>Ga0208919_1000805_pt1 | contig 19534 bp, 30 predicted proteins | sample 4_EtaG_FD_184076 | JGI IMG/M metagenome (GOLD analysis project Ga0208919, IMG submission 184076) | Marine viral communities from the Subarctic Pacific Ocean - 4_ETSP_OMZ_AT15127 metaG (SPAdes) (version 3) | ecosystem: Environmental > Aquatic > Marine > Oceanic | place: Pacific Ocean | collected...
AGGTATATTATGTACGTTAAAGATATGAATAAAAAAGACAGACGCAATATGCGTAAATTAAAAGAAGAGTTTATTTACGGGTATGCTGATGTGCCAATGCCTAAGAAAGACTTACGAGCCTACGAAAACATTAGACGTAGGGAGGTTTCTAAGTTAATCAAGGAGTTCAACTAAGAACATGACTAAGTTATATATGGCTTATGGTTCTAACTTGAACATGGCTAACATGTCTAGTAGATGTCCAGATGCAAAACATCTGGGCTCTATGTATATACCAAAATGGAAATTGGTATTTAGACATGTTGCTGACATTGTGCCAACCTACGATAAAGAGGATTTACTTCCCGTAGGTCTGTGGGAGATTACTAAAGATTGTGAGAAGGCTTTAGATTTTTATGAAGGCTATCCAACTCTTTATGGCAAGATTAAGATCAATAATATTATGACTTATAAGATGAATAACAATAAGGACATATTACCACCTTCATCTAGCTACTTCCATACGATACTAGAGGGTTATACTAATTTTGACTTGAACCCAAGTCACCTCTATGATGCTCTAGGTTGGTCACATTATACGAGTAATAAACATGAATGGTCTTTTCCTAAAGCTAAACGTAAATACAAAGGTGCAGGCTATCGTTTATTAACTGAAAATGATAAAGACAAAAACAATACAGACCCTTACGGGTATTAATATAGGTGGGGTATATCCCCACCTTATTCTTTTGAAAGGAGGATAAATTATGATTTGTATAGAATGTAAAGAACTTGTTAAACCCGATTGGGTTTCACATGAAGATGAAAATGGCAATCTGGTCTGCTTGGATTGTGACAACAGGGACGAGGTTTCCGAAGAAATGTTCGGGTCTGCCTCTGCTGGTGATGACTTTGCTAATAAATTAAAAGATAAATTAGTAGAGAAATCTGGTGTCGATCCTAAATGGGCTAAAGATCATTTGATTGTCATAAAATAACTAATTTACTTACCAAGTTACCAACTTACTTGGTAAGTAAAATCGTAAGTAAGTTAATATTTGTTGTGTAGCCTACTTTACAGAGATTTACTTACATAGGTTACAAGTTAAGTCGGTAACTACGTTGTGAGTGCTAAGTCATTGATTTTATTGCTACTTACCAACTTACCACTACTTCCCCCCTTATAGGGGGTATAAGGGGGTGGTAAGTAACCACCACCCCCCACCCCAAAATACCATTGTAATTTCTGTAGCATTTTGTATATTACCTGTAGCGACAAAAGATGGAGAATTGTTCGGTATGGCACAGGTAGGTCAAACTTTGACGAAAGAGCAAAGTAAAGCAGGTTGGAAAAGACTCACTACAAAACAACAAAAATTTTTAGATAACTTCATGTACAAAGACATGACACAAACTGCTTCGGCAAGAGATGCTGGGTATAGCAACCCTTCGGTAGATGCTGTAAGGCTGTTGCGTAACCCTGTGGTACAGGAAAGATACCAAGAGATGCGTATGGAAGCAAACGCAAGGTTCGGGGTCACTGTGGAGAAATCTGTTCGGGATTTATTAAAGATGCGTAATGATGCTTGGCATAATGGTAAAATCGGGGAAGCCATTCGGGCTGAAGAGCTGAGATTAAAGGCGACAGGACTACTGGTCAACAAACAACATATAATGCACGAGGATATGAACGGGCTTAATCGGGATCAAATCATTGAAAAACTGGAAGAATTTAAAAAACTGGCAGAAGGTCGCATGCGTAACGTAACGCCTGAAACAGATGTTCGGGTTGAGATAGTCGATAATAGCGAAGATTCGGATAATTTGCCAGAAAACCCCGTTTCGGGGTAGGAACGCAGAGCAAAATCCTGACGAATCGGGTTCAGTGTGACAAATTGTTCGGGTTTCCCAGAAACATCAGGCTGGATCAACTCAGGAAACCGAAGAATTGTTCGGAGCTGGACGTTGGGAGATCCAGCCGTGTTCCATCCCGAATAATTGTTCGGGTTTTTCGGATCTGGGACTTCGGGTTCGGGTTCGGGATACTATATCTTGACAAAGATCGGGGGTCGGGGTACAACTATTAGTAATTTCCTCCAAAACTCTCACGCCCTGATCCGTGTTTACCTCGCTAACTTTCTTCGGATCAGGGTTTTTTTTCTTTTGCCAGGTTAAAAACCCGAACAATTGTTCGCCTGGTTCAACCAGGCACGGCAGCTCCAGCCACGCAATTCAGAACAATTGTTCGCCTGTTCGAGCAGCACAACAGCAGCAGCTGAGCTGCTGTTACATCCCGAACAATTGTTCCATGTGCCCTACAGCAGCACAATGCCCGAACAATTCCAGCAGACACGGCAGAAAAAAAATAAAAAAGTGTATTGACTTATAATATATTATGGGATAATATGGGAAGATAAATTAAAACTTAACTTGAAAGGTTAGAAAAATGACAGTAGAACTAAAAAAAGATGAAACAGTATTTACGACAACACTGCATGTTTCCAAGAGTGGAATGACAAGACATATTAAATTTTTTGTTATTCGTGACAACTCTCCTCTATATCTTACTAATACTATTATAGAGAAATTAGGTTATAAGCCTAATAAACATTATGATTCAATTGTTGTTCGTGGGTGTGGAATGGACATGGGATACCATGTAGTTCACAATCTAAGTCATGCTCTGTTTGGTGATGGTTACAATCTCAAACACAGGTGGCTATAACACGATAAATTGTTCGGGTAAAGCCTCCAGCCTCTACTGGCTGGGGGTTTTTTTTGTGTCCAGCAACTGCTGGATCTTACATCCCGAACAATTGTTCGTATGCCAACTGGCTGGATTTCTTCGGGAGAGTCGGGGGTGTTGTTCGGAATCGGGGTTCGGGTCGGACTTCGGGTCGGGTCGGGCTGAACGAATCCAACACCACCACTTGCTGGAGCATATCAATATCTATACTCTCTGTATAAAATAGATAAAAAACAGGAACGAAACAGGAACAAAAATATATAAATTTATATTAAAAATACCGAACAATTGTGTGACATATATGTCACAAATACATGCTGCAAACAATAAAAATGCATTAAATATACACTAAAAACACTTTTTTTTAATATATGGGGCTTGACATAAAAAAGAACATAAATGTAAAAGACATATATTAATTAATTAAACAAACGAAAGGTCAAACAAATGACACAAACAGACACAAACAATTTAATCATGGGTTACGAAATGGAACTTGGTTCAAGACGTGGCGGTCCTAGAATATCTGTAGATAGTATAAGACGTGCTTTAATTGATGCCAACATAAACTGGGTTTATGTTGTTCCAGATGCAGGCAATGTTGATGCCGAGGTGGTTTTCCCACCTTTAATATTAGATGAAATATCAATCGAGGAATACGTTAAACCCGTTCAAGACGTCAGTGAACGTGCAGGTGGTTACATTAGAATACGTTGCGGTGGTCATATTCATGTTGGTTGCAAGACACCTAAAAACATTACATCACATGAATTTAATGCAAAGCAGGTGCAACATTGGAAAAATACAGTTTATCAAGATTTGAGTGGTAAACGTGGTGGTTATATTGCATCAAGTATAGAACTATCTGATTTAATGCCATTTGAATTTATAAAAGACGTAATCTATTGTTATGCAAAAAATCAAGATTACATTAATTCAATATTGCCCGAAAGCAGGAGGTCAGATGATTATGATAGTTGGCATAGACCAATCCATAGAATTTTAGATAACGAAAACTTTCATAGTGCAAGAAATATTAGTTCATGGTCTGATGAAATACTAGGCAAGCGTAATGCTATCAACGTATCACCTTACACAACAAAACAAACTATAGAGTTTCGTCAAGGTGCATCAACATTGTCACCCCAAAAACTACTAAATTGGACAAAAACTATTAAGCACATTTATAACAATGCTTTCAATAATTGTAATTGGTCATCATATGTTATTCCTGAAACAACCCGAACAATTGAAACAACAACACCAACACAACACAACAATGGTAGATCATTTGTTGCTAGAGTTTATGACATGTGCCGTAATCATAACAATGGACAAGGTGCAACTATTGAAGAAATTATGAATGTCACAAATGCAGGTGATCAAAATATTAGATCAAGAATTTCAGAACTTAGACGTACTTACGGACAAGGTGCAATTGTTACACATACTCAACAATCTAATGATCATGTTTATGGTGATGGTCAAATATATTGCAGGTATCAGATATTGCATAGTTTCAACAAAACTGTAACAAACCCGTCAAATGAAATGCCTAATGTAAATCTAATTGATAATCCTAATTACGATATATTATCAACAATGTCAGATGAGCTTAGAACATGGAATGAATATTTAATACGAACACGTTCATAGTTCACAACACAAAAATCAAAGGCTCTGGTAGGAAACTATCAGAGCTTTTTTTTTACCCAGCTCACGGGCTTTAAAACCCGAACAATTGTATATTTTTACAGGTACCCTATGGGTTATATACGGAACGGGGTCGGGACGGGCTGTATATACCACCAACACCATTTATATATAAAATTTTTTTAGGCGAAACTTAGTAAGGTTTTTCACAAACGCCCAGAAACATCTTGACAAAGGGGGAACTATGTTTCATAATTAACCCTCATATATAAAAACAAAGGAGGTAGACATGAAAAAAAATTATGAACTAAATTGTGGGGAGGTAATTCGCTTTAAAGCAGACTCTCCAGAGGGTATTGTTGACGAGATGGAGAAGATTCCTAGATACGACAACACAAAAGGGGATGCGTTTATTAGATCAAAGGCAGAAGTCTTTACTGTTTACTCTGGTAAACCAATTCGTTTTGATTCGGCAGAGTCATTTACTGAAGATTTGATGGCTTTGGGTATTCTTAGAGAAGTTGAAGATAAGAATGAACACAACGTATAGGGTCAAGCGAGACAAAACGCACTCTTTGAGTAGAAGTCTTGAGAAGTCGTATAAAAAAGCTGGCAAAGCGAAAGACAGACGTTTTGATAAACAGTTAATTAGGGAGATAAGAGGGGAAAATGCAGAAAAATAACAAGAAACTTGCATACAGCGATTGGGATTCTTCTGATCTACGTAGTAAACGTGAAGAAATAGGCAAAACGCAGTCGAAAATGGCTGAAATTTTAGGCATAAGTGCTAGAATGTATAGATACTATGAGAACGGAAGAACCCCAATATCGAAACCTATGGAGTATGCAATGAGGTATTTAAGTCAAATCTCTCAACAAACACGTAAAGAGATGGAAGACCTGTCACAATTTGAGTATGACAGAGTAGTAAGGCTACGCAATGCTGTAGAAAAGGCGTTAGACGAGCCGATTGACAACAGTCAAGATGATTACATAAGAAGAATTTTAAACCAAACATTAAAAGAATTTGATATGGTATTGTCAAAAACAAAAAGATAGTGTAGTTTTTTAAAAAAACATGTTTAAGGTACCCTATGAATAATCCATTTTTTGGTAACATGCCACAGCAAAAGGGGGTAGCTCCTCAAGCGGCTCCCTCTGGTACAAGTTCACTTAATAGCAATATAGATCCTATTAAAAGAGCGAAGTTTACAGGGTATTTAGAGGGTATGTCGGCAAATACTGTGCCACCACAGCCTCCACAACCACCGATGATGCCACAACAACCACCAATGATGATGAATATGGGTGGTATGGTTGATGTTTTTGATCCGATGTACATGAATGAGGGTGGATTTGTTATTTCTACTGATGATTCTGGTAAAATAAGGACTAGACCTGTGTTTGATGAGGATAAAGGACGTATGGTATCACAGATTATGTCTCGTGACATGGTTGATGAGATGGCGAAAGCAGCTATGGCAAAGGCAAATCAGCCAGAACCGACAATAGAGGATGCAGTAGCAAAATTTATTGGTTATGCAGATAAACCTGAGTCTGCGATTATAGATGATTCATTAAAAGGTGTTCCTGATTATACAACAACGACTATTGAGCCTGAAGAATCCATGATTTCATTGCCGACTCAAAAGCCTAAAATTCAACTTCCTGTTTCAAAACCAGAATTTAGTGACATTGAAGTGCCTGTTTCAAAACCTAGTGTAGCAAGTATGTTAAGAGATATTGATGATCTAGGTACAGAAGAAAGAATGATCAGAGACATAGATGATTTGGGTACAGAAGATAGATTGAAACCAATTGATCCTTTCAGTTATTTTACGCAAACAGGACCAGATGCAGGATTACAAGGATTGTATTCAAAACGTACAAAGCCTTTTGTAAAACCTAAATTAAATGTATTGAGGTCTTTGATAGGTGAAGAGGATGGTGGAATAGAAGAATATGATGATCCTGAAGAGTTAATGGATATAGCATCATACATAAAAGACATAGATGATTTAGGAACAGAGAAGAGAGCTAAACCTACTATTCCTCCTGAAGAAATGGAAGCAATAGCAAGAATGGTTACAGAAGGTGAGAAAACATCAGGACCTGATGTTGATGTTTTTGACGTAATTCCACTTATAGATAGATTTGGGGAGATGGATTTAAATACAGATGAAGTTCCTAAATTACGTAAATTAACAGGATTAGAAAAATTATTAAAATTTATATTTCCAAGATCTAGATTTAATCAACAATTCAAAGCACCTTCAGGACAAGGTATTGATTCATTTAACACTGGTGGTATTGTTCAGGGATTTTTTAGAGGTGGTTCAGCAGATAGAATCAAGTCTGCAGCTGATAATTTTTCTAGTAACATAAGTGGTAACGTCAGTGGTCGTGATGACTCTGATGATGATTTAAGAAGAGATGAAGATGAAGTTGAAAGCACAGGACCTGTATACGATGCGTTTTTAAAATCTCAAGAAAGTTCTTTTGCACCTGTTGTTAATAAAATAGGTGAGTTTATGGGTAAAAGTCCTTACGATTTATATTACACAACACAACAGACTTTAAAAGATGACAGTATGCAGTCAAGGTTAGCAAAAGACAGATTGAAAGATCAACAAAGTGCAGAAAGAAAACTAGAAGAAGAGCAGAGATTACGTAATATGATACAAGGTATGATGCCACCGACTGCTGGAACACCTGCACCACCTATGGTGACTGCTCCAGATGCACCTGTTGCTGATCCTGCTACACCTGATTACAGTAGTGTTGTTGTTCCTTCTGATAGAGTGCCAGGCTTTGATGTAGGTAATATTTCACCTATCCCACAATTTAAGATGCCGACAGAGTTTGAACCTGTTTTCCCTGAGTCTTTATCAAATAGTTATTTTAGAGATTTATTTAAGAATATAGGTGTTAGCAAGATGCAGGAAGGTGGTGCTGTCAATCAGTTAGATTCTGCGATTGATAATTTTTTAAGTTCTTATAGACAGTGACAATATCGAGATCAAAAATCCCTCAACAAATCAATAAAGGAGCAAATAGCATGATGAAGAAAAAGGGTTATAAAGCTGGTGGCAAAGTTAAAGCTAAAGGCATGAAGATGGGTGGTAAGGTTTCACCACGTAAAATGATGGCTAAAGGCATGAAAATGGGTGGCAAGGTTAAGACCAAAGGCATGAAAAAAGGTGGTGCCGTTGGTGGAATGACATTAGCCAAGATCAGATCAGCTGCTAAAAGCAAGGGATATAAACTAGTTAAAAACTAATGCCGTATTTACAGAGTAATATACCTCACTTCAAGTGTTGGGTGAGGAGGGAGTACACCTGTAATCACGACAAATACCACGGAGAGTTTATACACGCAATGGCAATAGCCGTAACGACTATGCCAAATCGTTGTTTGAGCTTTCAAGTTATATTTACAGGATCGGAAACTGATGGAACAAAAAGTCCAAATGTTCATGGGGGAGCAATGTGGGCTAGGATGCCAATAACAGGTTTAATGGCAGACATACCAGTTGAGGAGTGGCCCGAACCAATGTCAACGCATGATGCACAACCCTGGGACTGTTCCTCTCATCATCATGCTGTGTACACTTTGGATAGAGCCACTCCTTGCCCGTGGTTAGCAAAGATAGGTGGTGAGATGTATCCAGCTAAGTATTTGTTTACTGTTGATTATACAGAGAGTGAGATTGCTGATGATCCAGCACAGCATAAGCAGAGTCATGTTATGTATTTGCTAGATGCAGGTGAATGGACAGGTAATGTTGTAGCACTTCCTAATAACAGAGTTAGAGTTACGCACCCTGCCTGGTTTGAAACAGGTACGGGTGCACCAGATTTTAGACCATCACAGCATACACATTATTCAAAGTCTGATTTAGATTATACACTTGATGTAAATAAAATTTTTGACAACCTTTACAATGAAGAATAACTTTAACATTCCGACAGAGTATCTCACAGATGATGAGATGTCTAAGTTGGGTGAGATTGTTTCTAGGCTTACAGAGTTAGAAAAAAGAGATACTTATCAAACAAACTTTATTGATTTTGTAAAGCATATTTGGTCTTCATTTATTGAGGGTCGTCATCATAAGATATATGCAGAGAAGTTACAGAATGTTGCTGATGGCAAATCAAATCGTTTGATTGTCAATATGCCACCACGACACACGAAATCTGAGTTTGCAAGTTATTTATTTCCTGCTTGGTTGATGGGTCGTAAGCCGACAAGTAAGATTATACAGGCAACACACACATCTGAGTTGGCTGTAGGTTTTGGTCGTAAGGTTAAGAACTTGATTGATTCACCAGAGTTCTCTGACATATTCCCTGATGTGTCGTTAGCGTCTGATGCTAAAGCATCTGGTCGTTGGTCTACAAACAAGGGTGGTGAATACTACGCTGTTGGTGTAGGTGGTGCGTTAGCAGGACGTGGTGCTGACCTTCTTATCATTGATGACCCTGTTTCTGAACAAGATGCACTTAATCCTACAATGTTAGACAATATTTACGAATGGTATACTTCAGGTCCGAGACAAAGACTTCAGCCTGGTGGTTCTATCATTATTGTTATGACAAGATGGAGTATTCGTGACCTGACAGCTAAAGTGCTTAAAAAACAGGCAGAGGGTGGAGCAGACAATTGGGAAGTTGTAGAGTTTCCTGCGATATTCCCAGATTCAAACAACGTGCTTTGGCCCGAATACTGGAAAAGAGAAGAGTTAGAAGCAGTTAAATCATCTATTCCCGTTGGTAAGTGGAACGCACAGTATTTGCAGAACCCAACTGCTGAAGAGGGTGCGATTATCAAAAGGGAGTGGTGGAACATCTGGGAGAATGATGATCCACCACAAGTTAGTTATATCATACAATCCTATGATACTGCATACAGTAAATCTGAAAGAGCCGATTTTTCTGCAATTACCACTTGGGGTATCTTTGAACCCGTTGATGGAGAAGGAGAAGCGATTATACTTCTTGATGCAGAAAGAGGACGCTGGGATTTCCCAGAATTAAAAGATAATGCTTATAGATTGTATAAAGAGTACGATCCTGATATGATTCTAATAGAACAAAAGGCAACAGGTACGCCTTTGACACATGAGTTAAGGAGAATGGGTATTCCAGTGACACCTTTTACGCCAAGTCGTGGTGCAGACAAGTTTACACGTATGAACGCCTGTGCACCTGTCTTTGAAAGTGGCATGGTTTGGCGACCTGACACAAGGTTTGCAGAGGAGGTTGTAGAAGAATGTGCAGCGTTTCCAAATGGCGAACATGACGATTTAGCTGATAGTATGACACAAGCTATCTTGCGTTTTCGTCAAGGAGGGTTTATCATGACTCCAAATGATTACGAAGATGATGAATATTACCGAGAGAAAAGGGAGTATTATTAATGGCAGAACCACTCGGACCAGGCGGACCAATAGAACTTGTACCAGAGTCTACTGAAACACCTGTTGATATTGTAGAATTACCACAACAGCCTGGCATTGCACAGATGGAAGATGGTAGTGCATTGATTGGTGAGTTACCACAAGAAGAAATGATGCCAAAAGAAAATATACCTTTTGATGCTAATCTTGCAGAATTTATAGAAGAAGATGAACTTGGTAGAATATCCACTGATTTAATGTCTTCTGTCAAAGATGACATGACATCTCGTGAAGAATGGGAAAAAATATACAAATCTGGTATTGAGTTACTTGGTATTAAATATGAGGATAGAAGTGAGCCTTTTGAAGGTGCGTCTGGTATTGTACATCCATTGCTGTCTGAGAGTATTACACAGTTTCAAGCACAGGCTTACAGAGAATTACTGCCATCAGGAGGTCCTGTAAGAGTTGATATTGTAGGAGATGAAAATCCTGCTGTCGTTGCACAAGCAGAACGTGTTAAAAATTATATGAATTATGAAATAACATACGTTATGGAAGAGTTTGATCCAGAACTTGACCAGATGTTATTTTATCTACCAATAGTAGGTTCAACATTTAAAAAAATATATTTTGATCCATTATTACAAAGAGCTGTCAGTAAGTTTGTTCATGCCGAAGATATTGTTGTTCCTTACTCAGCAACTGATTTACTAACAGCATCACGTATTACTCATGTTGTTAAAATGAGTAAGAATGATGTTTTAAAAATGCAGTTATCAGGTTTTTATAAGGAGACAGACCTACCTTCTTATGGAACAGGAGCTAGTGATTACTCTGATATACAAGAAGAGATAGATAAAGCTGACGGCATATATAATTCTAACGAACAAGAAGAAATAGTTATTTACGAGATTCATACAAACCTAGATATAGAGGGATTTGAGGATATGAATCAAGATGGTGAACCAAGTGGTTTAAAATTACCATATATTGTTTCCATATTAGAAAAAACAGGAGATGTTTTAGCTGTTCGTAGAAATTATGACCAAAATGATCCACTAATGATGAAGAAACAGTATTTTGTTCATTATAAGTTCTTGCCAGGTCTAGGTTTTTATGGATTTGGTCTAACACACATGATGGGTGGTTTATCAAAAGCATCAACTAGTTTACTCAGACAGCTTATTGATGCAGGTACGTTAAGTAATTTACCTGCTGGATTCAAAGCTAGAGGTGCAAGAATACGAGATGAAGATACACCTTTGGCACCAGGCGAATTTAGAGATATTGATAGTGCAGGTGGAGATATAAGACAATCATTGATGCCTTTGCCGTTTAAAGAGCCATCAGGCACCCTTTATAACCTCTTGGGTACATTGATAGACTCTGGTAGACGTTTTGCCTCTGCTGCTGACCAAAAGATAGGTGAGATGTCAGGACAAACACCTGTTGGTACAACAATGGCTGTTATGGAACGTGGCACAAAAGTTATGAGTGCTATCCACAAACGTCTACATTACGCACAAAAACAGGAGTTTAAATTATTAGCAAAAGTATTTGCTATGAATCCAGCACCTTATCCTTATATGATTGCTGGTGCTCCACCAACAATTAAACAAACAGATTTTGATGATCGTATAGATGTAGTTCCCGTGAGTGACCCAAACATCTTTTCTATGTCACAAAGAATTGCATTGGCACAAACACAGTTGCAGTTAGTTCAAAGTAATCCAGAGGTTCATGGTGGACCTCAAGGGTTATATCAAGCGTATCGTAAGATGTATGAGGCACTAGGTGTGTCGAACATTGACCAGATGTTGCCACCTCCTCCACAGCCTATGCCTGTTAATCCTGCAAAGGAGAATCAAGAGGCACTAAGAGGTGGTCGATTACAAGCGTTCCCACAACAAAATCATTCGGCACATATTGAAGCACATTTGGCTATGTTTTCAACAAGTGCTGCACAAATAAACGCAGCCGTTGCTATGACATTACAAGGTCATATACAGGAACATATTGGTATGATGGCAGAAGGTATGGCACAACAAGAGATTATGGCTAATATACCACCAGAACAACAAATGATGATGCAACAAAATCCTCAGATGCAACAACAAATGCAAAATGATATTCAAAATAAAGCAGCTGAAATTATTGGAGATTTAACAGAGAAGTATGCACAAACTGTTTCACCTCCAGCATCTGAAGATCCGTTAGTTACAATTAGAAAACAAGAACTTGCTCTCAGAGGACAAGATATAGAAAGAAAAGCTGATGAGTTTGATAAGAAACAAGAACTTGATAAAGAAAAAGAAAGAAATCAAAGACTTGTAGACCAACAAAGAATTGACATTTCAGAAGAGGCGTTAAATGATAAAACACGTATTGCAGAAGAGCGTATCCAAACTCAAAGAGATATTGCGAGTGCTAACATCAATAGGAGAAATTAAAGTGGTTAGTTCAATTAGAGAAAAAATATATCAAGTAGAAAAACAAAAAAAAGTTGATAGAAGAAACGCCAAAAAAGGTGTTGCTCCTGAACCAGTGTTTCATGAAGTAAAAGAACCTGAAGTAGAGAAAGTAGTTGACAGTGGTGAGGTAAAAGCTACACCTAAAGTTACAAAATCAAAGATAAAGAAAAAAGGCAGACCAAAAAAGGAGAAGTAATTATGAGTCAAAAAGGTATGAGAGCAGGAGTCAAAGGCAAAAATGTTACTTCTCGTCAAAAAGATAGAATAACGAGAAGGTTACAACTATTAGGACCTGACGATCAGTACACACCACAAGCAGTTAGAGATCAAATAGATTATTTAACTGGCATACTTAAAGGTAAAGGAGCAGCAGGTCGAGAGGGCTACAAAGAAGGTGGTTCCGTTAAGAAAAATTTAAAAGCAGTTCCTGAAGGTAATAAAGGTTTGAAAAAATTACCAACTGAAGTTCGTAACAAGATGGGTTTTATGAAAAAAGGTGGTGAAGTTGACCCTACAAAATTTACAGGTACTTTAAAAGGTAATTTTAAAAGATTGGCTGGAAATGCTATTCAATCTTTACACAATATGACGTTTCCTAAAGAAGAAAGAGAAAAATTACAAAAAATACAAAAAGATGATTTAGATAAGTATTATCTTGATAAAGAAAAAAAACGTAAAAAAAGAAAAGCTGGTAAAGAAATGAAAAAAACTGTTTTACAAGTTATTGGAAAAAAACAAGGTGGTCTTGTTAAGGGTGGTACATCATCACAAATGACAGGTAAGGAGTTCAAAGGCATATTCTAAATGGCAGATCGCAGAAAAGGATTTACAACTAAAGAGGAATCAATACAACTTTTTTCTGGTATGACACCAGCACAGAGAAGAGCTATGGATAGAATTTCTGAAAATCGTCAATACAATGCAAAACATAAAAAAAATTATGGGATAGAGCCTTATACTGGACAAAAAAAATTTAGATTTAACAAAGGGGGAATAGTAAGCAAGGTAAAACAAACAAAGTATTTTTAAATGATTGATCCAATTACATTAGGTGCCGCAGTTAGCACAGCTACAACTTGTTATAAAACTTTCGTATCTATGGTACAATCAGGTAAAGAACTTGAAGACTGTACAGCTACTTTAGGAAAATGGATGGGTGCTGTATCTGATATAGATAACATTCACAAAAACTCTAACAATCCCTCAACATTTGATAAATTATTTAACGGCTCTGTTCAAGAAGTTGCAATGGAGAGTTTTGCAGCTAAGAAGAAAATACAAAAACAACGTGAAGACCTTAAAAACTGGTTAGTTGGTCACTATGGCTTACAGGCTTACGAAGAGCTACTCCGTGAGGAGGGTAGAATTAGACGGCAAAGGCAGGAAGCTGTGTATGCTCGTGAAGAGCAAAAACGTATGATACGAGACTATACTATTATGGGTATTGCTGTTTTAGTTGGCACAAGTGCTGTTGCTTGGATGGTTTGGTTGATTACTATGGAAGTTGGTTAATGGTTATGCTGTATAATTTTTTATATTATTTTTTAATATTTTTTTGTATTGTGTCTTTTTTAGTAGTTGTTGCAATAGCTAGAGAAAAAGGAATAACAACTTGTCGATTAGCAAAACAACTATTAGAAGATAAAACAAGGGTCTGTGTTTATGTTGGAGCTAATTACACGCAGTGGAATGAATATGTACCGATTGGTGCTGGAGAATGTCCAAGAGAGATGCGATGTAAATATAGACCTAATGAAAAACCTTTTACGTTGAAGAACGTAGTAAAAAGTATAAAGGACAGTTTCAAATGAGCAAAAAATTACAAAAAGGTAGTCAATACGAACAATTTGACTTAGATGGTGATGGCATTGTGAGTGATGATGAACTTGCAAGATCTGAGCATATGATACGTCTTGAAAACTCTGATAAAATGCAAGATCAACAGCGTATGCTTTGTTGGGTATCTTCTATCTCATCAATTATATTAATAGTACTGGTTATGTCACCAGCTATACCAGATGCAAGAGTTGAAATGGTCACGGCTTTACTTTCAACATATGTTGTGGCAAATTTGGGTATTGTTGCAACTTTTATGGGAACGACTGCATTTACAAGGTCGAAAGAAAATGGTAAATGACATGGCTATTAGTTGTATTTTTATCGGGGACGATTCAGGAAAGTGTCTACTTCAGTGATTTGGATTCGTGTCTTAGAATTGCATCAAAGATTAGATCGCAAAACCTCGACCAATCACTCGCTGGGGATAGTAGAATTTGGGTCAAGGCTTATTGCGTACCTAAAACAGTACCTAAAAATAAAGGACAATGAAGCACCTAAATATTTGCAAGGTAAAAATAAATGATAGAACAAACAGTTAGTGACGTAGAAAACTTTACTAAAACTATCAATGTTACTGAAGGTGGTAGCAGTGATGTTGAAGCTGGTATACAGTTTATCTATCATATGCGTGAACATTTAGTTGATATTGGAATTGCAACAGTATATGGTTTAGTTGTATATGCAATATTTTTATGGATTACTAAAACAATAAAGGGGTAGTTATGCCAAAAGACGCTTGTTATCACAAAGTTAAATCACGTTACAGAGTTTTTCCAAGTGCTTATGCATCAGGTGCAATAGCCAAATGTAGAAAAGTTGGTGCTGCTAATTATGGTAAGTCAACTAAAAAGAAAGCTACTGGTGGTGTTGTAAAGATGAAAAAAGGTGGTGAAGCTAAAGCTGGTCCTAAAAAATTTTCTAAGAAAATAAAAAATACAAAATATTCTACTATTTCAGCAATGCCTAAAGATCAACAAGGTAGTTTGGGGTCTTTGTTAGATAAATTTGGTATTGTATCTAATTTACACAGACTAATGGGTCATACCAAATCAAAACCAAATAAAGGCATGATGATTGGTGCTGAAGCATATGGAAAAAATGTAATTAAAAAAAATAAAGGTGGTTACATAGCTAAAGGTTGTGGTCAAGTGGAAAATTCAAGAAGGAAAAGAACTAGGAATTTCTAATGGCTGTTCGTAAAACAAAGTCAGGTTTAGCATTAAAGCGTTGGTTCAAGGAGGATTGGAAAGATGTCCGTACGGGGAAAGCATGTGGGAGAGGCAAAGGTGAAAAACGGGGTACTCCATATTGTCGCCCCTCAAAGAGGATCTCTTCTAAAACCCCAAAAACTTCAGGAGAAATGTCAAGCTCTGAAAAAGCAAAAAGAGTTGCTCAAAAGAAAAGATTAGGTCAACCAGCAGGTAAGCCAAGAAGAGTAGAAGCAGCAAGGAGAAAGAAACGTGGCACCAAAAAAGGGTAGTATGAAAGGTTACACCATAAAAAGTGGTGATAAAAGACCTACTAAAAAAGGTGCAGGGATGACTGCTAAAGGTGTCGCTAGATACAGACGTGAAAATCCTGGCAGTAAATTAAAAACTGCTGTAACTGGTAAGGTAAAAAAAGGTAGTGCATCAGCTAAAAGACGTAAATCATACTGTGCAAGATCATTAGGTCAGTTAAAAAGAAGTTCAGCAAAGACAAGAAATGACCCTAATTCAAGAATACGACAAGCCAGAAGAAGATGGAAATGTTAATATATGAGGAAGGATCGCAGGGGTGCCATCCTTCTTCACCAAAGTTATGAGGGATACTTGCTCAATTTAAATCTTTTTAAATTAATTTATGAGTTATGTTATAGTTAATCTGCAAGTATCCTTCACCAAACAAAGGATTATGATATGTTAGGAAATTTTATTTCGCCTATAGCTAGTTTAGCTGGTACTTGGTTACAAGGACGTGTTGATAAAGCTAAAGCAGAAACAGAAGTAAAAGTAGCAAAAGCCAGAGCCGAAGCTAAAGTTTACGAGACTGAAGCTACATCTAGTTTTTTAAATGAGCAGGCTCTTACAAATCAAATGGGTGAAAGTTGGAAGGACGAATTTTGGTCACTTATTTTTGGAGCAATCCTTGTGGCTTCATTCTTGCCTTGGACACAACCATTTGTTAAAGAAGGGTTTATATTTTTAGAGGAATCAACTCCAAATTGGTTTGCCAACATGTTATATATTATAATAGGCAGCTCATTTGGATACAGGTTTGGTAAACAAGGATTGCAAATGATAAATAAAAAGGGTAAGTAATGGCAGTTAAAAAAATTAAAAAAGTAATTAAGGGTTTAAACAAAGCATCTAAATTACATGCTTCACAAGCTAAAACTTTGAAAAGCGTTATTAATGGCAAAAAGAAAAGACCCAAAAGTAGGAACAGGTAAAAAACCAAAAGGCAGTGGTAGACGTTTATACACGGATGAAAACCCTAAAGATACTGTTGCAATCAAATTCGCAACTCCATCTGACGCAAGAACAACAGTTGCAAAGGTTAAAAAGATCAATAAACCTTATGCAAGAAAAATTCAAATCCTCACAGTTGGAGAACAAAGAGCAAAAGTAATGGGTAAATCTCAAGTTGCTAGTATTTTCAAAAAAGGTAAAGAATCTATAAGGAAACAAAGTGGACGGAATAAAACTAGCTGAACATTTATTAAAGAACATACGAGAGCGTAAAAAAAACTTTATGATTACACTCTCTGATGGTGCGATAGAATCTATGGATGACTATCGGTTCATTGTAGGTCAGATACGTGGCATGACCTATGCTGAAGAAGAAATAAAAGCTGCGATGAAAGGAATAGAGCTAGAAGATGGCTAAAAAACTATTCGTGCCTGAGAGAATTGCTAATGCACGTAAAAAACAAGCAATAAGTATGGAAATACCTGATGCAGTTAAAAAAGGGTTCCAAAACACAGAAGATAATCCAAATTCTAAAGATCCTTCTAAATTAGAAACATCTGCCTTGGAGAGACTTCCTCAACCAGTAGGATATAGAATACTTGTTATACCTTACTACATGAAGTCACAAACCAAAGGAGGTATCTACATTCCTGATGCGACACGAGATCGTGAAAGTTTTGCAACAGTCGCAGCGTATGTCGTAAAATTAGGACCAGATGCTTATACTGATGAAAATAAATTCCCAACAGGTGCTTGGTGTTCTGAGAAAAGTTGGGTTCTTATGGGAAGATATGCTGGAAATCGCTTTAAAGTTGAGAATTTAGAGGTAAGATTGATAAATGATGACAATATTATCGCAACAATACTTGACCCTAGTGATATTTCCTATGTATAAAGAAATTGGAGAACAAAAATGAATATAGAAAATCAAAATTCTGTTGAAAGCGAAGTAGTTTCTGTTGATGTTGAAGAAGTAGAACAAGAAGTATCTCCTTCCGAAATACCAGTTGTTTCTGAACAAGAAGAAACCCGAACAAATGTTCAAGAAGTAGAAGCTGTAGAAAAATCTGATGAGTTGTCTGATTATTCTGACAATGTTAAAAAAAGAATAAATCAATTAACAGCAAAAAGAAAACAAGCTCTTGAAGAAGCAGAAGCTGCAGTTCAATATGCACAACAACAAAAAATTGAAAACGACAAGCTCAAAAAACAATTAGAAACCTTAGATAAAGGCTATACACAAGAATATAGTAGTCGTGTTGAAAGCCAAGAAGATCAAGTTAAAAAAATATATAAGGAAGCACATGAAGCAGGTGATGCCGATAAAATGGCAGAAGCTCAATCTATCATGGCAAGATTGGCTGTCGAAAAAGAAAGAATCAGAGTTCAAAAAGCTAGAGCTGAGCAATATGCACAACAGCCACAACAAGAGCAAAAACCAGAACCACAACAACAAAAAGTTCCAAAAGTAGAAGATCTTGATCCAAAGTTGCAAACATGGATGAAATCAAATACTTGGTTTGGAACAGATATGGTTATGACAGGTGCTGCTCAAGGTTTGCATCAACAATTAGTTGGCTCTGAAGGTTTTGATCCAACATCTGATGATTATTACGCTGAGATAGATAAGCGTATGAAGGATAACTTTCCAAACAAATTTCAGGAAAAACGGCAAAACGTCCAAGCCGTTGCTCCTGCAACGTCCTCTGGACAGGTTAAATCTGGACGGAAAAAAACTGTGCAATTATCGCCAGGTCAAGTCGCTTTTGCTAACAAGATGAAAATACCTCTTGAAAGATATGCAAAAGAAGTGGCTAAAATAGAAAATAGGAGTAAATGATGTCAGCTATTGATCGAAAAAGTCGAGATTCGCAATCTCGTGAAAAAACAGAGCGAAGAAACGATTGGAAGCCGCCTTCAGCTTTAGACGCTCCTGAAGCACCTATAGGATACAAACATAGGTGGATACGTGAGTCCGTTATGGAATATGACGATAAAAATAATATTCACAAAAGAAGACGTGAAGGTTATGAACTTGTTAAGGCAGAAGATTATCCAGATTTTGATGCTCCTGTTATTGACGAAGGTAAAAACGCTGGGGTTATAGGCACTGGTGGATTATTACTTGCGAGGGTTCCAGAAGAAATTGTGGAACAACGTAAGAAATATTTTGAAGATAAAACACAGACACAAATGGATGCTGTGGATCGTGATTGGATGAGAGAAAATAATCCTGTCATGCCAAAATTAAAGCCTCAAAGAAGCAGTAATGTTTCCTTTGGGAATAACCGAAATTTAAATGATGATTAATAAGGAGAATCTAATATGGCAAATCAAGATGCCGCTTTTGGTATGCGTCCTGTAGGTAAAATAGGTGGTATGCCTTTTACTGGTGGACAAAGCCGATATAGAATCGCTGCAAATTATGGAACATCAATCTTTCAAGGTGACATGGTAGCTCAAGTCACTGGTGGTACTGTAGAAGTACACGCTGATGGTGGTACAGTTCCTATTGTAGGCGTATTTAATGGTGTTCAGTATACTGACCCAACAACTAAGGAACAGAAATTTAGTAATTTCTATCCTGCAAGTACTAATGCTTCTGACATTATTGCTTTCATTATAGATGACCCAAGTGTTATCTATGAAATTCAATGCAATGCAGCTTTTCCAATAGCTGATTTATTTGGTAACTTTGATATAGCTTATACAACTGCTGGCAGTACCACTACTGGTATTTCTGGTGCTGAGCTAGATGTAGCAACTGGTGCTACAACTGCTGGTTTACCTTTAAAATGTATTGACATTTCGCAAGACCCTGAAAATTCTGATGTTTCGTCAGATGCAACCAATGTGCACGTTGTGATCCAAAATTCTATTTTTGGTCAAAAAGGTGCAGGCTTAGCGTAGGAGGTAGATAATGGCGATAAGTAGAGCACAACTAGCGAAAGAGCTAGAACCAGGTCTAAACGCATTGTTTGGAATGGAATA
>Ga0208919_1000808_pt1 | contig 19519 bp, 30 predicted proteins | sample 4_EtaG_FD_184076 | JGI IMG/M metagenome (GOLD analysis project Ga0208919, IMG submission 184076) | Marine viral communities from the Subarctic Pacific Ocean - 4_ETSP_OMZ_AT15127 metaG (SPAdes) (version 3) | ecosystem: Environmental > Aquatic > Marine > Oceanic | place: Pacific Ocean | collected...
TTTGCGCGGAATGGGATTTGCAGTGACCCATTCCATCATATTCAATCCCGCCCTATCTGTTATCGCTTCGCTCCATTGGCGATTCAAGAGATGAAACCATTTTTCTATCTCTTCGCGTTCTTCGTATTTCTCCTTGAGTTCAATACCAAAAGGCGTGAGAAATATCTTCACGCATTGTAATTGACTACCCGTTCCCGTTTTGAATAAGGAACGCCAGCATATTCTCCTTCTCACACGATAGCCCCATCGAGCGTCAGCCCTCTTTTCGACCCATGTTCTAAAGCGTATCTCCGTTAGGATGATGCCTAACCCCATCCATTCCTCGCGTCGGTCATTAGTTTGCATTTATACCCACCAAATCTACATATTGTGTCAAGTCAGATATACCCATATCGCTCATCACCTCAACGAGAGATGGTTCGCTCAGTGTATTTGTCCTCCTATCCACAAAAGGAGAACTGACGCCTAAGACAATGCAAACGTCATCGGAGATTTCTCGCCACGACTTGGCTTCTTCTGTATTAGAGCCAATCATTCTTTCTATGTTGAATATCACTGCCGCTCGTTCTGAGGGTATTTGAACCGTGAGAAGTCCAACATCAATGTATTCGTCTCCATCAAGTGCGTGTAATTTCACGTATAGCGCATCTCCAGACTTGTATGATGCGATGCGTAGTTTGCTGATATGCGATTGCTTTACGAGAATATAGCCTCCGTATTCCGTTGGAGAGAATGCTCCCGTATTCGGGAACCTTATCGTGCCTTCTCGCTTGACTATACTATCCCACGATGGTATCATTTCGGGCCACGCTATGTTTGCCTCTTCGTGTGAGTCTGCATATTTGTCGAGTCGCTCTTTGAGAGAAAGGGTTGGGTGTTCGGGATATGCTATATCGGTAATTGTCTTTCCTACTTTTTCTATGATTATATTTTCATCTTCGTCATATTCGACCTTAACTGTGCCGCTCGGTATCGCTTGAAATGTATCTAAGGCAACCGTTGTATATTCATTCCAAGCCTTCCATTTGCGCTTACGTAATCCAGCAGTCGGCTTCTCATACCACCGTTTGGGGTCAAGAAGGGCATCTGTATTCCCATATAGAGAGGCAATTATTTCAGAATCTGTAAGGAAAGACCGGCTATTAGTTATCGTTTCGTGCGGCACTTCGGGGTTGAGAGACTTGAGAAAACGCAAGGAAGAGATGGGCATTCGCTTGCCTAAAACACTATCCCAAAATAAGCGCGCATCTATTTCGTCCATCTGTTTGCTTAAGGAAAGGAATGAAAATAAGAGTGTGGTGGTTGCATTCCTAACGCGGAGCGCTTCCTCTAACGACCACTCGCTTGAATTAGAGGCACTGCTTTCAGACGCAAGTAAAACCGATATACTGCTCGCCTCTAAGGACATGAGGACTTCGTATGGAACGCCTAATTCGTTAGCCACTTTAAAAACTAATTGTCTTTCGGTCAAGGTTTCATTAGAAAACAAGAGGGCGTATGCTTGTCTTGCTTCGGCCTCGTCCAGCGTCAGTGTTAATTCAGAATCGCCTAAGCGTATGCGTTCGCATACAATTGCTAACTCACTGAAGCGCATCCTCTATCAAATGTGGAACGGAAGACACCCACTTATTGGGGTTTGGCTTTGTTTTTTCTCCGAATATCCTCATGGTTGCTTTCTCAACATCTTTGATGCTTATTTTCAAATCGGGCTGGTTGCGCGTCATTAGAAATATGCAATCAATCAACAAACATTTGTCTGTTCTTCTATTGGAATAGTGTGAGTTCTTTCGCACTTGATGATACAATGTATACGCCGCATTGACTTGAGAAGGCTTCAATCCCAATTCCATACCTAACGAGTAAATTGAGGCCTCCATGAACTTAGACTTATGGAATTTCATTCAATCACCTATCATTAACGAAGGTGTATGCTACGAGACTCCACATTTCGCTGTATAGTGCTTTCAATTGCTTATCTTTGACTGAGCCTTTGAAATTGGTATAACCTGTTTCTTTCAATCTATTCTTCACTGCTTCTCCGACTTCTTCTCTCGGTATGAATGCCCTATATGGGTAATCTGCTAAGGAGTCCTTGAAGTAGTCGCATTTTGGAAATACGTTAGTAAGGTGAGTTAATTTTCTTGCTCTCACTAACAGTGTTTCATCATCATTGTAGTTCTTCACTATACTCAACCAACCGTCATTCAATCCTATCCACATTCTTCTCTATCTCCTATACCCTCTATACTATCTTCGTTTAAATACCAAACATCTGAGCGGCAGCGAAGCCAATCAATCTAAGCGACGGCGGAGCGAGTCAATTCGACGACCCATCACATCTCTTGTCTGTTTATCTCTCAAAACTGAGAGGGCTTGTTCCATAGCATCTGAGCCACCGTAAGCATCGTAAGACTGTCCAAGTTCTTTATCACCCATACTTCCAAACACGTCTTCTGTAAATGGTGGCTTCCAACGCATAGTGTCTAACTCACCTACTGCATCTCCCCATGCTTGCCCCTTTTCGCCTCCTTGCGCTCTATATGGGCCAGAACCGCCCACGTCCACATAGGTAGGAGTGCCGTCGGGTCGCATTAGCACATTATCCATATTCGCCCCTAATACATCCCAATTCGCTATGAGGGCTTGAGGAACAAAACCTTCCTGTAATACCCCAATATCCTTCCTGTTAGAGAGCGAGGGCGGTCTTGCCCCACTCTCGAACTCGGTGAGCATTAGCGGCATTCCACTCTCATCTCTTTGCAGCGATGCTTTAGGCACGCCCACCCCCAATTCGTGGAGATACCTATTGAAATCAAACTCGTTATCAATGTGTTTAGCGTGAGCGCCGCGCTTCACAACCACTTTCTCCCCCGAAGGGAGGGTCATTTGCACTGCTCCTGTGGAGCCGCCTAAGTATCGAGGGTCGCTTGCTTGAAGATGTTCCCATGCCTTCGCTAAAGGGTCCATCATTCATACACCGTTGGGTTAATCGGAGTCTCGTCCTCATTATAGAGATGCTTGTCCTTAACTTCCGGCTTTTCCTCGCCGAATAATACGTATTGATGCTCTCTTCTTCCTTTCTTCGCTCTTAATTTGTTGCCTATTCTTTTGATGATTTTGAGTTCTTCACCCAACAACAACAATTTGCCAGCAGAACCTCTTGGCACGTCCTGCCATGCCCATTCGAGGATTTGTGCCTTAGTCGTCGGGGTTCCCCTCATCTCTAAGAACTTCGTGAGAGTTTTGAATCTCTTTGTCTGCATCGGCGTTAGAGTTTTTGCCGGTGTTTCGTCTATTAGATTTGGACTCAGCGTAGGTATGTTCGCATTCTCGAATGCCTTAGTGATTCGAGAGTTTACGATAGCGAGTTTTTCTGAAAACTTCTTTTCCATGCTATCCACGAGAGCGATTTTCTCATCAAATATCTGCTCCACCTTTTTCTCGACTGCTTCCTCAAGCAAATTAAGAGCGAGGGTTTCTATGTCTCTCACTATCGTGTTTTGTTCTCCCTGTTGGATTTCAACAGTGAGTTCAAGCGCTCCTAATTTGTCTTCTATTTCTCTCAATCTCTTGTATGCGTCTTTGCTCATATCATCACTTCTTTTCTTTATTTGTCTGTGTAGGTTCTTTACTCTCGGACTGCACTCATCACACGTCCAGCGTTTAGACGTGAATGACATCGCACGGAATGGTTTCTCGCATTTTCGACACGTTCTTACATACGACATATTTACCACCCTATTTAATCAATCATCCATAGATTTGAGTATTCCGCTCCACATAGCGTGTCCAACGTCGTCATATTCGTCTTCCGCCTCCTGTATCATGGCTTCGACTTTCTCAATCTGTTTTGCTTGCTTCATCTCAAGTAAAGACTCTAATTCACTCTTCGCATCCCTCTTTACCTTCTTGTTGTTCATGCAATCGGGGCAGGTTTTGCGCAGTTTGCCTCGTCCTTTCTGCTCTTTCTCTTGCTTACATTTCTCACAAGTATAGACCCGTATAACGGGGTCGTAGTTCTTCAATGCCGAGACTCTTGCGATTTCGTTGCGTTGCTTCAATTGACACACAGGGCATCTTGTAGCGAGTTTACCTCGTCCTTTCTTAGTTCCCAAAGGAGTTTCGCAGTCAATGCAAATGCCTTGTTCACGAATAATCGGTCTGAATGTCTTGGCTCGATATTCAGCATTTTGCTTCTTCTTGAGTTTGGTCCGGCATTCTTTACACCGCTTGATTGTGCGCCCTTTTCCTTTCTGTGTAATTTCAGTATCGCAGTCTTCGTTCTCACAAATGCGCTTTCGCACTACGCGAGGTTTAGGCTTCCTCATTTGCTTCCTGTATTTCTTCAAGCATGATTCTTTGGCGCACATACTCGGCGTGCGTCCACGTTTCACTTCGTAAGTGAAGGCTTCGTCGCAGATTTTACACACAGATTCCTTGTTCATACACTCACCGCCTCCGCTTCCGTATGTCGTCTATGTATTCGAGTATCGCCGCCACACCAGCAAAGCACCAAAACAAATCGCTATCAATGTCTGAATAGCCTAATACATTCGATAGGCTTCCTATTGCTATGACTATACCTGCTACGAACATTCCTTCGTGTCGTATGATTTTCGGCGCTAACGCCTGTATATCTTCGACTGTTAGTTCTCCGTCATCATTGAAATCGAGGAAGGCCGTGATTTTCTTCTTCATATTACTCTTCCTCCTCACAACAACACATCTGCATATCGTATTCTGCATAGTCATGCCCTTCGTATGAATCAATTATACCTTCACACTTGTCGCATTCTGAAGTCTCAAACACCCAACCGGGCAAATCATCTTCAGGATGCCAAGTGCTTCTTTCGGGATAACGCATTATATTCACTCCAACATTTCCATCAAGTCCTCAACATCAGACTTCTGCCAACCTAATGTTCCGCCTTCTGTTATGCACTCAGCACTACATCGGGTGCAAAGGAGGTGGACATTCCCAATCTCCCACATATCTGAGTTTACTGTCGTTAGAGTCCATACGTGGCCCTCGTCGCGGCAGACCTCCAAATACTTCTGTATGTCTCTTTGCTTCATGAGGTCGCTTAATTTACCCGCAAGTGCTTGTCGTTCGTCTGTTAGTTTTGCTATTTCTTCATCGTATTTTCTTGCCATGTTTCTCATTCTCCTATTACTATCTTCGTTTAAATACCAAGATTAAGATACTCTCTCAAATAGAGAGGACTATCATCACGCGTGGGTGTGCGTTTTGCATAGATGCCGAGTTTCTTTGGTTTTGCTCTATCCGCGTTCTCATTAACATACCATTGTTCTCGCAGTTTATTCCTTCGCTCAAGTTCAGACGTGCAGTCTTCACATCTTGGTAATTTCTGATACAGACCTTTGGATTCGCTCATGTAAGCGTCGCTCCAACCTGCTTCTTTCTTTGCATTTTTACATAGGCTACCGTCTTCCCATAGAGGGTAAAAGCCCCCCATGTATATGTGAATACGAGTCGGTGTCTTAGCCATATGCTCACCCTTAATCGTTTCCGCCACCATCTATTGTCTCATTTTCATCCTCAAACACTTCTTCATCGGCCAAGTCACTCTTTGAGAGGAAATTGTAGCCATACTTGTAGCCATGCTTGTTATTTGATTCATCTAAGACAGGCATATCATCCTCTTCTATTGGTGAGGGTTCGACAAGCGTTGAATTGATTGGCTCAAACGTTCTGTTAATATGCGATTCTCCCGTTTCAAGTTCGCGTTCTATTCTTTCGAGGTAGTCTGATGGGGTGCGTTGTCCTCCATCGTTAGGCCATCGCTTTAGCACGAGCGAAAGAATGAGGGCATTATTCGTCGAAGGAAGCCTCCTATTATTCCTCTCAAAGGTAGTGACTCTTCTTTCCGTTTTGTAATTATAACCCCACATATAGGTGCGGCTAACGTATACGTTGCCTTTTTGTTCCAAACGAAGACATATATGGAGTCCACCCGGATGCGCAGGAATCGCGGGATGGTGCGGCAATTTCTTTCCATTGAGTGCGTTATTCACTTTGTGTATGTGTGATTCCTCATTCCCGAAGGCGGTCTGTTTTTGCGCCATAAGCCCTATGAACTCAGCGATTTCCTCTCGCGTTCCGCCAATACGAACACGAGGCACTTCGGTGATGAGAGTGGGCTTGCCATATTTTCCGTGAAAGTAATTGTAGTGTTTCATTTGCTCTTCTCCTTGTAATCGACGTGGTTCTTTGGTAGTTTGTGCGCTCTTCTATCCATCATGTTCTGTATCAATACTGCTACATTCGCAGCAGCCTTATCGAATCGGTTTTCTGCCGTTTCTTTCTTCTTGATGTCCTTATCGTCCGGACACATAGATTGGCGAAGCCTACGCAGGTCTATGTCGTCGATTAAGACGCGCAGGATTTCATACTCAGCATGGTCAATGCTCGCCGCTCTTCCTCTCATCCTTCTCCCTCTTCTCTTGCATGGCCGCAACCATCTCCTTCAATACCACAACCATCTCCTTTGCTTGCGTTAGTGTGAGTCTAACTCCGTGTCGAGTGAAATGAGGTGGAGTCTTGGACATATTCATGATACGCATATCTATCCAATCCTTGCCGTAGTATTCGATGGAGCGCAGGTGAATAACTCCCTTGTTGTCCTTCCACTTACCTTCCATGCTCGGACTCTTCCACGCTATCTCATCACTCATTTTGATACCTCCACTAAATTCCAATCGCTATGACTCCATGCTCTCTCATGTGCATAGTATAGAACAATTTTGGTTATTACTTCGATAGAAGCAATACTCATCCCAATTAGTGGCTCTCCCGTAATGAACCACGCTATCAAAAAGGTGTCCGTAGTAGCGATTGCTCGCCATGATAGCGTCTTCGCGGCTGACCTACGAGGTCCGGCTCGCTCACTCATTTCAAATCCCCCAATAGAATAAACCACTTAGGAAGAATCTGTAATAGAGCCTCAGTAATCATTCCTCTTCCCCCTTCATCACAGCGTAGTCGAACGGAGCAAGGAGCGAGATAATCTCGTCCAATACTTCATCTCGTCTATCGTCGTTCAATAATTCCCCACCATCATCCCTATGTGTTAGCGCCACTATATCACTCATCACCTTATGATAGGTTTCTAACTCAGTGAAAATCTTGGGGAGATTTCTCAACACGTGCCACGCTTGCGGCTCGGTATTTTCTTTGTGATACAACCTCACCTCCACTTCTGGTTTTGGGAACCACCTATGCAAATCTTGATGGTAATCATGGCCGACGCTGAACGCTCCGCTATCGTATGTGTCTAAGGATGGTAAATCGAAGGAAAATCCATCAGCATTTTTCTTTATGTCTAACTGAGACTCAGATGAAGATGAAAACCACACCTCTATGATTAGAGAGTCGAGCAAATCACCAAATCCTTCATAATTAAGATAGGCAATTGCTTCTGATTGGATTCGCTCGTATTCCCTCTTATACTCCTTGAACATTGGTGTCTTTTTGTAAGAATGGTAAATTTCGTGATGATTTTCTCCAGCGAATTTGTCGAACCACGCTCGAAATATCCTATCCGGCGAGGTGTAATAGTTTTGGAACTTCGTTTTGAATGAGACTGTTGTAATGTGTCTATCTTTCTTACTTTCACTTTCGTTAATTTGAATTAACACGTTCCTTAAGTCATCGTGAGCCTTCACGACAAAGTCAGAAGCGATAGTGTTTGCAATCATTTCTATTTGACCTACTACGCCGTCATTCAAATTATCCGCCGCCCATTGTTCGGCAGTAAAGAGGCCCGTCAGTAAATGCCCCGTATCTTCTGATGCTATGTTCTCATATCCACTTGCTCCAAGAGAGATTGCCGCAGTATAGTGTGGGGAATTAACTTCTATTCCTACTTCTTCCAATTTACTAAGGGATATCTGCCTTCTTTTAGGGCGCACCACGTGGAGTCTATTGTCTTCTATGAATTGATTACTTGCGTTTAGTATTTCCAATGCCCCGTATCTTCCTGTTCCTACATTTCCAAACGATAGAGCAGACGGGTATCTTGTCTCACCTATGCCAAGATGTGCAGATGGCAACAGGCTTACACCCTTCTCTCCATCCCATATTCTCTCTTGCGTTTGATGAACGGCGTTGAATTTCTCCGCCAATATAGGAATCATCTCGATGAACTTATTGAATCCACCTTCGCTATCGAAGTATAGACCTGTATCAGATGAGGTGGTTTTCACTTTAACTGGATGCAAAGCCACATCGTTGCATAAAGTCCTAATCCTTTGACTTCCCTTAGATGTGAATGCTAATTCACTTGGAGACACTAAGAGAAAGGCTCGTATGGCCTCCCACTCGTCATCGTTAAGAGTATTCATTTTCATTCCTCTTCATCCCATGACTCTTCGCAGTAGGTTCCCCATAGCCAAGGCGGAACTCTTACTTCATTGATTGAAGAGCCTACACCTACGCCTGTTTTACCCGCATCCAAATACGCTACCATCTCTTCTCGGCTCAAGGCACTATACCATCTTCCTTTGGCCCTAAACCGCATGAAGTATCTATCTCCCATCAGTAAGTGGTAGTCGTCGGGGTCAATCACTATCTGCTCGCCTGTGTTTGGGTTGAGTGCTTTGTAGCCCCATATTTCGATGGACTTAGTCTCACCATCATCGAGAAGAATCTCCCTGTCTTCAATATGTTCCGGCCATAGATTTTCCAGCCCCATATCCATAAGCAAAGTTCCATCCTTGTCGGCCCATCCTTTAGCGACCTCTCTCTTCATTGTGACCTCTTGGAGGTAAGCCTCTTCTGCTGTTTCCGGTAGCGGTAGTATAGCCACATCGTCATCCAATACAGTGACTCCCGCATCCCACATCAGCGTCTTCATTCTGTCGTGATTCTCTCTCACTTCATCGCTCTCTATCATGGATTGTAGTCGCCACTTGTTTTCTGTCTCCTTGATATACGTCAGCCCACTTCCTTCGGGCATCCATAGACCGCCTACACTCATTTGCGCAAAGTGTTCCTTCGCCCATTCTATCAGTTCTTTCGTTGGTTTCCATTGTTCATTCATTGTTTTTCTCTCCTTATTATTTTGAATAGGTGGGGGTGTGTAGGCTTGGGCGCAATTGTCTAATCTCTCTCCGACCCTTCACTGTTGGCTTATCCAACGGCTCGCATCTGTTTGTTAAGGCGTGACTCGCGGAGGGCCGTCCCTCCTATACTGTGCGCCATGACCGCACATTTACCACTAAGCCCGATGCTTGGATATGGTTTGGACTACCCCAAATGTGTAGCCTCGCCAACTCTTTATTCCTACACGACCCCCTTATGTTTTATTTGTGAATCTTCAAAACGACGGGTCTTGGTAATACCGCCTATGTCCTATCCCGATTCTTCCACCCGGAGAACGTAGGGGCCAGCCTTTCTGCTTGAATCTCCCTGTCTTCCGCATTGAGTAGTATACGATATTCCCTTTTGGGTTAGGGTGATACTCGTAATCGAGGTTAGGCCATTTTCCACCTATGGTTTTCGCACTATCCTCTTGAACCGCTATTGTCTTAACAAGCCCATCCGCATTGAACTCCACTTCAATGATGGTAGCGGGGTATCGGTCCGAGCCAACACACATGGTCGCGCCCATTCCTACTTCGGGGGTAATCAAGCGACCACCTTTTGCTCTTCTTCCACTTTCACTTCCATAATAACGGGGCGTTTGTAATCGGTTGCACACGCTTTGGTAAGGTATTCGATGTGTTCGTCATACTCTTGGGGTGTGCCAAAGAGGATGGCTTGCATTATCTCGGTAGGATTCGGTGTGTTTTCGGGGTCTATATCCATCCCCATCTCAAGGTTATGAGCGGTTCTCATTACCGAGAAGGCTTCGTTTCCATCAACCGCTTCTATACCTGCACTTCCATCCCATGTTCTGCCTTCTGAGTTTACGGCACCGCACTTACCTGCCATCATAGAAAGGAAGTTCTTGAACTTGTAAGCCTCTTGCTTGCTCTTGAATCTATACGGGAGTCCTTTAGAGTTCCAAGAGTTTCCACCTATGTTTACGTAGTAAGTGTAAATCTTGTCTTCGATTGCAGGTGGTGTGGTGTAAACCGCATCGTTCCCCACACCACTCTTGTGTTCTGCCTCGACATAATCTTCGTTCGCCTTACCCGGAATCCACTTGAACTTAGCAATTTCAAACCCGTAGGATTGTTTAGCATCATACTTTGTCCATTTCCAGCCATTTACGAGGTCATGCTCTTTACGATTCTTCTTACTTGTCTGTGCTATCCAAGCCTTCAATTGAGCAAGCCATTCCCAATTCTTCCACCTATATGTGACTGTGGAGGGTAGCATTCTGCCCGAAGTTTCGCTACGTTCTCCATCTCTTGCTACGCAGTTTAAGTTCCTTGACTGCATACGCCTCAATGCTTCCTTAATGTTCTTGATAACAAACTTAGGGTCGTTCTCCCATATAGTGTTAGAGAGGCTTCTCGCTACCTTATCCCATAACACGACTCTCTTAACCGCTATTTGCTTAGACCCATAATATCCCATCTTTTGGGCAATCATATCGTTGTTCCAGCCTTGATGCACTGAACCTACGCCTGCTCCCCTATTCCATATTTTCACAAACCTCTTGTCGTTGATTTTTCCGTCCTTTATTCTCTTAATGAGAACCCATCCGGTATAGGATGGTTGGTCGTGGTGAGCGCACAATCTCGGACTACCTGCTTGTTCGTGGCCTTCAGGGTATACCTCGCCCTTCCATTTGCACTCTCCAAGAGTATGACTGTAAGTGAAAGGTTCGCTCGCACAATCCCACTTAGTGCTTTTGAGTTTCTTCTCTATCTGTATTCGCAGTGGAGCGAATTTCGGACTCATCAAGATGCCATGTGCTTCTGGAATACTAAAGTCCGGTGCTTCTCCACATATACGGAAATCCCACGACTTCTTCATTGTCTCAAGCAATCCTCGTATTCCGCTTTGTTTCTGAATGTTCCATTTGATGATTCCATCATCAAGGTAGGGTGTTCTCCACTTTACAAGGCGGGCATCAACCTCATCATGCCCGCATGATTCGACTCTTGGGTCTGGCACAGTGCCATATCCAACCATCTGAGTCATCATAGCCGCCGCCATTTTCGTGTGTTGATTAACCAAATCTTCGGCTTTCAAACTCACGCCCGGCCCTTTAGATGCGAGGCTAAACGCCACTGCCGCATCCATAGGCCAACACTTGCCAATCGTATCTCTCGTCTTACCAATAGCGTGCGCTATCTCAATTTTATCGTCAGTAAACATCATATCGTTGCCGACGATACCTGCTTCCTCATATCTTGCCCATGTGGACCAACCTTGTCTTTCTCCGCTCATATTCATACCTCCTTCACTTCTAATGCAACAATCGCATTCTTCTTGACTACCTGCACTTCGCCCTTATCTGAGGGGGTTAATGAGGTCTGCAAGACCACGATTTGTTGAATGTTTTGTGCGTCATCTCTTTGCATAGGTGATGGACCAGCCTCGTATATGCGGTTTATTCCACCATACCCCTGATTGAATGGAAGTCCTTTGCCGTCCTTCATGCTGAATGCAATAATCTCAAAGTCGCTCTCTTTCTTGCGATACCGCTTTAGCAACAATTTAATGTCGTCGTTAAATCTTGTTATCGTCCATATGCCTTTGAGGTAGGTGGTGTTCGTCTCACTATCCCAATACGTCTGCGATTCGCCTCGACAAAACTCGACGTAGTATACGCTCGGCACGTGTATCTCTCCTGTTTCCTTATTACGGATTCCATAGAATCCCTGCTCGCTCTCTCCTAAAGCAGAAATCCACGTTCTCGACGTTCTCCCTGTTCGAGGATGCTCGAAATCCGTTCCACAAATCATTTTCATTATTTTTGTCATGTTTCTCATTCTCCTATTACTATCTTCGTTTAAATACCAAACCTTCATTCTAATGGTTCAACGAAGTAAATCTCCGCTCCCACTTGGGGTGTTTGTTCGGTAATCTCCATCAGTGTCTCAGTAGGCATATCCACACATGAAGGGAACATCATCACGTCCTCCATATCCCAAAATCCTGCTAATGCGCCATCCCACGCCGCTCTATGAAATGCAGGCGTGGTCAGTTTTGCGTGCTTCTCTTCTAAGGTGGGTTGTCCATCCTTGTCAGTAAAGAATACCCATACACCCTTATTGTATACCTTCATAATGCCGGGGTCTGTTCGCATATGTAATCCAAGTGCTGAGAAGAATGCCATAGGTAAGTCATGTATCTCCGCTAATTCTTCCCATAACATGAACATAGTCAATGGGTCCGTAAGTGAATCAATTGGTGGCATATGTGTTATCCAACCAAAGTGCTGAAGGCGACTATCATCACACATACGCTGGAAGCGTCTAAAGGACTTACGTCTATCTGCAATCATTTTAGCAGTCTTCGGGGGTATGGGGAAGTCCTTACCTAACTCATTGTTGAGTGTCTGCAAGGTGTCTGCAATCTTGGCTACTGTATCATTCTCAAACTTCATTCCTCTTCCCCCTCTATGAATAGTCCAGCATCGAGGTTAAGCGTTTCTTCCGGCACATACGGGTCAGTGTCTGCCTCTTGTATGAATCCGGCCTTCTTAGCGAAAGTCAGCACTCTCTTTACTCCCTCAGAAAGGGGGTGTAATCCCAACATAGCACCTTGTGGGTGGTTAGCGGGCGTGCCGGGAATGAACATCTGCATCACTCCATTTGCATACCTGTATATGGTGAAAGGTGTGTATAGCAGTTCACCAGATGCCGCAGACTTGAGGACAGGAGGTTGCTCGCGCAACCACATACTAACGTCCATCGTCGTCCTTATTTTCTCCGCAATTCCATACTCTCTCCCCATTTGGGTCTTCCCCGATACACCTTGTATGTGCATCAATTCATCGTCGTAATTGCACTTTACTTGCAGTCTTTCTTCTTCCATCATTGTTTCCATTTTCAGTCCTCCGCTTCTATTTCTTCGTTTGTTGCTCGCCCATGTAGGTCGTCGCCCATGAGTCTATCGAAGTCATCTTCCACTTCGCCTCTCTTGCGCTTCTCTCTATATGCGTCGAGTCTTGTATCGTTAGGGTGGTGCTTCTTCGGCCTCTTATTTGTGTAATCATCTAAGGTAGGCTTATTCTTCTTCTTGAACTCCCTCTCGGTCTTTCTCATCTGTCCGTAAATTTTACTCACTGAGACGAGGTCATCTTTTTCATCGAGAGTTATCCACCATGTAGGTTGCCAAACTGTATTGAGTTTGATTTCAGTTCCGAGATATTCGCCATTACTATCTTCCACATCTCTTACCTGCATACGTCTATCCAGTGCGATTGCTTTGAACGACATTTTATCATCATACATTTCGATAGGGTGCCACATCTGATTCGTGTGAGCGCATTGAGTGAGTCCATAACCGTCTAACAATTCTATGTCTGCTTGCATAATTGCTTGCGAGCCACAAGTTCGACAAGGTATGTCCATATCCTCTTCTGTGGTTCGCCTCCATTCATAGTCAAGGCAATCGTCGCACTTAGTGAGCGTCCAATTCTTCTTGATTGGGTCATCGTAGTGTTCCCGCTTGCGCCCCTTACCTTTCTGAGGCTTCGGTTTATCCCGTCGCTTTCTTTCGTTCTCACGAATTTGAGCGTCCATTTCATCGTCGGTCATAAGTGCCGAGTCGTCAAACTCCACGCCAGCCCATGCGTTCTTTTGCACTGAGGTCATCGCTTCGCCTTCAGAAAGACCGCAGCAGTCTGCCACGTAGGTTTGTTGTTGCTTGGATTCGACTGCGTGTTTACAGTAGGATTCTCGGATGAACGCGATGAGTTCTGCCGCATCCTTCCACGTGTGGTCCTTTTCTGGTATCAGTTTGTGCGCAAGAATAGCCAATTGAACTCCTGTTCTCCCATGTCCTCCCATACACTGAGTGGAGATGGTAGTGATATTCTTACTCTCTATGTCCTCCACCAACGCATCCCACCACGATGGTCCGAGATTCTTTGGTATGCCGTAGTCGGGCCAATCAATCTCCATCACTACTGTTGGTATGTTTCCAATGACGTTGCTTGATGACTTCCATCCCTTCGGTAGTAAGTCTGCCGTCTTATTCGATGCAATCACACCTAACGGACCCATCGCTAAATCGGGTTTGTTGGGCATTCTATGCCACCCACCCTCTCGATTCGTTCCACCTGCATATACCTTCACTGTGCCGGTGTCGAACACCAACGGATTTTTCTTATGGCAACCACTCATTCTGTTTCCTCCTTCAATATCGCTAATACCGCATCAGTCCATTCGGGATTATCACCCATCTGATTCTTAGCGAACTTAGTTAGTAATTCTGAGAGCATGGGGTAAGTAGGGTCTTGGTTGTTTAGTGCATTCCATGCGTCCACCCACATGGTAGGAGTTATTTCGGAATACTTCTTATCTCTCAATAATTGACACACGGCATATGCGTCTATGCTTGATTTATTGGTATCTGAATCAACCATGAACGCTTCGGGGAACATAGGAGTAAGAAGTATGGCGGTTGCATCCTTTCCATATTTGAGTTTCATAACGAGAACATCGTTATCCTTACAGTGCTTACACTCTTCAATCCCACAGGGGATGAAATTGTTTGATTGAGTATATTTGTTTCCTAAGTGCATGAGTTTAGGCCCACACTCTATGGCTGCATTTCGCAAGCCTGCTGGTATATCTGCATCAAGGGCTATGAAGTGTTGTCGCCAATAATTCGGACCCTTGCCCTTGAGGAAATTGAACATAAGTAGCCAATCAGTAGGTGGAGGTGAACACTTTTCATTCTGCGCCCCATCCATGAATAGTCTCGCTAATTCATACGTTCGGAACATGGAACTGAGGCCGTGTGTATTGTGAGGGAATAGCCCATTCGTCTTGGGATTGCCCTCAGAATCCTTACCCGGATGCGCACTTGAGTAGTCGAATGCTCTTTGGTCGAGGAACTTTCCATACAGGAAGCCGTTATTGTGTTCAGCATTCTTAGCGTTATTGACTACGCCCATGAGTTCTTGGAGGGATTCTTCGTCCGGTGATTTAGTGAACTCTATTACTGCGTTGCACACATTCACCCCGTGTTGAGCGCACTCACTCCATGCCTTACCACCATAAGCACCGGACCATCCTGTTTTGAAATTGACTACGCACCATTGTAGTGCAGCCTTCAATTCAAGGAAATCCACATTCACTCTCTCCATAGCCATGTAGTAGTGCTTCCTCTCGCTTCCACTTGCTACGCCAAGTGAACTCTCTTTACCGTTGTAGTCTTCTTTGAGTTCCTTCCACTCGTCTGTGCCAACCATAGCAGTTAAGGTAGGCCACAAGTCCACCATAGCATTCTTCTTGAGTGATTTAGCATATCTCATTTCACCCAGACATAGCGCAAGTATACCTTTAGCCATCCAACCAACAAAACCTCCAGCAAGGAAAGCACCTGCCTTCCCATTGTAATTCATACCAGCCCATTGATGAAAGAAGTGGCCGAGCCAGCCGTGTTGTCTTTGCCAATGAGTCTGACTCCTACTCAATCCCGCCTTGAATGATTCCACATACTCCGGCGCGCATGGGTCGTATGGTTGAGCCTCAATTGGGGTCATTCCTTCTAAGTAATATGCGCCCCAAGACGGAGAGCCTTCAACCCATATCTCTCCTTCATTTACCTCGCCTACTATGTAGGGGATTCCATGTTGTCTTGCATGAGCGCAAACGTGAGACATGAGAGAGCCATCGGGATGCGATATGACGAATCCTTCCGGCATGGTTTCCTTATTCACCTTCTCTTCTAACTCTTGCATTTCTTCTAATCCGGTAGCCACATACGCTTGCTTAACTACGACTGTGCCGCCGGGTATAGCAACGTCCACCGTAGCGATTCTCGCGTTTCCATTAGCATCTATGAAGGAGAACGGAGATGCTCTCGGTGCATGAGGTGGTGCGCCACGAATCTGTGTAATGTATGCTTGAGGGCCACTTGACTTTGCGACCTTGAAGTTTTCATCACGCTGATATACAAACTCCATCTCATACTCTCCATGCTTATGGCCGATAGATGCCATGTGTTCAGTCATGAGTGTATCGTCGGGGTTCAGTATGAAGTAAAGCACCCTTCCCCACCCTGCCGTGATACCGTCGTGTCCTTCGCTGATTGCTGCGTATTCCTGTGGTCCGAGAACCGAAGACGATGTGGCACTGACGAATGGTTGTAGTATCATACACCCATTGGGGTCATGCTCTAACATCTTATCACGCAAGTTCTTCCAATCATCTCTTAGTGAGGTGTCATCCACCTTGATAGACTCAAGAACACCATGCCTCGCAAACTCCGGACAGGCTCGTAAGAATGCTATACCTTTACCATCAAAGTCATGAGCCATGACGCGCTTATACGATGCCTCGACTATATCGTAGTCATCATCCAATAGTATCACTTCAGTCATGGGGGCTTTCCACTTCGCCTTACCCTGTTTGTATGATTGCACATACTTGAGGAACGACTTAGCCTTCTGAGATTTAGTTAATGCAAGACGAGCGGTCGTAACTGTTTCAGCAAGCGTCTTTCCACTCGCCTTCTCTTCATGCACTTCGTCTGACATTTCATCCCAAATGGATGCAAACAGGTCCGTCGCATCCATCTTTTCATACTTCTTTTCAATTGTCATCTTTCTATCTCCACTGTTTTCACTATACTATCTTCGTTTAAATACCAAAGGTTGTTTTCATCCCAAAAGAGTTTGTTCTATTCTCTCATCTAAATCCGCTTTCATCCGTAGTTCATTGTAGTGCGACTCGTATTTACACAACCACTCGGCTATCGCTGTTTTTCCGCGACCTCTCCCTGCGGGATAATCTATGACCTCTCCACTATTGTCTATGGGCATATCCGGTGCTTCGATTTCGCTATTGTGTCTGAACATACGAAGCCACTCGTGTCCTAACAATAGTAATTCACGTCTGCTAAATAATGTAAGTTCCTCTCGGTTATGTTTCTCAATGAGTGAGAGCATCTTCTTCTTTCGCTTAGGTTTCAATTCTTTCTTGCTTGGCACATGTAGCGTCCCGTAATGGGTCACGCTACTAAAAATACCCGAATACTCATCCTCGATTTTACCTTCCGAGAAGGAGAGAATATCGTTAGGATGCTCCTTCCTATGCCTTGCCGTGTTCTCCTTAAGCGTAAGCCTCTTTGGTTTATCTTCGTCAATCATTCCTCATCACCTTCCAATATCTTCTTCACAACACTCAATGTGTGTGAGTCATCATCAATATCGGGTCGCTTGATATACTCAAGTGATGTATCTATTACTTCACGCAACTTCTTGACTTCCGTATGTAGGTCTGTTATCAGTTCAAACGATTCAAGTATGTAGGATGTAAAATCCACCACCTCAAGTTCTCTATATGTATTTGATATACCGAGTGGTTCCGGCCCTTTCCAAGTCCGTATGGCCTCAATGCGATTTTCAAACTCGTCAATCATTCCTCTTCATCCTCCTTGTATTGGTATAGCGTGCCGATGTAGCGCACACCATCGAGCGTCATATCAATCATTAGAGCATCATCTTGCACTTCGCAATTACGTATGCGCCCCTTGCCTATGCAGTTTGCTCTATCACTCCACCTTGCGAAGTTAATCCATTTACCTATTTTCATATTGTTCTCATTCTCCTATTACTATCTTCGTTTAAATACCAAAGGTTCTTCAACACCAAAAAAACGACTATCATCAAATGTCATGCGCGAATACATACATCAGCATATACGACTGCGAGAGTATATGAACAGCGCAACAGACTACTATCAATTGTAGCCGCGTATCATTCTTCTTCGATGTCTATGAAACTCACACTATTAGTGTAAAGGAAGTGAAAAGTATAGGCGAAGAACCACGTGAAAACGATAGCAACAAGGGTGAGTATAATCTCAGCCATCATTCTTCTTCGCCTCCCCAAGTTAAGTGGTAGTAGCACAATCTTGTGAGCGTATTAGCCCAACGATAGCAACCATCCACACTACACTGCATCATCAATTCACACTCGCAAACTTAGGCATGAGCAAACCGCAGTGCTTACACTTGTTAGCACCATCAGCATATACCTCTTGATGCCACTCAGTAGGCCAGCAGTCGCATAGTTCTCTCATTCGTAGTTCCTCACTGCTATCCCCACAGGGAAGCGGGGGATGCCATCATCAGTTAATTCTTGATATTTAACCGTAAGCATCTTATTGATGTATGAATTACCATTGTTGAACCATACTCTTCTTTGCTCACGTGTGCCTTTCGGTCTGACGTTGAAGGTATGGCTCGCAGTGCTGCACTTCCATATCACGCAGCCTGTTTCTCCACCCTCACCTTCGGTGAATCCTACTATCTTATACTCACCATCGAGGAAGGTCTTGACCTTCTGAAGATTGGCTGACCTCTTACCCAGCGCATACGCGCCGTGAAGATTCCTAACCATAGCACCCTCGTAGCCTTCTTCGATAAACTGTTTCTGCAACCTGTATATGTCATCCTCATTGTTAGCAGTGAAGTTCTCCACAATCTCCCAACCACTTGGGAAGCGCATACTTGTTTCCTCAATAGTGCCAGCACGAAGAATGAAGGAGGCTTGAGGGCGCACTGAGTTATAGCAATCATACACTCGTAGTTTGATTAGTTTCATCTTCTCTTTATCGCCAGCCTTCAGTGCCTCTCTCTTGACTAATCCGACTAACTCTTGAAAGGTCATGTGGTCTGAGTATAACTCACCGTCATACACCAAGTGATTGATTGTGTTTCTAAGATGATTGAGATGAGGGAACTCCTTGCCCTTACGAGAGAGCAGCCTACCATCCGGCATGGCGAAGCACCGCACTCCATCGAACTTCCTTTGCACTACGCAAGGGAAGGAGATGTTGTGGCTTCTCTTCTTGTATGAGTGAGCCAGCATTGGTAGCATTACTACATGAGTCAAGGCTTTATCGTAGTCGTTAAGATACCCGTCATCTTTCTTCTTGTTGAGTTTAGCATTTAATTGGAACTTCGCTTGCTCGCTATCACTGCGCCCCTGTTTGCCTGTGCATACTACACCAGCAGTAGTAGTCTTCTTCCCTTCGACTTGCCCACTCTTGACGTAGTAGGTGTCGCCTTGCGACCACCCCGACCATTCAACCATCTTACCTGTGCTGCTTCTCTTATACCATGTTCCTGTATTGCTGCTCATATTATTCACTCACCTTTCTAATCATCTTTACCACCTCATCATGACTGAAGTTCTCTTGACATTCTTCACAGAAGTAGCCATCTACACATGAGTCATAGGTATTCTCGCTTGCACTATCGTAGTCTATGTCATCAGCACTACAAGCATTCACTCGGTAGGTTGAGTAAACTCTCTCGTCTGACCTTATGCTATCTTCTGCCTTGCACTCGCTGCATACTATTTTCCATTCATTCATTCTTGTAATTTCATTACTCATTCTTCTTCCTCCTTGTTAT
>Ga0208919_1000809_pt1 | contig 19512 bp, 25 predicted proteins | sample 4_EtaG_FD_184076 | JGI IMG/M metagenome (GOLD analysis project Ga0208919, IMG submission 184076) | Marine viral communities from the Subarctic Pacific Ocean - 4_ETSP_OMZ_AT15127 metaG (SPAdes) (version 3) | ecosystem: Environmental > Aquatic > Marine > Oceanic | place: Pacific Ocean | collected...
TTACACAGAACCACCACCGGATTCGGGACCCGGACCCGGACCGGGTAATACTGGAGGTGGCACAACTGGCGGCACTACAACTGGAGGTGGCACAACGGGAGGTGGCACAACGGGAGGTGGCACAACGGGAGGTGGCACAACTGGCGGCGGTACAACCACTACAACGGGCCCGGTTTATTTATCACCTGTTGACACCCCGCCGGTTCAAGCAGGTCCTACCGCTGCTGAAGTTCTTGCAGCAGAACAAGCCGCAGCAGACGCGCTTGCAGCACAAGAAGCAGAAGAACTACGAATTGCACAAGAAGAAGCGGACCGTGTTGCAGCAGAACAAGAAGCTATTCGAATAGCAAACGAGCAAGCCGCCGCAGAACTACTTGCCCAGCAAGAAGCTGCTCGTATTGCTCAAGAACAGGCTGCAGCAGAGGAAGCACAAAGACTTGCCGCAGAAACGTTAGCCGCTCAACAAGCAGCAGAAGAGGCAGAGCGTATCCGCTTGGCAGAAGAAGAGGCTCAGCGAATCGCAGCAGAGCAAGCTGCCGCCGACGCGTTCGCCGCACAAGCTCTTGCAGACGAGCAAGCCGCTCTAGAAGCTCTTGCGGTCAGACAAGCCGCAGAAGAAGCTGCGGCCCTTGCAGCAGAGCAAGAAGCCCTTGCAGCAGCCGAAGCAGAGCGTATCGCTGCGGCAAAATTAGCGTCCGAACAACTAGCGGCCCAGCAGGCGGCTCAGTTACTGGCGGATCAAGAAGCAGCCGCTCAACTTCAAGCCGCTGAACAACTAGCAGCCCAACAGGAAGCCGATCGTCTAGCAATGGAAGCGCAACTTGCGGCTACTCCTGACCCCGATCCGATCTATGACGCACCGACGCAAGGTGAACTTTTACAGGCTGCTGAAACAGCACAAGCTGCTACAGGAGACTTATTTACAACACCGTCTCAAACCGGCACAGCGATTGACCGCAGCATGTATGGACAGGTTGTTGACCCCGTCACTACCACGACCACGACGGCAGATCCGGTAACCACGACGGCACAACAAGATCCGATGCAGCAAGACCAAACGCCTGCGGTGATCACAGAAGCAAGCGACGGCACGCTACATCCCACGCCCGCTGCTGCCGCTGCGTACGAACAACAACTTGCTGCCAAGCAACAAGCACAACAACGAGCGCAAGAAAGTGCCCAGAACTTTGCAGGCATACAATCGTTGCTACGAAAGGTCGATCTCGATGTGGGGGACACAATATCTTCGTACACTAGCGGATACCCCAGCAGTCAAGGGATGGAAATCCAGCGCACTTACATGCCGTTTGAGGGCACAGAAGAAGAGCGTGCAACGGGATACGTGATGCCCGTTTATAAGCCGGTAGCCCAACAATCAATGCCGTCGTTGTTCAGAACGCGCACCGTCAGTGACGTAAATACCGACGCGTTTACCGCAGGGTCAGCAGCACCGGGACCAGACTCAGGCGTGATTAACACGGGTACTCAAAGCACGGCCCCCGGCACATTTGGACTAGAACCTACGCAAATGTATCGATGTGGTAACGGTTACACGTTGCAGTTTGTAAATGGCAAACCCGTTTGTGTACGAACTGGTGGCGGCGGTCCGGGTAAGCCACCCCGTAAAGATCCCGAGATTGTTGACATAGCGAATCCGGGTGGTATGCGATACGGTGGTGATGTAGGCTTGAATCGCGGCATTGGTAGCTTTGGAGCTTAAATATGGCAAATGGTGACACACCTCCTGTTTCTTTGATGGATCGTCAAGGCATGGACCTTGACCTAGAGGACGTGCAGGCGGTGGAAGTCGAGGCGTTGCCCGGCGACATAGCGGCACGTGTAGAGATAGAAGGGGTCGAAATCGTTCAAGAAGACGATGGCGGCGCTACTTTAGACTTTGACCCGTTTCGTAACCGAGATCGTGAGGACGACTTTTACGACAACCTTGCAGAGTTTTTACCTGATTCGGTGCTTTCCCAAGTTTCCAACGAACTTATGGACCAATACAGCGCGAACCGTGCGTCGCGACAGGATTGGGAAGACGCGTACTCCAAGGGCCTTGAGCTTTTGGGTTTCAACTACGAAGAGCGCACAGAGCCTTTCCGGGGCGCTACGGGTGTAACACACCCACTTTTGGCAGAAGCAGCGGTCCAGTTTCAAGCGCAAGCGTTCAACGAGCTATTGCCAGCGAGCGGTCCTGTACGAACCACGGTCCTTGGCTCACAGACCACGGACAAGATGGATCAGGCCAAGCGTGTTCAAGACTTTATGAATTACTACATCACTAATGTGATGGAGGAATACACGCCTGAGTTCGACCAAATGCTGTTTTATTTGCCCTTGGCAGGCTCAACATTCAAAAAAGTGTACTTTGACGACGCTTTGGGCCGTCCGGTTTGCAAATTTATACCGGCGGAACACCTTATCGTCCCGTACGAAAGCAATGATCTGGAAACTTGCCCGAACATAACGCACATTGTGCGTATGTCATTGAACGATTTGCGTAAACAGCAAGTCAGTGGCTTCTATCGAGACATCAAGGTACTGCCTTCGCAGCCTGATTCGACCAGTGTAAGCGACGAAATTGACTACATTGACGGTACAAGGGCTTCTAGCGTCGACTATGACTGCACGTTATTGGAATGCCACGTCGATTTAGACCTCGAAGGCTACGAAGACACAGACGAAGACGGCGAAATGACCGGTATTAAGGTCCCTTACGTCGTTACGATCAGTGAAGACAACGGAAAAGTGTTGGCTATTCGACGAAATTATCGCGAAGACGACCCTTTGACGGCAAAAATCCAGTATTTCGTTCACTACAAGTTCCTTCCGGGCTTTGGTTTTTACGGAATGGGCTTGATTCACACGATTGGCGGTCTTTCTAGGACTGCAACGGCAGCTTTACGTCAATTAATCGACGCGGGCACCCTTTCGAACCTGCCTGCAGGCTTTAAAGCGCGTGGTTTACGGATCAGAGACGACGATGACCCCTTACAACCCGGAGAATTCAGAGATGTAGACGCTCCGGGAGGCGTTATACGCGATAGTTTGATGCCGTTGCCGTTCAAAGGGCCGGATGGCACGTTATTCCAGCTTCTGGGCTTTGTAGTCAGCGCGGCTCAACGTTTTGCGACGATTACCGATATGAAAGTAGGTGATGGCAATCAATCGGCGGCAGTTGGCACGACGATTGCTATGATTGAGCAAGGCGGTCGTGTTATGAGCGCCATACATAAGCGCCTACATTATGCTATGAAAGTAGAGTTTCGCATTTTGGCGCGTGTAATGAACGAAAGCCTGCCAGATGTGTACCCGTACGCCGTTGCTGGGGCGGATCAGGCGGTAAAATCTAAGGATTTTGATGAACGTGTAGATGTATTGCCGGTTTCTGACCCGAATATCTTTTCGCAAAGTCAGCGCATTGCTTTGGCTCAGACGGAGCTACAAATGGCTATGCAGGCGCCCCAGATCCACAATATGCCGCAGGTATATCGTCGAGTTTACGACGCTATGGGTGTCAGAAATGTAGATCAGATCTTAAACGCCGAAGTCTCTGACGAGGTTCGCCCGAAAGACCCTGCGCAGGAAAACATGGACGCCCTCGAGAACGTGCCTTTAGAGGCTTTTAAGGGTCAAGATCACATGGCGCACATACAGGCCCACTTGTTGTTTGTAACCGGCGGTGTGGCCGCTACGTTGCCGCAGGTGGTGCTTACCATCCAGAAGCACATCTTGAACCACATCCAGTTGATGGCGGAAGAGCAAGCGGAGGCTGCTTTTGCACAGCAGAACCCGAATGTCGCGATTGCAGATCCTGCCAACAACGCGCCGTTCCAAGCGATGGTGGCGCAGTTTGTAGCACAAGGCATGCAACAAGTAGTCGCTCTAGGTCAGCAAATTCAGCAGGCTGGACAGCCTCAAGAGCAGCAAGGACCCGATCCGTTGATTGCTCTGAAGGAACAAGAACTGCAACTCAAGGCGCAGCAAGAGCAAAACGACGTTGCAGAAGAGCAAGCCAAGCTCCAGTTGGAGCGAGAAAAACTTGCGCAACGCGAAGCAAACTTCCAGCAAAGGCTGGCAAGTCAGGAATCTCAGACTCAAGCACGTATTCAAGCCGGTATTGAGCGAGAACTTTTGAAACAAAGAGGTGACGCATGACAACAGTCAAAGTAAACGGCGTTAAGCCAAAAGAGCCGCCGAAGCCCGTTGCGAAAGCGGAAATCCAAGGTCAGGGCAGCATTCCTTATGCAGTTGCAAAGGAAGAAGCCACTCCAAACACGATGACAGCAAAAATTACACGCGGTAAAAAACGTGGTATGGGCGCTGCTTTGCGTGGTGGGGACTTTACAATCGCCTAAAACGCGATAGTATCGGAGTTGCTCGGATAATAAACGACGAGGAAACTCATTGAACGATCTAGATGTCGTACAGTTTGTGCAAAAAACATTAAAAGGTCGCAAAGCCCAAATTCAGGAACTCATGTCTGAAGGCGGGATCAAAGATATGGAACATTACAGAGAATGCATGGGTGAAATTAGAGCGTGCGATTACGTTTTGGTTGAACTCTCTGAAATGCTTGAAAAACAGGAACAAAGAGATGCCTGATACGAATGAAGCACTGGATGTGTCCGGTTGCTACGTCGCAGATGAAAACCGGGTTTTAGACCCGTCCTTAGTAGACAAAGAGCTTATCGAACGATTGCCGCAGCCAACCGGCTGGCGCATTTTGATTATGCCTTTCCGCCCACCTGAAAAAAGCGACGGCGGTATTTTACTTGCCCCCAAAACTCTAGAAGAGGACGTAATACAGACGCAGGTCGGTTACGTGCTCAAAGCTGGCCCCCTTGCTTACAAAGATAAAGAACGTTATCCGACAGGCGAGTGGTGCAAAGAAGGCGATTGGGTAATTTTTGCCCGATACGCTGGTTCTAGGTTTCGTTTGAATGGCGATAAGAAAGCTGCTTTTGGTAGCGAAGTTCGCATGCTAAATGACGACGAAATCTTAGGAACAATTCTAGATCCGAAAGATATCTATCACGGTTAGGGGATAACACATGGCAGAGTCAAGACCCGCCCATGAAGCGGATGATGGTCAAATCGACCTCGAATTCACAGAAGACGCGCAAGAGATTGTTTTAGATGAGCCGGAAACGGTTGCAGAAAGCACGCCGGAAGCTGATGTAAGTGAAGAGTCGTCGGAAGACGAACACGAACAATACGGTAAGTCCGTACAAAAGCGCATCAATCAGCTTACCAAAAGAGCACGTGAGGCCGAACGCGAACGCGAAGAAGCCGTCAAATACGCTCAAGCCGTTCAACAAGAAAACAGCAGTGTCAAACAACGCCTGCATAACTTAGATAAAAGTTATATCGACGAGTATGGCAACCGCGTTTCCTCTGAACAACAACGAGCTAAAGACGAGTACAAAACAGCGATCGAGACAGGCGACACAGATCGTCAATTAGCCGCGCAAGAAAAAATGCAGCAATTAGCTGTAGCGGCAGATCGACACGCCCAAGCTCGAGCTCAAAGAGAAGCGCAAGCTGCTCAGGTGCAAGCAGAGATTGAACAGCCTGTTTATCAGCCAGCCCCTGCGACGCAAAGACCAGATCCACGCGCTGAAGATTGGGCTGAATCGAACCCTTGGTTCGGTGAAGACTCGGCTATGACGTTTGCTGCCTTTGGCATTCACAAAGAATTGATCCAAGAAAAAGGTATGGACGGCACTAGTGACGAATACTATAGTGCTTTGGACTCAAGAATTAGAGAGTCTTTTCCTCATAAGTTTGCAGATGAAGAAGAGGCTACGAATACACGCCGGACTACACAAACTGTAGCCGGGGTATCTCGTCCGTCGAAAGGCGGGCGCGGCAAAAAGGTTAGACTCTCCCCTAGCCAAGTAACTATTGCCAAACGATTGGGAGTGCCGCTTGAAGAATACGCGAAGTACGTGAAGGAGTAGACATGACAGATTCAACAGACAGAGAGATTGAGGCTATCAAGAAGACTTCTCGCGCAAAATCATCGAGGGCTGCGACTGCTAAACGCACGCCGTGGTCCCCCAAGTCAAATTTAGATGCTCCACCCGCGCCGGATGGATATAAGCATCGTTGGATCAGGGCAGAAACCCGTGGGTATGACGACACTAGTAATATCAGTGCTCGGCTACGCGAGGGTTATGAGTTGGTTCGACGGGACGAATATCCAGATTTTGAGGCCCCTACAATAGATTCGGGTAGATATGAAGGAGTATTTGGAGTTGGCGGATTGCTTCTAGCTAGGATTCCACTGGAAACAGTAGCAGAAAGAAACGCTTACTTTACACAAAAGCATGCGGATCAAGTTGAAGCTGTTGAAACTGATGTCCTACGCGAGAATGCACACTCAACGATGCGGATTGGCAAACCTGAACGCCAATCTCGTGTTACTTTTGGTGGTCCTCGTAATAATTAGGTATTAGGAGACTTTTATGGCAAATCAGGAAACCGCGTACGGTCTACGCCCAATTGGGTTGGTAGGTAGTGCGACGAACTCCACAGGTGTGACTAAGTATGAGATCGCATCTGACAATACAAACGCTATCTTCCAGTACAGCATTGTAGTCCCTCTCGCCGCAGGCGTGATCGACCAAGCTGGCGCTACTGATGGCGGTACTACGCAAGCCCTTGGGGTTTTGGTAGGTGTTGAGTACGTCGATAGCACAACTAAAAAGACCACGTTCTTAAACTATTGGCCCGGATCAAACAGCGTAAGCGTTGACACGAACTTCCCTGTCAAAGCTCTCGTTGCTGACAATCCGATGCAAACGTTCCAAGTAGCTAGTGATGCGTCTCTGACGAATCGCGCTACTGCTTTGGCTGCTGTTTTCGCAAACGCAAGCCTTGGAACTTCTGCTCGTACGGGTTCAACCGACACCGGTCGATCAAACTCGGCATTGGGTGTGTCAACTATTGCGACTACAGCTACGTTGCCGCTGAAAATCATGGGTATTGTTGAAGACGATGCTAACAATGATTTTGCTTCAGCCGGTATTCCGCTGATTGTTCGCATTAATGCGCACTACAATTCACCGAATGCTCGATTCGATTCACAAACCACTGCCACCACAACTGGCATATAAGGTAGGAGAAATTCAATGCCTATTACTCGCGCACAATTAGCGAAAGAGCTTGAACCCGGCCTAAATGCTTTGTTCGGCTTGGAGTACGATCGTTACGATCAAGAGCACGCTGAAATCTTTGACGAAGAAACTTCTGACCGAGCGTTCGAAGAAGAAGTCATGCTTTCAGGATTTGGTACTGCCCCTGTGAAATCAGAAGGCACCGCTATTTCATTTGATGACGCGCAGGAGACTTACACTGCACGATATACGATGGAAACAATCGCGTTGGCTTTTTCGATCACTGAGGAAGCCATAGAAGACAATTTGTACGACCGTCTAGCGGCACGTTATACACGCGCACTAGCTCGTTCAATGTCTCAAACCAAGCAAATCCGTGCTGCTACCGTTCTGAACAATGCATTCAGCACTGGTTCACCAATTGGTGACGGTGCGGCTCTTTGTTCAGCGGCTCACCCCTCTATCTCTGGCAACCAGACAAACCTTTTGGCAACTGCTGCGGATCTCAACGAGACTTCGCTCGAGCAGATGCTGATCGAGATTGCTGGTATGACCGATGAAAGAGGTCTGAAAATTGCCGTTCGCGGAATGAAATTAATCATTCCAAAAGAACTGCAGTTCATCGCAGAACGAGTGCTGAACTCGAACCTGCGACCCGGAACGGCGGATAATGATATTAACGCCAACAAGTCAATGGGTATGCTTCCTGACGGTGCAGTAGTGAACCACTTCCTTACGGATAGTGACGCTTTCTTCATCAAGACAGACGCTCCTAACGGCTTCAAACTGTTCAACAGAACCCCCATCAAAACTGCGATGGAAGGGGACTTTGACACCGGCAACATGCGCTTTAAAGCTCGCGAAAGATATTCTTTCGGCGTCAGCGATTGGCGTGCCGTGTTTGGTACTCCGGGCGCGTAAAGCAAGCTTTTGCTGCTTTGGAAGGGCGACATTGTCGCCCTTTCTTTTTGCCTGTTGATTAGTTATTGTTGGGAAATCCTGACAGACGCATCCCGTGTCTGACACTAGCCAAGACAGGAGCTCAACATGGCTAATACGACTTTCAATGGACCGGTCCGTTCGGAAAACGGTTTTCAAGATATAACTAAGAACGCAACCACTGGCGGTGTCACAAGCACCATGACGTTGCAGACTTATACCACCACAATCACTGTTGCTGACGGCGCCACTACAGGAAAAGAGGGATCGATAGGGATTCCGGTTAACTTCATTCCTATGGGTGTAACCGTTGCTGTTACAACCGCTGCGGCTAATGCGGTGAATTTGAACGACATTGGCACTGACGCGGATACCGACGGTTTTGTCGATGGTATTTCTGCAGCAGTAAACAGCACTGGTTTCAAAGGCTTTTTCCCATGCAACGGCGTGCTCGGGATGTCTGGAGGCACCACTACTGCAGCAGGCGCTACGGCTGACGAAGTAGAGCTTGTAGTCTCTGGTGATCCGGGCGGCGATACCGTTATTGTATTAAAGTTCTTTGGCATCAGTAGTTCCGCTGACGCATCTTAGGAGTTTGATATGGCTGATGCAGTAACCTCGCAAACACTAGTTGATGGTCCCAAATTTGCAGTCCTAAAACTGACTAACATCTCAGATGGGACCGGCGAATCTGCAGTCACAAAAGTGGACGTGTCAGCTTTGCAAAACAGCGCCGATGGTGATGCTTGTACTAGTGTCACCATCGATCGCATCTGGTGGCAATGCATAGGCATGAAAGTGCAGCTTTTGTTCGATGCGGACTCCGATGCTTTTATTATTGAGTTGGGTGAAAACCAAAGCGGTGATCACGACTATAGTATTTTTGGCGGCCTGACGAACAATGCGGGCACCGGAAAAACTGGCGACGTGAAGTTTACGACAGTCGGAGCAAGCTCCGCAGATACATACACCGTAATCTTGTACATGCGAAAAGGTTTTAGTTAATGGCGACGACCAAGGATGTAAAACGACTGCCTTCGGGTCGATTGCAATACCGAGGCGAAACATTTTCAGGTTATAACCAACCAAAAAGAACACCGGGCAAAAACAAAAAATCCGCAGTTCTAGCCAAAAAGGGCAACGACGTGAAGATTGTTCGTTTCGGGGACCCCGATATGACTATCAAAAAGAGTCAACCAGCAAGGCGTAAGAGCTTTCGCGCTCGTCACAACTGTGATACCGCGAAGGATAAATTTAAGGCTCGGTACTGGAGTTGTGAGGCGTGGTAATGGTTAGATCAGACATGCCGCGAGGCTTGAGCTATTACGCAAAGGGCGGCGGTGCTTCTAAGAAAAGCCGAGGCAGTAAAATATGCCCGGCTGGTAAAGCTTGGGCCAAGCGAACCTTTGACACATACCCGTCTGCTTACGCGAATATGGCGGCTTCTAAGTATTGTAAAGACCCGAACTACGCCAAAGGCAGCAAAAAGAAGAAGTAGTGGACATTTATAGCGTGCAGACAGGGACTAAATACGGGACGTTGTTTGCAAACGATGACGCTAATCTTGCTGCACTCAAAGCATGGTTTTTGGTTCAAATAAAAGCTGATTTGGAGCAGGACAGTACCCTCACTCAAAGTGTGATTGACCAGACAATGAATAATTGGGACAGCACTTTCGACGAATTGTCAAAAACCGTTTCATACCCGTTAACAGACAAAGGTCTTTGCGAATCTTTGGCGAACGGTTATGTGGCTGGAGGCGGTAACACGGTCATAAACAAGAGCATGGGTCTTGAGGCGTGGAGCTAGGTAGATGGGCGAGTTAAAGAAATGGCGCGATCAGAACTGGGTTCGTATCAATGCCGAAGGGGACATTGTCGGCAAATGTGGCACATCTCCCGACAAACGTAACCCAGATCGTTGTTTGCCTGAGTCTAAAGCAAGAAGCTTAAGCAAGTCAGAGCGGGCAGCAACCGCGCGAAAAAAGAAAAAAGAAGGTAAAAAGGGCAAAACGGTGGTGGCGAACACGAAGAAAGCTACTGTTAAGATGCGAGATGGTGGCGCTGTGCGTCAACAGATTGCTAGAGGGTGCGGCGCTGTTATGAGCGATCGCAGGAAAAAAACGAAGTATCTGTGAGGTAAAAAATGGCTAGTAGAGTCAATTTGGGCATGGGCGGTGCTAAGAAATCCACGGCTCCCAAAAAGAAAAGCATGAAAAGCAAGGGCAGTGCTCAAGGCGCTAAGATGAAGTCTAAAGGCGGTGCGATGGGCGGCAAAAAACAAGAAATGCCCGGTGGCATGAAAAAAGGCGGCGGCGTGAAGCCAAAAGGCATGCGAAACGGCGGCAAAATGCAAACGAAAGGCATGAAGAAAGGTGGCAAAATGAAACGCAAAGGCGGCAAGGTAGGCGGTAAAATCTAAAATGCCTTACCTACAATCTAACATCCCGCATTTTAAATGCTGGGTGCGTCGTGAATACACGAAAAACCACGAGGAGTATCACGGCGAGTTTTTGCACGCTATGGCTGTTGCCGTGACGACGATGCCGTGTCGTTGCTTGAGTTTTCAAGTAATTTTTACTGGCATTGAAGCCGAGGGTGAAGAAGAAGACACCGTACACGGTGGCGCAATGTGGGCTCGCATGCCTATTACAGCTTTGGTGGGAGATGTCCCGCTTGACGAGTGGCCCGACGCGATGCCCGTTTGGGCCGCACAACCGTGGGATTGTAGCTCCCACCACCATGCTGTTTATGTTTTAGATAGAGCTACGCCTTGTCCGTGGTTAGCAAAGATTGATGGGGAAATGTACCCTGCTAAATACTTGTTTACCGTGGACTATTCAGAAAGCGAGATTGCTGACGACCCTGCACAACATAAACAAAGTCATGTTTTGCAGTTGTTGGACGCGGGATCTTGGACCGGAAACATCGTAGCTTTACCTAACAATCGCGTGCGAGTTACGCATCCTGCGTGGTTCGAAACTGGTGAAGGCGCTCCTGACTTTAAGCCATCTGCGCATATACATTATTCGAAATCCGATTTAGATTACACGCTCGATGTAAATCAAGTTTTTGACAATTTGTACAATGACAACAAGCAATAGCAAAGATTTTGAACTGGACGTTGCAGAGTATGTCGAAGAGGCATTTGAACGCTGTGGCCTAGAAGTTCGCACGGGTTACGACTTAAAAACTGCTCGTAGGTCTTTGAACTTATTGTTTGCAGATTGGGCGAATCGTGGCCTCAATCAATGGACGATTGAGCAAACGACGATACCTTTGGCAACCGGCATAACAGAGTACCCCGGCGGTACTTTGACAATGACGGTCGCGGATTCCGGTTCTTTTTCTATAGCAGAGACAATAACTGGAGGTACTAGCGCCGCCACTGCATCTATAACTAGTAAGCCCAGTTCTACGACTTTGGCGATCACCATTCCTAGCGGCACTTTTTCGGCTTCTGAAACGATTACCGGCGGGACCAGTGCGGCTACAACGACCGTCAGTGCTGCGGTCGATTTTGATGACGTGCGTAGCACTATCGACATTTTGTCGGCGGTGGTCACAAGGGACAGTACCGATTTCCAAATAGAACGAGTAAGTCGATCTAGTTACCTCAACATTCCGAATAAAGCGCAAACCGGAAGGGTAAACGAGTTTTTTCTAGATCGCCAAATCACGCCGATCCTCAAGGTGTGGCCCGCACCAGAAAACAACACAGATGTTGTTAAGTTTAACCGATTGACGCGTATCGACGACGCAGACACTAACACCAACACTGTTGACGTTCCTTTTCGTTTTTACCCGTGTTTGACTGCGGGTTTAGCGTATTACCTAGCTATGAAGCGCAATCCGCAAATGATGGGCGTGTTGAAGCAGGTGTACGAAGAAGAAATGCAACGCGCGATGGATGAAGACCGAGATCGAGCGTCTTTACGGATCAGTCCGTCGTACGACTACTATAGGACTTAACGATGTCTGGTTTCGCTAACGGCAAAAACGCATACGGTATTTCTGACCGCTCGGGCTTTAGATACAAACTGCATCGCATGAAGAAAGAGTGGAATGGGTCTTTAGTAGGCCCGGATGAGTATGAGGCGAAGCAACCGCAGTTGTTTCCGCCGCCGAGTGTGAGCGATCCACAAGCGATCAGGAACGCACGTCCAGACAGGGTGGAACCTTTGGTTATTACGGTAGGTGTTCCGTTACTGACTGAAAAACGGTTTATTCCTGTAAAAGCTTCAGGGCAGGTCGGCAATGTCGAGGTATCTACGCCATGAGTTTTACACTAGCCACATTGAAGACGGCCATACAAGACTACTGTGAAAGCGCAGAAACCACGTTTGTAAACAACTTGCCCGTGTTCATCAAAGAAGCGGAAGAACGCATACTTAAAAACATTGAGTTGCCTTTTTTCCGCAAGAACGTCACCGGTACGGCAGCGGCGGGTAATACTTATTTATCGACACCCACGGACTTTTTGAGTCCGTATAGCTTGGCGGTGATTTCTAGTAGTGAGTACGAGTATTTGTTGTTTAAGCAGGTGTCTTTTATAAGGTCATATACTCCAAACCCCGCAACTACGGGCACTCCAAAGTATTACGCTTTATTTGACGATACGACGTTTATTTTAGCTCCCACGCCGAGCTCAACGTTGACTTTTGAACTGCACTACAAGTATCGCCCGGATTCTTTAACGGCGGGTGCAGAAAGTGGAACTACGTGGCTTTCCACCAACGCTCCGGATGCAATGTTGTATGGTTCTTTGGTAGAGGCTGCAACTTTTCTAAAGGTCCCAGAAGAAGCGGCGGGTTACGACCAGCGGTTTGCTCAAGCAGTAGCGGCTTTGAAAGCTCTGGGAGAAGATTATGGTGCTCGAGATGAGTATCGCTATGACATTTCAAAAGGTAGATAGACATGTTTGCTGCTGTTTCTGAATCAGGGTTGGGACAAATTTCTGTTGCTACGACAGTCAACAAAGGTCACGACCCCGAATTTTGGGCCCAAGCTATATCCGACAGGGTTGTCAGCGTTGGTGGCAATTGTCACCCGGCAATCGCAGAACAAGCAGAAGCGTTCAAAGAAGCGGTCAAAGCCACGGCTTTGTACTATATTAAGGAAGCCATAAAAAGCGACAGAACGACGCTAATTGGTGAGTTAGAGAAACAAGGCCAGAGTGAAATGGCTAATATAATCAGGAGGCTATAATGGCTATCACGACAGCACTATGCACGAGCTTCAAGCAAGAGATTTTAGAAGCCGTTCACAATTTTAAAAACAGCGGCGGAAGCACGTTCAATCTTGCGCTGTACACAAGTTCTGCGAGCTTGGGTGCGGGTACAACTGCTTACACGACTTCGAACGAAGTATCGGGCACTAATTATACTGCCAAAGGTGCGTCTCTTACGCGAGTTGATCCTAGTACGTCGGGCACTACCGCACTAACAGACTTTGCCGATCTGACATTTTCAAATGCGACGGTGACTGCAAGAGGGGCGCTCATATTTAATGACAGTGCTTCTGGTGATCCAGCGGTATGTGCGCTCGACTTTGGTGGTGATAAGACCAGCACAGCAGGCGATTTTACTATTCAGTTTCCAACCGCTGACGCATCTAACGCGATCATTCGCATCGCATAGGATTTAACGTGTGGCGAATGTTACCGGCTGGGGTAGAGGCACTTGGGGTGAGGGCGCATGGAGCGAAGAGGCTCCAGTCCTTGTCACGGGTGTCGCAGGCACTTCCGCAGTTGGCACAGTCACGGTATCTGGAGATGCCAGTACGTCGGTTACAGGCGTTGCAGGTACGAGCGCAGTCGGTTCTGTCACCGTTGCAGCAGCAGCTAATGCGTCGGTCACAGGCGTTGCAGGTACGAGCGCAGTCGGTTCAGTTACTGTTACAGCGGGTGCGAACGTCACTCCAACAGGCGTTTCTGGGACGGGCGCGGTTGGTTCCGTATCAATATCAGGCGCGGCTAATACTTCCGTTACAGGCGTTTCTGGGACGGGCGCGATCGGGTCTGTCACAACCTCTGCGGCAGCCAATACGTCTGTTACAGGCGTTGCCGGGACAGGTACAATCGGTTCTGTTACGGTTACGGCAACGGCTAACGCTTCCGTTACAGGCAATGTCGGCACGTCTGCAGTTGGTACAGTCACGGTCGACGCGTCGGGAACAATCATTGTCACAGGCGTTTCTGGGACGGGCGTCGTCGGATCTATCACAACAGACGCCGCAGCCAATGTTTCTGCTGTCGGCGTTGAAGGTACGTCTGCGCTTGGCACCATATCGGTACGCACAGAAAACAAAGTTAGTGTTACGGGAGTCGCTGGAACAACTGAGATCGGAACTGTCACTGCGAGTGCAGCGGCTGACGTTGTTCCTACAGGTGTGTCTGCTGATGGTTTGTGTGGCGGCGCGTTGGTGTGGGGAAAAATTGTTCCGGGCCAAGACTCGAGTTGGTCTACTATTGACGACAGCCAAACCCCTAGTTGGTCGAGTATTAATGACAGTCAAACCCCTGATTGGGAAGAGGTAGCTTAAAATGGCAACTTATGTAAACGATTTACGGCTCAAAGAGATCGCCACTGGTGACGAATCTGGTACGTGGGGCACGAGTACAAATACTAACCTCGAATTAATTGCTGAGGCATTTTCATTTGGCACAGAAGCAATCACGACGAACGCTGATACTCATACTACTACTATTGCTGACGGCTCTACTGATCCCGGTAGGAGTCTTTTCCTTAAGTACACTGGCACACTCGATTCTGCTTGCACAATAACTATTGGCCCGAACACTGTTAGCAAGCTTTGGCTCATACAAAATAGCACATCGGGGTCACAGAACATCATCATCAAGCAGGGCAGTGGCGCGACGGTCACAGTTCCCAACGGCCAGACCAAAGCTATCTACTCGGATGGGGCGGGAAGTGGCGGCGCGATGGTTGATGCGTTTGCTCACCTCAACGTCGTTGACCTCACCGTAGAAGACGATCTGACGATTACGGATGATCTGAGCGTGGGTGGAACTCTGGGTGTCACTGGTGTAGTCACTGCCAACGCTGGCGTAGTCGTAGACAACATCACGATTGATGGGACGGAGATTGATCTGTCCTCTGGCGATCTGACTATAGATGTTGCTGGCGACATTAACCTTGATGCAGATGGGGGTGATGTAAACCTTCAAGATGGAGGCACCACATACGCGCATCTTAGTAAATCTTCCAATAATTTTCTCATTACAAATCCAATATCAGATGGAGATCTTACTTTAAGAGGAAATGATGGAGGGAGTTTTATCGCAGCCCTCACCCTTGATATGTCAGCGGCGGGTGCGGCTACGTTTAACTCTACTATTACACTTAAAGATACTTTATCTATAAGCAGTGCTTCTACTTCTGGATTTTTACAGGCAAGCAGCAATGTTCTTCAGTTTGGTACATCTTCAGATGATCCAGTAAATTTTTTCGCTAATAACGCGGTAGTATTTACCTTAGCCGCAGACGGCTCTCTATCCACCCCTACCGCAGGAACCTCAAACGTCCGCTTTGGTGTCAACGCAGGTAACAGCATTACCTCTGGCGGCAACTACAACGTGGTCGTGGGCGATGAAGCGGGTACGGCGATTACTACGGGTGATGAAAATGTTGCAATTGGTTTTAACGCACTTGCCACTGAAGATGGTCACGGCAAAAATGTAGCGATAGGTAAAGGTGCGTTAAACGGCCAAAATGCTGGCACAGATGCTTATAACGTAGCAGTGGGGCATTCAGCAGGAACATCAGTCACCACAGGAATTTACAATGTTCTTGTTGGCGGTCTTGCTGGTGATGCTCTCACTGACGCAGATAAAAATGTTGGAGTTGGTCAGGGAGCTTTAGGCGCTAATACAGTTGGTAGTCACTCTACAGCGTTAGGAACTTTTGCGTTAACAAGCCAAAACCCTGCAACAGCTACTGATATGTACAACGTAGCTGTGGGATCTGGTGCAGGTCAAAACGTCACCACGGGAACTATCAACACTCTTATCGGTGGTCTGGCTGGAGATGCACTTACTACAGGGAATAGCAATACCGCTTTGGGTTATGATGCTTTAGGAGCAGAGACTCAAGGCGATAGAAATGTTGCTGTCGGAAATGCAGCTCTAAAAAACCAAAACAATACTACAGATACTGATTCTTATAATACGGCGGTGGGGTATTACGCAGGGCTATCAGTCACCACGGGTCTTTCTAATACGTTTATTGGCGCTAATTCTGGTGATTCTTTTACAGACGCAGACCACAACACTGCTCTTGGTAACGAATCTCTTAACAGCGATACGTTAGGTAGTAGATCTACTGCCGTTGGTAGTCTGGCTTTATCCAATCAAAACTTCACTACGGCGACAAACGCTTACAACACGGCGATGGGTTTTCAGGCTGGTACGGCAGTCACCACGGGAACCCACAACACCTTGTTGGGCGGTCTTGCTGGAGATGCTTTAACTACCTCAACTCGTAATACTGCTTTGGGTTACGGAACATTAAGTGCCGACACTTTGGGATCTCATTCAACGGCTGTTGGTAATTTAGCGTTAGTGAACCAAAACTTTACTACGGCTACAGATGTTTATAATACCGCAGTAGGCTCTAGTGCTGGTCAAGAAATCACCACGGCAAGATTTAACACCCTGATTGGCGGCTTGGCAGGAGATGCTCTGACTGATGGGCAAGAAAATGTAGCGGTAGGTTACAACTCACTTGGGGCTGAAACACAGGGGCATCGGAGTGTTGCTATCGGCGATAGCGCGTTAGCAGCTCAAAACGGTAATGACGATAATATATACAATGTAGCAGTTGGTTTTGAAGCTGGTAAGGCAGTCACCACGGGAACGCTTAATGTTTTAATTGGTGGGTTAGCTGGGGATGCTTTAACAAGCGGCGGCGAGAACGTAGCCTTGGGAACAAGCGCGTTAAGTGCAGACACTCTTGGCAAGTATTCAACTGCTATAGGTAGAGGAACTCTATCTGTTCAGAATTTCACCACAGACACCGCAACTTACAACACAGCGGTGGGCTATCAAGCGGGAGAAAATGTCACCACGGGAGTCAACAACACCTTGATCGGCGCTCTTGCGGGTGACGCCTTTACTGATGCTGATAATAACACAGCAGTAGGTAGAGGTAGTTTAGGCGCAGACACTTTAGGTAGTAGAGCGGTTGCTGTTGGCTTTGGAGCTTTATCTTCTCAAAACTTCACTACAGCAACTGATAATTACAACGTAGCAGTTGGCTTCAATGCAGGTGTTTCAGTCAGCACGGGAGATCGTACAACGCTTGTTGGTGGTTTAGCTGGGGATGCTATTACTACCGCAGACGGTAACACCGCAGTCGGTTATTCTTCTTTGAGTGCCAACACGGGTAATGAAGTTAATACGGCGATTGGTTTTCAGGCGCTTCGTAATTTTAATGTTGGTAGCGGTTCAGGATACAACGTAGCCGTTGGCGCTTTAGCAGGGGATCAGCTCACCACGGGGGTTCAGAATACTTTCATTGGTGCTCAAGTTGGTGACGCTCTGACTGATGCTGATTTTAATACAGCGATAGGGTATTTAGCTTTAACCGCAGATACTTTGGGTAGTAAGTCTACAGCTATTGGCTATGCTGCATTGCAACGTCAAAACTTTACTACCGCCACAGATTCTTTCAACGTGGCAGTTGGTCACTTGGCTGGCGAAAACGTCACCACGGGGGTTCAGAACACCGTGCTTGGCCCTGAAGTTGCTCTTGCTCTTACTGAGGGTAGTTTTAACGTGGCCATTGGTAGACGCGCTCTTCAATTTGACCAAAAAGGCAGTAGATCCGTTGCTATTGGGTATAACTCTTTGTTTACTCAAAGATTTACTACGGCTACTGATGCTTATAATACCTCTATAGGGTTTAACGCAGGTGAAGCAGTCACCACGGGAGTCCAAAACACCATAGTCGGCGGTCTAGCTGGTGACGCAATGACCAGCGGCGCGGGCAACACCCTAGTTGGATATGAAGCTGGAAGCAATGGAAACATTACAGCGAATAACAACACTGCTGTAGGAAATGGTGCTTTATATGCTCTTACATCTGGGGACAGCAACACAGCTTTAGGCGTTCCAGCAGGTTTAGCTATTACATCAGGAAGCAATAATTTATGTCTTGGACATGACGCAGGGCGATCAGGAAGTCCCGGCGGTAACATTACTACAGGTAGTAACCAAATTGCTTTGGGTGATGAAAATATATCCTCTGCTTTTGTTCAAGTTGATTGGACTATTTCTTCAGACGAAAGAGACAAAACTGACTTTGCAGACTTAGACCTTGGCTTGGATTTTGTAAAAGCCTTAGAACCTGTCACCTACTACTGGGACAAGCGTTCTAAGTACGGGGACAAAAATTCTGACGATTATGATTTAGACAATTTAACTCCAGACGGTACACATAAAGAAGATTGGATGGACATTGGATTCAAAGCCCAGTCTGTTCAAGCTCTTGAAGAAGCTGCTGGGTACAAGCTATCTGATAAGAAAAATTTAACGGTGTCTTCAGCAGAAGATGGCAAGCAGTTGGGCCTTCAGTACAGCAAGTTTGTACCAATCCTTGTCAAGGCCATTCAAGACCAAGACGCAATTATTCAATCACTAACTGCGCGTATTGCCGCGCTGGAATCTAACTAAGGAGACTAAAAATGTCCGAAGAAACTACACGCTCTGACGAGCAAAAAGCACAGGACTACTCAGCAATGCTGGGCAGTGTAAGCGTAATCACTAACTGTCTTGACGATGACAATGAGTTTTGTAACGACATGACAGGTGAAGAAAAGAAGGAGCGCGTTATGCGTAGCTCTGGCTACCTGTCGTTTATGAAAGACTTGGACGATTGGGGCGGTGAAGACATGTCAACAATCACCGCAGCGATCTCTGCTGCTGAAGCATACAAAGCATAAGGACTACCATGAGCGAAGAAAACAAAGTCACGATTGATGGCGAAGAATACTCATTCGAGGGTTTGGCTGTAGAAACTCAGGCGAATATCGCACGAGTGAACGAGCTACGCCGCGAAGTGTCTGCATTGCAGATCCAAGTCAACGAGCGTCAAGCCCTGTTGCAAATGTACATCAAGGCTATTTCTGACTCTGTGAAAGCAGTGGATGACGAAGAAGACGAAGCTGTTGTCCAGTAATGAGCGAAATCTCGTACATGATGCACCCGCTTCCGTCAGTATTTCTGATGGAGTTGGATATTCCAGAGGGCTTTGTTACTCAACTAAACGAGTATCTTGATGGCCTCTTGGAACAAGAAGGGCGGCGTACAGCGGCTGATACGCTCGTTGGTCAAATCCATGAAGGAGAACAGCTTAGAATGGATTGTGATCACGCACTTGTCGCTGGTTTTTCTGGCTTCGTGCGCTCTATGGGCGTTGAGTATATCAATG
>Ga0208919_1000810_pt1 | contig 19510 bp, 18 predicted proteins | sample 4_EtaG_FD_184076 | JGI IMG/M metagenome (GOLD analysis project Ga0208919, IMG submission 184076) | Marine viral communities from the Subarctic Pacific Ocean - 4_ETSP_OMZ_AT15127 metaG (SPAdes) (version 3) | ecosystem: Environmental > Aquatic > Marine > Oceanic | place: Pacific Ocean | collected...
TCATAATATGCTTGAGAAACTCTTGTACTATCGTTTGGTATGACAGGTTCTCTGTCGAAACTACCAATCGAAATGCCGATAATTAAACCAGCGATGAGTTCTAATATTCCCATTTAGTCTCCTATCTCAAATCAGATAAAGGGTCCTTTAACAATTTTTCCAATTTCTTGATTTGTCTTTTTAAATCTTTTATTTCATTATTCAAGTTAGCAACTTCTTTATCATAAGATTTTACTTTAGGTGTTTTCATACCATCAACTTTTTCACGAAGATATTTGAAATCCTCATCATACTTATCAAGTTTAGTTGTCACTAATTCTATATCACTCGCTTCAGCAAAGCCTGTTACAATTTCCTCTAACCCATCAATACGGCCTGTGAAACTATACCAACCTGCGATACCTGTGGATAAAACTGTTACAAGCGCTATGATATTTTGAATTGATAATCCAAACTTTTTATTTTTTATTTCTTCGACTGCAGCTTCTGCATCTACTACATTTTTAGGCATTTTACAACTCCAAGTTTATTGTTAATCTAAAAGTATTACTTACAGGTAATGTTTCATCTCCATAGATGTAACTAAAACCTATGAAATATCTATCATATTTCAAATCCATTCCGAATGTAGGATAACTCAAATCATGGTTTCTATCCCAATAATAACCTGCTTTACCCCATATCATATTATTATAATTATAAGATACCCCACTCCCAAATGTACGAAATTTTTTAAAAAAGTTATGTTGTTCATAAAAAGTCCATTGTTTATATGGATATGTCATACCAACATTCAAACTTGTAGGAAGCATCGTTTCCGTGTCACCAAACTTAGGTGCGAATCCAAAATTACGTAAAGCAACATCGATATCTAAATCTTTATAAACTTTTGGTAGATAAGTTGCTACATCAAACGCTGTACCAAATGTTCTCTGAACGTACAAATCATGTGATATAAATTTTGCTGTAAATCCTACATTATATCCTTTTACTAAACCACCCCATCCTGCACTCCATACAGAACTCATTGGTGAAAAATCTCCTGTAACAACACCATTTACATCAGTTTCAAGTTGTTGTCCATAATTGAATATTAGAACACTTGCATCCCATGCACCTTTTTCAAGATTACCATGTAAGTAATTCATATCATTGACTATATTTCCTAACCAATTTACTTTACCAAAAGTAAATCTGTCTTTCATTATGTGATTGCGTGCAGGATTTGTCATTGGTAAAGAAACATTACCTATAGAACTTGCATGAGCAGTCGGAACAAGAGTCAGTAATCTATTTGCTTGTGCGAATATACTACTAAAAAGTAATAATGTCAAGAATATTTTTTTCATCTTTTTCTTTCTACTTTTTCAGAAAACCACACGATAAATTTCATCGTATAATATAATGCTGGTAACATCAATGCTATTACTAAAAAGAATTGCCATTCTTCCATTATTTTACCACCGTAAATTTATTTGTTTTTATTTTATTGTCAGTTTGTAATACAAAAATGTAAACTCCTGGCTCCAATTTTTTATGTCCCTCATATACACTTTGTTCGGGTATCCAAACACTTGGTTCGTTTGTAAAATCAAAATAGTGTATACCTGACAATACGTGTTCATCCATCAATGTTCCAACCTTTTGCCCCATACTATTTAGTATGTAAAGTTTTACGTGTTTTGGTTCATGTAAGAAAAACTGAAATCTTGTAGTTTCAGAAAATGGGTTTGGAAAGTTGTAAGTCATTTCTTCAGTCGTTGGTTCTTTACCACCAAACAACCAATATTTGTTCCAAACTCTCACAATACCATCATCTCTCTTTACAGTCAAATCTTTACCACTTGGATTACCTGCAGCATATTTACCAACAAATCTTATTGGTGCATCAGTCCACTCGCCAGGTGGGAAATCAGCTGAAAATAATAGTTTCAATCCAACCATTTCTTTATTGATATAATATCTTTCGGGTGCGTTACTTGGTGAGTAATCCAAACCACCAAACGTAACTCTTTGCCACCCATCAACTATTTCACCAACGTTTACATATGTCATCCACGGACCAGGCAACACATCAGTTTTCATATCTATAAATGTAAGTTCTTCGGGCTTGAACTCCACCTCAAACTCAAATCCTGCTATATTGATTCCTTCATCAGGCGTAATAGTAAGTGGAACCTCTATTTGATTACCTGACTGAACCCTCACAGTTGAGTCTGCAGGTAATGAGAGTCTAACATCATATCCCTCAGTAGCTATTTTATTTAGTCTACCTGCAACTGTAGGATCGTAGAACTTGTTTGCGTGTTCACTTGGTGCGGAACCACCTGCCCAACGATAGAATGTGTTACCACTAAGAGTATCATACATGGCTGTATTAGATGCTGACTTAGGGTCTGATAAACTTCCGTTTGCTTTTACTTTCGTACCTGTAGTATTTATATCACCTGTAAAGAAGTACGCTATACTATCAAGTGTGAAGTCTACAGGATCATCATACAAGTAACGTGAAGAATCTGAATCACCATCAGGATTATTTCCAACGAGACTAATATATAAAGTATCTTGTCCTGTAACAATATCATTCATCAATGTATTTGTTACCTCAACTTGTCCAAATGATAAGTTAGCAGCTTGATTAAAATCTTTATCCCAAAATACCGTGAACTCATATCTTTGTTTTCTTGTATCACCTTGCATTAGGGTTTGGTAATAATTTCTTGATGGTGTCATATTATCAACGGTAGACCAATCTTGTAGTGAGTCTGCTGTAGCATCATAACTATGATGTGCATATTTACCCATAATACCTGACACGTAACTCCATAGGATATAGGTATCGTTTAGAAAGAACTTATCATCACCATCAACATCACCAATAAAGTATTCAATAGCATTTAGTGTATCCACACCTGTAATACTCTTGAACTTGTTTGATTGGAAGTTAAAAGATGCTATAGCATCATTTATATTTGTGATAGCATATCTATCGAACTTCTTTGGTGTATGTGTTTCTATATCATCATCATCATCGGGCGGCCAGAATGAAACACGATAATCGTTGTTTCTTGGTAACTGAATATTGAAGTATCCCTTATCATCAGTATAAGTTGAGTCATAATAACTTATACCTAAAAATCCATTACCTGTAGGAGCTGCCTGTCCTGTCGTTCCTTTCAAGTCATAAGTAAATGTTGTTGAGTTATCTCCTATAACATCATCGGTTACAGATTCATCGGTTATACTTGATTCATTAGCCGTATTCTGTAAGTTCAACCAATTAGATTTACCATTGGCTCTTTCCCATAACTCAAACTTGACTTTCCAATATGGATACGTATTCTCTGTTGCAGTTGAAAATGCTGCTCCCGCCGCTCTACCTTTACCTTGAACATATCTAAAGTAACCCTCAACATCTAAAAGTTTTGGATGTAGTGTTATATCACCCCTTGTGTTTCCTATACCATCGGTTTCAGTTCCAACATTACCATCCACATATACTTTATAATTTACAGCGTAGTTACCATTGGTTAGGTAGGTATAATATCCTGCGCTACCATCATATTTTGTAGCTACTCTGAATGATTTAGGTGCAAAATTATCTACTACATCATTTACTTTGAAATGTAATTTTAGTAGTTCTGTTTGGTTTCCGTTTCCGTTACCGAATGTTTTGACATTACCATTATGAGATACCATAGTTATTCTCAACCAATCATAACGATTATTGGTAGCTGATAATTCATTGTTAGCTGCGTCTAAACTATCTGTATATCCAACGTTTGAGTAATGAACAACCTCATAAGAATAATGTGCACCCGCTGTACTATCACCCTCAGTCCAACCATTGATGTATGCACCTTTCTCTACACGTGTTGAATCGTGTCCCCAAGTAAAAATATCATTATCGAATACAATATCTAAACGAAATGCAGTAACACTTGCTCCGTTATCATCAAGTGTAACGGCAACTGTCATAACTGAGTCTCTCCAAGCATCAAAGTTATTGTTCTTGTAAGCAGGCGTAGATACGTCATCTGCTAAGTAGGTTCTCAGATTATGTGTTACTGTATCTCTCCACCAAAACATTGGTGTATCATATGTTCTTGACTGTAGTAATCTGATGATGGGTGTCTGACTTTGTGCAACACTCAATATCAACATTACAAACATCAGAAATTTTTTCATCAAAATCTCCAAATTTTCTAAAACTATGGAACAATTCTACCAGGATAGGTAATAGAACATTTTACTTATATAAATATAATATATATTGGTTAGACATCAAACCTGACTACAAATTTTAATCCGAACTCACCATCGTTCTTTATGGCTCTCGATAGCTTACCAACTGCCATAAGTTCAGTTTTATCGTTATATAGCCCGATTGTTGTAATGTAAGGTCTGAACTCAGAATGTGTGACGAAGCTCTCAACTTCTTCTGTTGCATTATAAAAGGATTGTAAACTTGCCGTTCCATTTGTAGGATTGTCTCCAAATGGTAACATACTATGCATATTTGGCGTTCCTTCTGTTAGTTGCATTGAGCCGCTTCTATCTTTCGTTACTGAGATGTTTGTGGATGAATTATATTCACCCTCATTCACGTTTGCTACGATTTCGTATTCGTAGTTTGTTTGGGTGGCTTGAAAGGTGAGTTGATATCCATCACTACCTTTACCCGTTCCGACGTATTGATAACTGCCTGTATCGGTAAATACCATGACACCATGTTCATAAAATATATTACCGACTACACTTCCACTATTTAATGCACTTGCACTATTTGCTGCATAAGAAGATGAGAAAGCAAAGTCATATAGATTTCCTCTCCCATCATCTCTGATATCAAATGTAGTGGATGTTGAGTCATCAAGAAGTTTTATTGATTTAGGATGTACCTTTTCACCGAATAACTTTTGTGGTATTGTTATCACCGTACATTGTGTACCAATATTCCTTTTTGATTCTGAATGAAAGCAAAAGTTTTGGTATGGTGAAGTCGTACCTGTAGTACCACCATAATAGTTATGCCTTATTTGAAAATAAGTCGGTATAGAAAAAAATGATTTACTGTAAGGATATACATCAGTACCAAATGAGGTTTTAGTTGCAGTTACTGTATCGAAAGCGTAACCACTACTTGACACAGCCGACATACCAAATACACCACTACCACTATCGGAATCGGTGACTGTAAATGACTTGTGTGTAACGTATGGTTTTACAGAAAAATCACTTGGGTTAATATTCTTAAACACCCATAATCTCCTGTATTAGTAGTCAAGTTTTACTTTGACAATAGCTTCTCTACTAAAACTCTTCTGTATTGGTGTACTAAGTTTCGCTACAGCTAATAACTCATTATTATCATTATACAAACCAACCGTGGTAATATAAGTGTGTGGGTCACTATCAAATGACGACACAGTTAGAGTTCCATCGGATGCTGTAAAGAATGTTGGGTTATTGGTGTAGTTGAACTTTTGATTCGTAGCTCTACAGAAATAATGTGTTGTATTTAGATTCTCTTCTCTTCTACTTACAAAGTATGCACCTCTTTTGATTCCTTCAACCAAATCTAATGCGTTACTTGGGTCTGTAGTTCCTGCTGAACCTGATGCTCTATTGATAGAAGCCGACACAGATGTTGTAGGTCCGTTCAGTACAATGATACCTAAGTCAGGATAAAATAATCCATAAGCACCACCTTGTTGAGCTGCTGCGGTTGTTTTAGTTACTGCAGTTCCTGTTGCGATTGAACCACTAACAACATTGAATACTCTTCCACCAACGTTGACACTTGGGTTTGTAGTAGCTCCACTATCATCAATCAACTTTACTGTAGTTTTACCACTACCACTAATACGTAATTCCCAATTACCTGGATCCATCTTTTCACGTAGACGGGCTCTTTGCATACTTATAAAATAAGCGTCTTTAGGATTAGTGTTATCGCCCGTTCCTGCGAATGTGAATCTATTATCACCTGGTGTTAGAAGTATGTTTCTAAATTGTCTGTAAATTGCTTTTGATGGGAAGTTGTTTGTTTGTCCATATGAACCACTACCATCAAAGTGTCCATAAGCTACTGAAAACTGAACTTCAGCAGTTGTATCACTAGCGGGATCATCTTTGTACACTTCATAAAAATATCTACCTGTCGAACCACTTTGAACTGATGACGTATGAAATGTTGTCAAAGTTCCTGTTCCGCCACTCCACATACCTGAAGAAACAGTTTGTCTTAGATTAGATACGACATCATTATTGCTATCGAACCTTGTAAAAATCTCAGCCATTCTTTATCTCCTTATGCGTTAGCGTTTACAGTTATAGGTATAGTAGTTACTGCACCTGTTTCGTTACCAATAATTGTAATCTGCGTAACAATCTTTACTGTAGTTCTTCTTGCGACAAGTTGGAAAGTCTTTCCAATTACAGATAGACTCTTCTTTCTTTCTGCGTCACTCAAGAATACAGGAGTTGTTGCTCCACCTGTGATTACTTCACCACCTTGTGATACAGTCAAATCAGCTGCATCTGAGTTATGTAATATAACTGAATATCCAAGCTGACTATCTGAACCATTTTGTGTGTTAGGTGCTACTGATGCTTTCTGTCCTGAACTTGAGAATGTAAATCCTGTAGATGGAACTGCCACTTGAAGTATTGGCATTTTAGTTGTACCTTTTGGTAAAGTTACAAGTTTGTATCTAAGAATTTGATTCTCATCAGGAAAAGCTTCTAACATTGGTAAATTCTCAATGGCTGAACCATAAGAATTAGTACCATTTGGATGAGTTACATCCCAAAGGCTGTAATCAACCTCGTCGTCACCAAGTGCGAACTTAGTAATTTTGAACTCATCACCACCTCTTGCTAATAACTCTCGACCTTTTTTAGTTAAAATAGCATCGACAGTGGTTGTTGTGTTATCAAGATAACCCATAATAATATCTCCTAAAGGATTTTACTTTATTGAAAATACGATAAGTATACTCATCTATAAATATAAAGTTTTCCAATTTTTATCTTTCTGTTTTTAATCTCGACCTGCCTGGTTCTTGAACCACAAGTCTTGTTTGTTTCACGTCGGATGTTTCAACAGGTGCAAAACCATCAGGTGTTGTCTCTGCTGTTTGTAAACATCCCTCATAAAATAAATTTGCTAAGTTAGAATAACTATCTACATTGTTATCATGTTCTGAAGCTACAAATGATGAGGAATAAAAATCATTTTTAGAAGCACTTACAGAACTACTATAGAAAAATCTATATTCTTGATTGTGTTTAGATAGTCTTGAACCACTTATGAATGGTTGTACACCCTCTTCAAACACGTAGTTTGGACCACCGACAGAAGCTGATGCATGTAAATATAAAGTACCATAATTACCCGACCTATCATTTACACCTAATTTATAAAGGGTAGGTAATCTAAATATATCAGAACCAAATGAAGCGCTATGATTTGTATCGTATCCTATCACTCCTCTATATGTTCTATATTCTGCACTTGCTGAGAACAAGTTTTCACTTGCATATTGTGTTAGATTTATTTCACCATTGAAACTCAAGTTGTCAAAACTTGGTGTTTTACCAACTACCTCTTTACTTCTTTCTAACAAGTTTGGTTCTATAACTAAACCAAATCTTTCATTTGCACGTGCAGGTAAAAATTTATTACATAAATCAAATATTGCAAAGTCGTAATATTTTATAAGTCTTAGATAATCCCAAAAGTTATTTGGTGATGTATACTTTTGCCAATATTGGTCAGCGACATATTTCAATCCTCTATATTCATATTCATATCTATCTCTTGGGTCACCGACTAAATCATCAAAATTGAAATCTGCTACCGAACGTATTATGTCATCATTTATCACATCGGATGGTGAGAAAAATATACCAACTTTATTTGAATCTACAGGAGCTAAATCAAAAGAACTTTGTTCTACTTTCTTTTGATGGTTTAGATTACCAACAAGTTTAGAACTTTCTATTCTTATCTTTGTTGATTGTGGGCGATTAGGTCCTATGTTTGGTACTCTAGCTTTTTCTTCATCTTCAATACTACTAAATGTGTTAGATGTGAATCCATTTGCTACACCATTAGCAGCAAAACTTTGGTCTGAACTAATATCTAAAATACTTGTATCACTGCTCAAATCTTTATCATCGTTGAACGAATATCTAACAACCAAATCAGTATAGGAAGCTGAAAAATGATTACCATTATATGTGCTTGGTGCAGCTACATGATTGTCAAACTTTGATTCACTCAAAGCAGTATTCCACATACGGAATTCCATAAGTGAACCTGTATATTTTTGATAAGCTCCAACTAAAGTAGTATTTGCTAATCCACCAATATATAATTTATTACTACCACTTGTCCAACTATTATTGTAACTTGAACCTGTAATTGTAAACGATGAAGATTTTTCTAAAAATATTTTACTTCTACCACTATCATATCGTTTACCATAAATTGTATATTTTATCTTTTGACTATTAGAATCATCTGCTAATTGTGCACCACTCGATGATACACGATTCACCATAAGTGAAATAAAGTCACCATCATATACAGGCATATCAAGTAGTGATTGTGATAGGTAACCATTAGAACCTGATAAGACAAAATCAATATGTCCTCTTGAATCTTCCGTACCATTGTCTCTTACTAATACACCCCATCTAAATGTGTTGGAGCCTGAATCGTTACCCTCAAGTATAACTCTATTGTTTGAAACGCTCTCAGTCTTCTGCCCTGCAAATCTTATTTCTACAGTATCAGGTCTTCTACCTGATTTTGGATTCTGCCCCCAATTCACAGTTACATTTTGTCCACCTTTGAAATCTAATGCTTTAGTAAATCTTTTCTTTATCAAGAATTGTGGCTTACCAACAACATCAGGACCACCATACTCTTCTACTCTCAAAATGGTTGATGGAATACCATAACAATTTATAATACCCTCCAACGCACGTTTAGTTCCCTTTGTCTTCAGAAGATAAGGTAAGTTGTTTATAACTCTTTTTTGTATTTCAGATTGTATGTCTTTTTCAGGCACCTCTGAATATTGTACGTATGTTGAGCCCGATAGATATTGTCCTAAGTGCCATCTTTCTAATGGAATCAAATCTTTATTTGATGTTAGTTTTAATCCTAAACCCTTTGCTATATCAAAAGTCAAGTCATCAGGAAAACCCTCATTCCTATCAACCAATCCCTCACTTCTATCTGAGATTTTACTCATGTGAGTAACATATAACCATAACTCATCATAGAACTCAGCAATCATATTATTGAATTTTTTGAAATCATCATTAGCACTATCTTCATCAATAAATCTTGGTAATAAATTATTTACACTATTTCTATTTTCAGTATCATAAGATGAAGCAGATATTATTTGTGCAGTATACCAAGTCGTTGCAACACTTGCTGTTGTGTGTGCATTGATGTATGGACTTGAATATGTACCACTTCCGCCTGTCTTTGGCCACGCGCTATTGAATCTTTCTGTATCTTGTATGGCAGAACCTGAAGTAAAAGTTGTTGAGTTTTCAAACAAATATTTTTCATAACCTGTAAAGCCTTGCTTGACTTCTCTTATCTTTCTATCCCATTTATTTCTTTCACCCAACGAAGCACTTACAGTAGTAAAAGATTTACTTTCTTGTGTATATGTTTGTATTTGTTCTAATTTATATTTAAAGTTTTTCAGTCTTTGTTCTGCAGAACTAAAGTTTACAAAGTTAGTATATTTAGAATAATCAACATTTAGTTCAACACTATCTAAACTTGCTGATATAATTGTGTCTTCGAAATTTTTTCTTATCTTAGTATCAGTCGTTGTAAGTGTGTTTTGAGTTGTGTAACTTGTTTGTCTATCTCTTATAGGACTTTGAATGTCATCTATATTAGGTGTTCTCAATACTTGATAATCTTCTTCTTCAAAAGGTGGTATTAGAACAACACTTTCACTCACATCACTTAGTACCTTTGAACCTATCATAACTTCATCAGAAGTCAATATGTTTTCATTTAGTGGTTCATTTAGTTTTAGTACAATAGAATGTGGGTATTCTGTTACAGTAACATTATCAACCTGCAGATTATTGACTAACGCCTCTTTATCATCATTTGCGATAACGAAGACATTACCATCATCGGGCGTAAAATATGGATATACAACATTGAAGTAAGTTTTCTCTCTTGGGTCTGTTCCTAAATAATCACCATCTTGTTGCCCAACTTTTTGTGCAGTTTGATTGAAATCTTTATCAACCCTTACAGTTGTTTTGTTTATAACATCAACGATGTTTGCTTCGAAGTCACGATAGATTGGTATCTGAGTTGTTATTTCTTTTGTTATAAACTCAGGTTGTGGTGGTGGGGGATTTGTTGGTTTCAATCCACCGATAGGAACTTCATCAGCTACCGTTACTTCTTTAGGTATAGGTATTTCTGCATCAGGTTTAGTATCACCTACTTTATCTAAATCAGCTTCTTCTTCTACAAGTTTACTTTCTTGTAAATCACCGATAGTCGCATTACCACCATACTGAACAAAAGCAGTGTCTTTTGGTGGTAAACCTAATTCTTCTTCTCTTGTTCTAGCCATTATAAATCGTAATCATCTCTTGCAGTAGATGACCCTCTGTTAGTATTAGTATTTTGTACTCTCGCTGTGGTTGTTCTTTCAACTCTTGTTGTTCTTCTTGCTTGTGTTATGGCATCTTCACCTGTGAACTCTAATGGATTTTTAGGTTCTTGTGCTTTTATTTTTTCTACAAGTTCTTTTTCTTTCATTATCTCTTTTGCTCTTGTATCTCTATCTACAGGTTTAGGTTCATCGGGTGGTAAAGAAGCGACATAGTTAGGATTCTCAACTTGTTCATAAGTAATTACCTCATCATAACCTACAAGAAAAGCGTTCTTTACAGTAATCGTACCACCAACCATCTCTTCCGTAAAACCACCATCTTCATCAGCTAAAGTTACTTCAACAACACTCGCATCATTACTACTAATTTTAGCTTCGCCTGATGTGGGTGTTATAAAAGGTTCATATTGTTTTTGTGGAAATGTCAAAGAAGCAAAACCATTTTTATATTTTGCTAAATCTATTTTTTGATTTGGTATAATTCTTACTTCTGTTCTTGATGGTGATATTTCGTGTATGATATATTTGTCATCATATCTAAAAACTTCTTCTCTTGTACTATCATTATTATAATCTAAGGTATCACCTTTATATACTTTTCCGTTTTCTTCTCTTATTTTACCATTCCAAACATCACCATTGGCATCAATAAAAAATGGTTCGGCTGTAAATCCACCCCTATGTCTAATAAACTCATATTTGATTTTATATCTACCTGCTTGAAATCCTAAAGCACGTAAGTCACGACCAGGTTGTATGTTTACTCTTTCTGCTTGTATACCACCCTCTACTCTAGCCGAGTCGATGTAGTTGTCTTCTAAATCATAAACACAATATTTGATAAAATCATGAGATGACTTACCAAAATCAGTTTGTATTTTATAATCACTTTGTGTAGATGTTGCCATTATTTTCTAGCCCTTACGTGTCTACTATCAAAACTTACCACTTCACTAAGTTTTTCACCTGATGCGTCTGTTATCTTACAACGAACATGGTTATCGCCAGGTGCAGGTCCGTATCTTGTACCCATATTGATTTCTATTTTGTTTGTATCTATACCTCTGATTTTATCAGCGTGTTTACTGAATTGTAAACTTGCACCCGTTGAATTATCTACCCACTCATAAGTCAATGTTGGGTCTCCAAGAGCTTTTACTTCAAATACAATATACTGATTACCTTTTCTAATTTTTTTGTTTTTCTTTCTACCATAACCATAAAAAGTTGATTTTACACGAATTTTATCAAGTGTTTTACCTCTATGATTTCCTCTTGGTTGTTTATCAAATCTCAATTTAGGAAACCCATTAGTTTCTGAACCTATAGGTTGGTTTCTATTATCCCACTCTTTTCTACTATACGGAACAGTTGTCTGTCCATAAAGAATCATATCAGCTTGATACTTTGCGTATGCAGCATCTTGTGCTTCTTCTTCAGCTTCAGCTTCTAATACTTGATTTAGATTTTCTTGAATGGTAACTAATCTATCAATCTCATTTTGTAAACGTTCTTTTAGTTTTTTTATTTCATCATCGTCAGTATCTATATAAGTTTGTGATGTTTCATATATGTAACGATGTGAATCTCTTTGCCCCTCACCAGGTATTTCATCTCTTAATTTTTCGTACTCCACAAAAAATTCATCTACTGATAATTTTTTTACAGGATTATTATTTAGTAATTCATTTATTTGCGTGTTTTTGAATAAGTCAGTATTTTCACTTGGAATGCTTACTTCGTTCTTTACAACAATAGTACCTTGTGTTGAACCTAACTCTTCAGCATCAGGTATAGATAAAAACTCACCTGTTTTTAATCTTACATTTGGATTAGCCGCAGTGTTAGATCCCGAAGCTGCTGAATCCAAATCTTGTCTTGCGTATAAACTAATTTGTTCTCTTCTAGCGGCCTCGACAACTTTTTCATAATATTCATTATTTTTTAGTTGTTCTTTTGAATAAGGCATTTTATCTCACTATTTTAAATTTCCAACTATCGTAGTAGTAATTTTGTTGAAAGGTTTCACTTGTAGCTGAACCACTTTGTACTTTTATACCAATCTCATATACTCTTTCAGGCTGTAATCCATTCAACCAAAAGTTGAAATAATGTCCCTCTCTATCACAAGACACTCTTGAGCCTGTACCATAAGGTACTATAACATCTTCTGTTACTGAGTCTTTTATTTCATAGAATACACTTGAACTTGGTAAATATTTTACAACTAAACCTTGTGCTGTTGTTGAATAAGTTTTTGCAGGATATCTTTCACGTGCATTTAGTCTAAACTTTGTTTTACTATTTTGTTTATATTCAGGTCTTAGATTTTTGAAGTAGACAATTATATCGTCTAATTGTGAGCCTGATATTGCGTTTAGTGAACCTGTACTCCAATTTGAATCATCCCATCGTACTTCTAATTTAGGTGGATAGATAGTATTTGTATCACGTGAAAAATATTTTAGATTTCCATAACGTGTAGTATTACCCTCTTCTAAATTCGAATTGAGGTTACCAACCCAACCATTTCTCTTTACAATAAATCCATCATTGTTGATAGTTGAATCTAACCATTTATCAACAATATCTGTTACATCCATTCTAACGTCAACGTTGTCAAGAGTCAAAGAGTGTGACGCTTCATATCCACTACCACTAAACCAAGTACCACCTGTATTATTACTACCACTTACCCATTGGTCAGCGGTTGTCTCACCTGTTCTAAATCTCCAACTACATCCCTCTGTAGTTTGAGGATCGTCGTGAAATGTTCCTTGTCCAACACTCCATGATTGACTTACAGGATATGCGTAGAGTTCGTGTGTTCTTGGTAAACCCTCAGAACCTGCATCATAAAGATTCAAATAATATTTAGCACCATTAGCTGAAGATGGAATCAATCCATCTACTACAGATTGTGATATGAAAGTCAAATCAAACTTGATAAGAAATCTTGAAACATTGATTACAGAAGCTGTATCGTTCATATCTTTTCTTACTTCAAGAATTTCATCCATACCTGTATTTACGGATTGTGTTGCTTCTCCCTCATATAAGGTTGCGTCTTCTGTGGCAAATTCAAAATAATGCATTAATAATCTCCTACTACTCTACCTTCAATATCCGACGCGGGAAATTTCAATTCAAATATTGATGGGTCTAACGATGGATATATAACACCATTCTTTGTAGCGGAATCTATATCGTAAAGATTTCCTGAGTAACCATCAGCAGTTTTATACTTGTTTGTAATTATGATTGGATTGGATGCTAAGTTATCTTCTTTGGGTGGTATTACACCTGATACACCATCCACTAAACTCAACTTATAAACTAAATCAGACATAACGATAGGTTGGTTTATTTGCCATCTATCAATATCAAAAAATGTTTTTACTTCTTCGATAGCTCTTGTCAACACTTCATTTTTATTAGCGGTTGGTTTTGTTAGTATATTGAACTTTACACCAATGTTTATAACAAATGCGTCTTTTAGATTTATAGCATCAGTTATCATTCTGTATTGTCCTAAGTATGTTCTTAGATTTTCTTTTACTGCTTGATTTACAGAAACTAATTTTTTTCTTGAATTGTATCCCAACAAATACATATTGAGAGCTAATGGGTTAGGTATTCTTGATGCTTGTTTTGCCATTAGTATCCTCCTCCTGCTTCAGTAGTTCTTTCTTGTTTGACAACATCAACATTAGAACTTTCATCAACTTGTTGTGCAAATGTTTGTTGTTCTGCTGCAGTATCATCTTGAACATTTTCTTCAGCTTGGTTTAGTTGTTCGTCTTGTACTACATAAACTTTAGCTATATTTCCAAATCTTTGCGGAAGAGATAAAGCTCTAACCATATAATCATCTTTTGTCACTGCTCTATTTTGTGCTTGAAAATAAGCCGCTGCGTTATTTTTTATTTCTTGTAATGATTCACCATCTCTACCACCTGTAGCAGGGTCGGGATTATTTACAGCCACACTATCTTTCGTATCTTGTACAGTTGTACCTGTCAACCCTAATCCCTCAGTATCAATATCAAAAGTTACTTCGCTAAGATTTCTAATATCATTTGGTGGTACGTTATCTTCAACACCACCACCTGTTGCATATCTTACAGTTAGTGTGGTATTAGATGGTGCTAAACCATAAGTTCTTGTTTTCAAAAAGTTCGATGGGTCGAATGCAGTATCTAACTTACTCACTCCACCAGGTAGTGAAGAACCAACGTTATCAGGATTTGGTACAACCTCTTCATCAGGATTGTCAGAAACACCTGCACCAAATCTCATTTCAACTCTACCATCATCTCTGATAAATGTTGTGAATCTTCGTGGTGTCTTTCTCAATTTTAGTAAGTAAGGTGCTGTATCATTGAATTGTACTAACTCACTATCGTTTGCACCTGAATTCTCTATCTCATCAAAAACAGTATCTTGTGCTAAGAAAGGAACTTCGTACCAAGTATTACCATCACTATCGGTACACGATATAACATCAATTACGTTTGGTACAGACAACACGACTTTATTATATTTTTCTGCTGCACCAAATGAAAACGTTTCACTATTCACTTCACCACTTACTGCTCTAACTCTTTTCTTCAACAAATACTTTGTTGGTACATTAGCACTTGTTTCAAATATAGAAACAGTTGTTGGGTCGAAAGAACTTGAAAACTTAAAATTTACATCATCTAAAAATCTAAATGTTTTACCTGTAGATTCAGAACGTACTCTTGAATTACCTTTTACAGTAAGAGCATAATTCATATTTGGTGTTGTATTATCAGCTGAACCTTGAGCGGGTACAGTCTGAAATACATCTAAGGTAGCAAATGATGGAAAAGTTATTTTTGGTTTATAACCTAACGACTGAGCGATATCATAAATAGTTTGTGTTTCTTCTGCATATGCTAATATAGATTCTTTGAACTGATTATCCATATAGTAGGATAACACATCACCAACATAGGATGCTAATTCTATAAATAACATACCTGGTGACGACTCATTGAAATCGGTATATGAGTTAGGAAAATATGTCTTAGCAAACTCAATTAGGTCGTTACGAAAGCCTGCAAAATCTTTATTTAGATATTTGACTTCTTTCTTTACGTCTAATTTAGGTCCTATATCGTTACTTGGCATTTACTGCTCCTATGTATTACTTGTGAAGTCTAACTCAATAGCTTCTGTTGATTCAGGACTTGTTGATACAGAAAATTTTATTTCAACATTGACTTTGTTTGGATTTCTATAATCTGAATTTACTACCACTTCATCTATTGAAATGTAAGGTAACCATTTTTCTACAGCTACATTTATAGCTTCCTCAATTCCCTCTTGTTCACCAAACTCGAAAACTTGTTCTAACAATCTTGAACCAAACTCAGGCTGACCTGGCCTCTCACCTAAATTAGTAAGTAAAAGGTTACGTAGATTATGCCTTGCTTGTTCCTTTAGAGTTTTTGTTCTTGAGAACAATCTACCATTATCTCTACCCAAAGGAAAAGACAAACCTATGTAAGTGTTTGGATTTAAATCGTTTTCGAGTTGACCTGCCATTATTTTTTATCAAACCTCTTTACAAGTTCTGAATAATCTCTTGTTAAAGCGTTTACCAAAGGTTCACCAACTTGCTCAGGTGTAACACCTTTTTCTGCTAAAGTTTTTGCAGCGGCCGCTTCAATTTTTTTCTCTTTTGGTGCGTAATCACCATATCCTAATACATCTGCCATATTTTGTGTTGTATATGGTTTTCCACCCATTGTAGGATATTCTTCAGATGCTCCTTTAGTCAACGCTACTGTCTCATTCAAAATATCATTTAATACTTGATTGTCTTTGACGTAGGTTTTGTTGGAGTTGGATACTTTTTTAGGTTGTGCTACTTGCTTCACACTCTCTTGTATAAATATCTCATCAACCTGCTTTTTAACTTCTTGACGAACTACTTTTCTTATAACTTCGATTAGTTGTTTTTTAGTCATTTTTAACTTCCTTATTCTACTGATACTACTCTACTTTTTATATTATTGAGTTGGATTGATATGTTTGTAAGTTTCGATAACACACTCAACGCTTTAGATGCTTGTCCTGCATATTGTTGTGGTGTTGGTGTACCTGGCGTGGGTACAATAATCGGTGTAGTCAAAATTACATTTACAACTGATACCAAATCTTGTAAACCCTCAATCGCCTCTCTCAATAATTCTTCTAATGTGTCACCCTTTACTGCGGGCTCCGTTTCATTCACACCAAGATTTATTCTTGGTGCTATTACATTAAGTTTAGATGACATATCAACATTTGTCGTAGAACCATATAAATTTATGTTCTTCGTTTGTTGACTGCCATTTATCGGTATATTGTCTCTGTTACCAATATTCATTGTTGGTGCATATAAAAACATTTCTTGTTTTGCTTTTACACCAAAATTTTGTAGCGTTGACGTTTCAATATTTCCTTGTGCGAAACTATATATACCACTATCCTTACTATTAAATATCAACTTACCGCTATTCATTACAATTTGTTTTCCACTAAACAAATCAATAAATTCTTGATTGTAAACACCCGAATCGTCATCTTTAGTTACAGGTTGTAAATCAACTGTTTCGTCGGTTGTCATGTAAATAGAAGAACCATCTGCGTTTATATTAGAGTCAACTGCTGAATCTACTGCGGATGCTTCGACTTGAGTTTTTAGTTCATCTAATTCAAATTTATCAGCATCAGATAATTGTCCTACTCGTAACTTTATATTCGGTGATATGGATGCTTCATTTTTTACATTACTACCAATCTGAATACTCTGTCCAAATCTACCATTGATTACAATATCACCCTCATCTTGTGATATTCTTCTAATTCTTTTATTACTTGTAAAATAATCACCAAGTATAGTTGGTTGTGCAGTAGCTTGTTTTTGTTTTATTATACCTGTATCTACTACGGATAAAGTATCAGGACTTCCTTGATTACCACCTACAACCGAAAAACTTTTACCCTTACCTGGCACTGCGACGTTATTTGGAAAACCAAAGAACTCATTGACAATAGTTTCGTAATAAGCTCTACCAAATATATCATATACCCTAACTTGTTCATGTATTAGAGGATAACTTGTAAAATGTGGATTTACAGGATAAGCTATAGGACATTCCTCATCAGGTATATTTTGTTCAGTTCCTATCTTTCTATATCGTATGGCACCAATCTTTTTATGTTGTGGCTCTTCATTCTCATCGAGTGGTACTTCGTTGACGGATGTAAATACCTCAACCACCTGCGCAGTATCAGGTAAACCATCTAATGTATGATTTATCTGTCCAACTATCGGTGTAATGAATTTTCTTATATGATTGTCAACGTCGACAAGTTTGGTAATCCCACCTGATTTATTAGGTTTGGGTATTGTTATTTTCATTAGTTATCCATTGATTGTGAATAAGATTGTATTTGGTCTGAAACAGTTTGTGCTTCTTGAGCCGCTTCGCCCACCGCATCTAACAACTGCTGTTTTTCTGCTTCAGTCAATCCATATTCGTCTTCGGAACCACCTTTACTTTGTGCTGAAACTAATCTCTGTACGATTGCAGCAACTTTTACAAGTTGGTCATCGTTTTTGACATTTATTTCAAGGTACTCTTTTAACATAGGAACTATCTGTACAGCCGTATCTCCATCCTTGATAAACGTAACAAGTTCCCTTGTTAGGACATCAAGTTGCTGTCTATTCTTCTCTGTATTGTCATAAATGTCTTTGAATAAGTCAGATAGAGACTTTCCTTCAAAAACTTCATAATCTGCTGACATATAAACTCCGTGCTTGTTGATTTTATGATTATAAATAGGATTTTTTTATAGTTTTTTCTCAATAATAAATATATGATTATTTATTTTTAGATAGTTATATATGAGGTTGCTTCGGTTATTTCAACTGACGCAGCCTTTTTTTGTTAACTAACGGGAGATAACCATGAAGGAAGTCGTAACAATGGTCAAAGGATATGTTGATGATTTAGCTCATCTATTGATGTCCTTTGTAGCTATCGGTGCTGTTTCTGAAGTAATATTTGGAAGCGGTATCTTTGGCGTCAATGTTATTGGTAACCTAACACAAATAATCAACACATTCGGCGAATCTGGCTTCGCTGGATTAGTCGCTTTGTTGGTGTTAGTGGGTTTATTTCGTAAGTAGGACACGGAATAGTCTTATATTTCCTACGATATAGGACATAAAAAAAGGGGAGCGAAAGTTCCCCTTTTTTGTTTGTAGCCCGTAGGGGAATCGAACCCCTGTTGCAGGAATGAAAATCCTGAGTCCTAACCACTAGACGAACGGGCCATTGAGCCATCTGTCAGATTCGAACTGACGACCTGCTGATTACAAATCAGCTGCTCTACCAACTGAGCTAAGATGGCTTATGAGGCGAGTGTCGGATTCGAACCGACGTGGAATGGATTTGCAATCCACCGCCTAACCACTCAGCCAACTCGCCGGCCTCACGAATTGGCTAATAAATATTCTTGTTGTCTTTTACGATTTAAAGAATACGGAATTATTTCTAAATTAGAAATATCACCAGCTTCTTGAACTGATAATTTATTATCGTAAAAGTATTTTATGGGTGTTATATGTTCTATAGATAACTTACTTGTATCCCCATCACTTTTATAAGGATTGGATTGCCAATACTTATATAACTCAGGCATATGTGTTTTTAGTTGTTGTCTACTATATCTCTGAACTTTTTTCACAAATAGTTTGTATTTTTTTTTATAATCTGCATTTCTGTATCTTGGGTCTGTATCAT
>Ga0208919_1000816_pt1 | contig 19416 bp, 22 predicted proteins | sample 4_EtaG_FD_184076 | JGI IMG/M metagenome (GOLD analysis project Ga0208919, IMG submission 184076) | Marine viral communities from the Subarctic Pacific Ocean - 4_ETSP_OMZ_AT15127 metaG (SPAdes) (version 3) | ecosystem: Environmental > Aquatic > Marine > Oceanic | place: Pacific Ocean | collected...
AGAATTATACTTAGTTCTAATCTCTTCTGGCCATATTGATTTTATATACTCAAGAATGGACCACACATCATCTTCACTGAGATCTTCATTACCCAACATTTTACCTTTGTAATTTGGATCAAATTTTTTGTATCCATATCGGATGACTTGAAATAATTGGTCCGGTGAATGATGCCAAGTGTGACCCGTCCCATTTAAGGGAGGTGGAAGACGTTGACCATCATCATCAACTCCTGATTTCCAATCAGGATTGCCTGCTAAATTACCCATATGACATGACGCACAGTTTTTAGTATACAATTCCATACCCTTGAAGATATCTATATTTTTAGCATTTGCTGGAGAGATTAAATTGGACATTTTAGAGCTCATATTAGGATCTTTGAGCTGGAACCATACTAATAAAACTAGAGATATAAAAATGATTATTCCATAGAAGATATTTTTAGTCATTAATTGAACTTTTTAATTAATTTTAACACTTCGTTTATTTTATTGTTTTGATCACTATTTTTTTTGCTTTTCATCGCTGAGGATACACAAGCATTCATATGATCTTTTAATATCAATTGCTCTACTGATTTTAAGGCCGCAACTACAGCTCGTGTTTGCTGAAGAATATCCACACAGTATTTTTTATTGAGAATCATTTTTTCAATACCATTTATTTGGCCAGCGATACGGTGAAGTCGCTTTAATTTATCTCCGTGATTGGGATGTCTTGATTTTGCCATATAATTGATATACTTATACCCCCTATTAGTATATAAAGAAAGGGATAAAATGAAATTCTTAATAATTTTTTTAATAAATCTTCTATTTACATTTAATTTATTTGCAGCATCATCTGCTGGTGTTGGCAAAATTGGTGATGCAAAGGATGTAAGAAAAGTAGTTCGTGTAAGCATGTATGACAATTATTTTAAACCGAGCTCAATTAAAGTCAAAAAAGGACAAACAGTTAAATTTATTATTGAAAACAAAGGTGAATTTGTTCATGAATTTAACATTGGAACCAAAGAGCAGCATATAAAACATCAACCAGAAATGGCAATGATGACCGAAATGGGTGTATTGTTTCCTGATTATATAGATATGGAAAAAATGATGAAAATGGCAAAAACAAATCCGTCAATGAAACATGATCATGGTAATAGTGTTCTATTAGAGCCTGGTAAAAGTGGAGAAATCATTTGGGAGTTTGGTGATAATACAGATCTAGAATTAGCTTGTAATGTTCCTGGACATTATGAAGATGGGATGGTTAATAAGATAAAATTTTAATGAATACTGCAACGACAATTGATAATCCAAAACCAAAACCTCGTTTTCATTGGAAATGTAAACATACGTGGAAAAGAAGTGCTAAAAACACTGCCTGGTGTTTGCTAGGATGTAGTATTGGGGATTTTGGAACCATATTCTATTTTCAATTAACAGGTATTACTTGGCCCACTCTATATATTATGATCCTAGCCATTATTAATGGTATTATTACTAGCATCATTTTAGAGACTGTCGTGTTATCAAGACAAATGATTATTAGTAAAGCTTTTAAAACAGCCATAGGAATGAGTTTAATTTCAATGCTTTCCATGGAAATAGTAATGAATTCTGTTGACTGGATCATTATGGGTGGCGCTAAACTTGTTTGGTGGGTAATACCTATTATGCTTCTTGCGGGTTTTCTAACGCCGTGGCCATATAATTATTATCGTTTAAAAAAATATAACATTGCGTGTCATTAAATAATGAAAAATTTATATAAAATTTTAGTTTTTAATTTTTTTGTTGTTATTTTTAGCTCTTCTCAACTTTCTGCAGAAATTACATTAAAGCCCTTATACGAAAAAACAGGAAGAGACCTAGCAGAGAGGATGATTGAGGTTATGCCTTCTCTTAATGCATTATCTATAGGAAATGAGAATGCAAAAAATATCATTGTTGAGTTTTTGGATTATAATTGTGGTTATTGTAAAAAAATTCATCCAGAATTGATGGAAGTTGTGAAGAATGAAGATGTGAAATTATATTTTTATCAATTTCCAATATTATCAGAGTCATCAAAATTGTATTCCAGAACAGTTCTTGCTGTCATGGTGCAAGATCACGATAAAGGATTAAAAGCACATGATCTAATGATGTCACATAAAGGATCTTTAAATGCTGAAAAAGTTCAAACTATTTTGGAAGATCTTAATATTGACTTTGATCAATTTGCCAAAGATATGGAGAGTGTAGATCTAGATGAAATGTTGGCTATTTCATATTATCTTGCAAAAAGTATTCAATCACGAGGGACACCCGCTATGGTAATTAATGATGAGATTATTTTTGGTTATGTTCCTAAAAGTAGAATCAAAGGACTTTTAAGATAAATTTAATTAGATAGAAGCATAAATTATCTTCCACAGCAAACAGAAAATAATAATATTTAACACCAATCAATAAGATTAAAAAAGCAGTTATAAATATATATTCATTTCTTTTAATTTTATAAGCATATGTTATCTTCTTAATATGGAGTCAAAAATATTAGTGTTAATAATTATTATAATAGGACTTCTTGTTTCTTTAGGATGGTATTGGAACAAATTATTAAAAATAAAGAGGAACAAACAGATCAAGAGTAACTGTCATGGAATGACAGTTAAAAAGAAATAAGTACATTAGAAGCTGAGTATTGTGATAAAAAAAGCTTAGAATTCGAGCTTATACATTAGCAATGCCCATAACAAGAAAAGACACGATCCTTAAATTATTCTACGAGGCCAACGGCCAACAGACCATGTTTGGGTATGATAACTTGCAATTTAAAACGGTTAACCACCCTACACCACACAGACTCGTTGATCTTTGTAAAAAATTTAAACTCAAAAAAATCACACCTACAGCTACTGCTTATCCCTTTACTGAAACTAGCTTTGTTGAGATCATTGGAACACTCGGCACACCCTCTAGCTAATTCTTTTTCAAATTACTTCGTTAAAAATATAAATACTTTTATTAAATAACTGTACCTAGTGTACCCTAGTTATAAATTGATATATTTTTTAACGATAAAAGAAGGAACAGTAAAAAAAAGTTAAAGTGTACCTTGCTGTCCGTGTTGCTCCGTGAGCCATTGAACGTTATAGAATAAGCATGCACCTGGTTAAACCTTCAATTCTTGCACAAGCATTGAACACAACTACGGCTGCTTTAAAGATGCGCCGTCGTAGAGTGACTAAATCGTCAAAATCTAATCACCTTGTTGGCGCATCAGAATATATTGTTACAGATTCTGGAAGAGTTAAGTATCTTTTTGACGAACTGCCTCCAAGTGTCCGTGCAGACGTGAAAAAAATCACGACAAAGGTAACAAAACAAAAGCATGAGGAACTCATGCAGCGTAACTTTCGCTACGCTAACTCTATTGGTAAAGTAAACGAACGTAAAAAAAGACTGCATCAGGCAGAAGTAGATAAAAGAGCAAAAGAACTTTTAGAAAAAGAACAGATGGCAGCAGCTAGGGCCAGGGGCCGTGAGCCATTAAGAAAAGAAAATAATTATATACGCTGGATTCATCAGCACGAAATGACACCTAATTGGAAACCGATCCACGAAACCCGAACCAATAAAAAAAAATACAGTTACTACTCCTAAATTTTAGGGAAGATAGTTATCCACCTATTTAATTTTAAAATAATTTTTTTTAGTGTTGATCCCATGTCGTATCTCGTGTTAATAAAGATTCATTGTAGCAACTAAAGCACAATAGTTACATGATGACTTAACATCATGCCGAGACAGTCGAGATAAAGTCTCCCAACAAAACACTCGCTTTCTAAAAAGAAACACAATCGAATGATGGCACAAGGTGTGTTGTTTGTTCAAAATCACTTCACCCAAAAGGAGAAGGAATGACAAATTTAGTTAAGCAGCTAAGCGAGAATGACCTGGCAAATTATCTACAAGTTAGTGTCTATAAGTTACGTAGGGATAGGGTTGAAAACCGAGGAATCCCGTACGTAAAATACGGCCGTACTGTCAGATATCCGTTGGATAATATCGAGCAATTTCAGCAGCAAAATACAGTTATTCAATCTTTGGAAAAATAAAGAGATTACAGGTCGGGCCTCTTTTGGTGACGGAGGCCCTTTAATTCTTTTCTGGAAAATCTGTGATCTCACGAGGAGACTAAAAAAATGTCTAAAACATTTTATAATAATACTAATACCACAAAAAATAAAAGTGGTCAGTATCAATATCATTACGATAGGTTAACAATTCAAGATCACTTGAATGTTTTATCGAATGATTACGAAAGAAAAAGTAACGGATCTTATCTTTGTAGATGTCCGTTAAAACACAACCATCCACATGAAGATGAGACTAAATCTTTAGTAATATCTGAGGGCCGTGATCGAAGTGTGGTTTACTACTGTCTATCACATGGTGGTAACGGCAATAACATGCATTTTAACGATGGTGCATGTACTCAGAAAAAACTAGCTGCAAAGTTTCACACTTTGTTAAGAGAAAACGGCACACTTGATAAGAAGTGTAAGGTTTATCATGCAGGCCCAGGAGAATATCCAGATATAAAACTGAATGCTGTAATCTTAAATGGTGAGCGGATGCTCCCTAAAAGAGATAGGGTTGTTAACGTTTCAGATTCTTTTAGGAAAAAAATTACAAAATCAAAAATATTATCAGAGCCTGTAAGAAACCAGGTTGAAGAAAAATTGGTTGAAACAAATGATGATCTTGTAACGGCTGCAACACATGCAGCAATATTGCTCATGAACGGATGGCCAAGGAAACTTAGTCTAACCATTCTTGCGAATGCTCTGAAGGATCAGAAACAGAACGTTAAAAGAATTGAGCAACTACTGAATGAAGGAGGTACAAATGGCGTTTACAGTCCAATATCCTAATAACCTAGTTCCAATAAGTGATGATCGTTGGCAAAAAGAAAACAACATCCACAAAGCACAGATTGCAAATCCAGATTTTATCTGGAGATGGTATGATGACAAAGGCAGATTAGCTTTTGTAACGTATCGAGTGAATACTTCAGATGGTAGTAAGAAAATATTTCCATTAACTTACACATTAGAGGAAGATAAATCGATAAAGATAAATAGAAGTTGGGGAGGTTGGGATAAAGACCTTCCGTTGTTTAACTTACCTAAAATATTAGGTGAGCAAAAAACAATATTGATAACTGAAGGTGAAAAAACTGCACTAGCTGCTGAAAAGATTTACCCAAATTATCTTTCAACTACTTTTGCCAAGGGCGTTGGTCGTTGGTACGCTACCGATTATACGCCGTTAAAAAATAGAACTGTATATTTGTGGCCCGATAATGATAACGCAGGCTTTAGAAACTTTCTGAAACTTGCAAATCATTTAAAAACCAATCTTAACTGCAGAGTATTGATGGTAAAAGTACCAGATTACTTTCCAGGGAAGTGGGATTTAGCAGATGAAATACCTAAACACTTTCAAGGTGATCATGAATCATTAATCGCTGCAGCAAAAGATGTTGTGTTGCCTGCCAACTTTCAACATTTAGATCAAGCTATTGCTGATGATAGATTTATAATTATTGAAGATAGTAATGGTAAACAGTTTTACGATAGAGAAACCAGGGAAGTAAGACACAAAGACTTACTGAACCTGTTATACAAAGCTGATCCTAATTTAAAAGGGTTAGCAACAAATGCTATCGCAGCAGCTACACCTCCTAGAGTCAAATCAACTGCATTTAAAAGAATTAATAATCCTATTGTTAGAATAGGTGATCATGATTTTTTAAATACTTACGAACCAGTTAAATTTGATCCTCTAACTGAAAGTGAATTGGAGGAGCATTCAGAAAAAATTCTCCCCTGGAAAAATCACATTCACATGATTTGTAACGAGTCGTTAAAACTTGCTGATTATTTTCATGCAACTATTGCTCATGATGTTCAATTTCCAAATATAAATAGAACGTGGGCCTGGTTACTGCAATCAACACAAGGTGTTGGGAAGGGTATAATTTTTAACGTAATCAAAATGCTCAACGGGCCGAGGAACGTGGCACATGTTACGAATGACATGTTAACAGATAGATACAGACAATATCTCAGTACTACTGACATGATTATCTGTACTGAAACTAGGATTACAGGCAGAGATGCTAATAATAAACTGGATAAGCTGAAGGAATTAATTTCTGAAGATGTTCACCCTATTGAAGAAAAGTTTGTTAACACCAGGTATCATCACGGACATTTTAAAATATATCTATCTTCGAATGATAAAGTACCAGTTAGGTTGGAGGAAACGGATAGGCGTATCTCGCTTATAGAAACGTTAAAAACCAAAAAGGAAATATTAACTGAAGATCCAGATTATTTTAAGAGACTTTGGGCCTGGATTAATAATGCTGCAAACATTAAGCATCTTTATCATTATTATAAAAATGAATTTAAGATACCTAGTGAGTTTAATGCTAACGAACCGATTGAAACTCAATCGAAAAAAGCATTAATTGAATTTGGTAGAGATCAGATTTTTAACGATCTGGATGCTAAATTTAAAAAGCTGAAACCTCCATTTTGGGCAGATATTGTAAACATCAGAGATTGTTTAGAAGGAATAAGAGAAGAGGAAAACTCTAAAGCATCTGGACAAGGTACGTCTTACGAAAGGGTTTTTAAAAATTTAACAGAGGCAAAGCTAAAAGAATTCTTTGGAATGATAAACGCTAAACCTCTTAATAATGGTAAAAATCTTTTACAGCTTGAAGGAAAGAGAAAGAAACGTTGGTGGATTATTAGGAACCAGGATTACTGGTGCAAAATTACAGATAATACTTTGTTTAGATTGCACGTTACAAATCCTTTTAAGTTTCAAGCACCAATAGATTTAGCACAATTTAAACAAGAAAAGGAGGGAACCCATGACAAAGAAGGTTTCTAATATTTTTAACGAACATTCTGCTTTGTTTAAAGATGATGTCTTTACTGATTATTTAACTGATCAGCCTTACGACGTTACACCACCCACAGCATTTGAAAGTTTATCGAAAGAAGATCAATCATTGCTACGTGAGGTGATCCGTGAGGAGAGAGCATTGAAGAATAAATCGTTAAAAGAGCAACGACTGCACAAGAAAGAAGAACTCAGAAAGAAATTGAGGGAGGGCAAGATTGCTCAACCTAAACCAATTAACTTCGGAGATTTACATGGCTATAAGAAATAAGAAACTGACTATTGATTTGGCACTATTAAGAAAGTTTCAAAGAGATACTCACCATTTGTTTCCAACTCCATCAAATACTGACGAGCCAAACTTCCTACTCATGAAGGCGATTGTTGAATCATGGCCCAAGAACAAACTAACAAGCAGCAGACATTCAATAGATGCTACTTACTTTGGTTTCCTTATTGGTATCATGACAGCACAGGCACATTACATGAGCATTAGTGAAGAAAAGCAGATCATTAAAAGATTTTTAAAGGCAGATGCTGCAGCTCAGATCAGACTAAAGGAGACTTTGGAACGTAAAAAATTAGAACCAGATTATACAACTGGCATCTAAAGTTATTATTTTTATATAAAATTTTTAGGCCCTAAAGATGTTAGGGCCTTTTTTCAAAATAACAGGGGTGGTCTCTGTTTGTCTTTCACTCTACCTTTAGAGTCATCTGACAAAACCCACGGCCGATTTAGTGGGGTGGCCTGTCCAGGAAAACGCAAGCTAGAAATAGTAATAATCTAAGTACCTAACCCCTGTATTTAGCAGATCGTTAATAGATTCCATTTAAGAATCACTGAGAGGTTTTTTACATTCTTGAATCCTTGCTATCAAAAAAAAGTTACATTGATTCTGATGATTCTTAAAATCGATTTATCAATAGGTTTTGAATCGATCGTCATTATCTCGTCGTGATCCGTCGTGATTTTATTTTCTCATTTAATCTTATACGTGCTATTGGTAACTTAGAAATTATAAGGGAAAATTGGATAACGAAACACGGGAGAGATGTGAGAGCGGTTTAATCAGCACGCTTGGAAAGCGTGTCGTGTAGCGTGACTCGTGAGGCATTAATCCTAGGCTAAGAGCCGAAAACAATCGTTAAATATTAATTCAATTACCCCTTAACAAAGTTACGTCGTGAATACGTCGTGATTAGAAAGGGAGAAATGGCACATCTAAGAAAGCATTTTGGTAAGTGGCAAGCTGTCATCCAAAAGAAAAAAATTAGAGTAGCAAAATCATTTACAAATAAATCTGATGCTCGCAAATGGTCTCACAAAGTTGAGGCATTAATAGAAACTGGATCGTATTTTGGTGTAATGGAAACAGAAAAGCTAAATGAGATTAAGGTAAATGAATTGTTAGACGTTTATTTTGATAGCTTTAAACGTAAAACAAAACACATTAAGAGATTTACTTACGAAGTAGGTTTCTTAAAACGTCAAAAATTATCTAACTTGTTCTTATCTCAGTTAAAACCAAAGGTAATAGCAGAGTTTAGGGATCAGCAGCTAACGCTAGGCAAGAGTGGATCAACAGTTAATAAGTATATTGGTCTTATTTCAAGGGCAATCAATCATGGCAAAAGAGAATTAGATATTCCTGTTACTTATAATCCTTGTTCATTAGTACAAAAGGCAAAAGAAACTCAAAAGATAAACAGATATTGCACAGATGAGGAGTATAGTTATCTCCTGGAACTTGCTAAAACTGTATATCCAAAAAGTAATAGATCAAAAAAGACTAAACCTCTTTACTTCATGCAGCAGATTATAATCTTTGCTCGTGAAACATTGATGAGGCAAGGTGAACTTTTAAGATTAAAGAAAAGAGATATTGATTTTGCTAAAGGTACTGCAACAATTCTTGAAACAAAAAATAATAAGCCAGTAAAAATAGGTTTATCACCTAAAGCTATTGAAATTTTGCAACAGTTGCCATCAACAATTGATGGTAGATACTTTCCTGTAAAAGATAGGCGAGAGTTTGATAGTTATTGGAGAGTACTAATCAAAGCTGCAAACATTGATATAGCTTTTCACACACTTCGACATCTTGGAGCAACAGATCTTATTAAGAGTGGATGGTCTTTGGCAGAAGTGCAAGCGCAAGGAAACTGGAAAACGTTAAAAGCACTTCAAAGATATCTTGATATTCAGGCAGAATACCTTGCTAAAAAACTTAAATTTAAAAGGGAGGCATAGGTGTTAGGTTTACTCTGTTGGATACTCACAAAGATAATTTTCTTGGTAGGATTATATTACGTGATTGTTTGGTACTTCTTTTAAGTTTCTGCACCAGTATCGCTGGGTGGGAAAAGCGCCCTGTTAAGAACTTTGTTCATACGGGGCGTTTGTATTTTCGTTGTAAGGTTTTAAGTTTGATGTCGTGATATCCAATAATAGATAAAAAAAATAAATAGGAGCACGATAGCTGCCAGAAAGAATAATCTTAATCCCATCAAATAATAGGATTGTTTTTTATGTTTTACATTAACATCTGATACTGTTGTTCCAAAAAATACCGTTAAAAAAAAATTGAATAACAAAATTTACAATAAGATAAAAAAACTTCATCCTGATTATCTTACCACCAACCAAGGAGATTGTTTATTATTTTTTATTCAACAAAACGAGAATTATACTTAGTTCTAATCTCTTCTGGCCATATTGATTTTATATACTCAAGAATGGACCACACATCATCTTCACTGAGATCTTCATTACCCAACATTTTGCCTTTGTAATTTGGATCAAATTTTTTGTATCCGTATTTGATGACTTGAAATAATTGATCAGGAGAGTGATGCCAAGTGTGCCCTGTTCCATTTAATGGAGGAGGTAAACGTTGACCATCTTCATCAACTCCTGATTTCCAGTCAGGATTACCAGCTAAATTGCCAATATGACATGATGCACAATTTTTAGTATACAATTCCATGCCCTTGAAAATATCTATATTTTTAGCATTTGCTGAAGAAATCAAATTAGACATTTTAGAGCCTATATTAGGATCTTTGAGCTGGAACCATACTAATAAAACTAGAGATATAAAAATAATTATTCCATAGAAGATATTTTTAGTCATTAATTGAACTTTTTAATTAATTTTAACACTTCGTTTATTTTATTGTTTTGATCACTAATTTTTTTGCTTTTCATTGCAGAGGATACACAAGCATTCATGTGGTCTTTTAATATCAATTGCTCTACTGATTTTAAGGCTGCAATAACAGCTCGTGTTTGCTGAAGAATATCCACACAGTATTTTTTATTGAGAATCATTTTTTCAATACCGTTTATTTGACCAGCGATACGGTGAAGTCGCTTTAATTTATCTCCGTGATTGGGATGTCTTGATTTTGCCATATAATTGATATACTTATACCCCCTATTAGTATATAAAGAAAGGGATAAAATGAAATTCTTAATAATTTTTTTAATAAATCTTCTATTTACATTTAATTTATTTGCAGCATCATCTGCTGGTGTTGGCAAAATTGGTGATGCAAAGGATGTAAGAAAAGTAGTTCGTGTAAGCATGTATGACAATTATTTTAAACCGAGCTCAATTAAAGTCAAAAAAGGACAAACAGTTAAATTTATTATTGAAAACAAAGGTGAATTTGTTCATGAATTTAACATTGGAACCAAAGAGCAGCATATAAAACATCAACCAGAAATGGCAATGATGACCGAAATGGGTGTATTGTTTCCTGATTATATAGATATGGAAAAAATGATGAAAATGGCAAAAACAAATCCGTCAATGAAACATGATCATGGTAATAGTGTTCTATTAGAGCCTGGTAAAAGTGGAGAAATCATTTGGGAGTTTGGTGATAATACAGATCTAGAATTAGCTTGTAATGTTCCTGGACATTATGAAGATGGGATGGTTAATAAGATAAAATTTTAATGAATACTGCAACGACAATTGATAATCCAAAACCAAAACCTCGTTTTCATTGGAAATGTAAACATACGTGGAAAAGAAGTGCTAAAAACACTGCCTGGTGTTTGCTAGGATGTAGTATTGGGGATTTTGGAACCATATTCTATTTTCAATTAACAGGTATTACTTGGCCCACTCTATATATTATGATCCTAGCCATTATTAATGGTATTATTACTAGCATCATTTTAGAGACTGTCGTGTTATCAAGACAAATGATTATTAGTAAAGCTTTTAAAACAGCCATAGGAATGAGTTTAATTTCAATGCTTTCCATGGAAATAGTAATGAATTCTGTTGACTGGATCATTATGGGTGGCGCTAAACTTGTTTGGTGGGTAATACCTATTATGCTTCTTGCGGGTTTTCTAACGCCGTGGCCATATAATTATTATCGTTTAAAAAAATATAACATTGCGTGTCATTAAATAATGAAAAATTTATATAAAATTTTAGTTTTTAATTTTTTTGTTGTTATTTTTAGCTCTTCTCAACTTTCTGCAGAAATTACATTAAAGCCCTTATACGAAAAAACAGGAAGAGACCTAGCAGAGAGGATGATTGAGGTTATGCCTTCTCTTAATGCATTATCTATAGGAAATGAGAATGCAAAAAATATCATTGTTGAGTTTTTGGATTATAATTGTGGTTATTGTAAAAAAATTCATCCAGAATTGATGGAAGTTGTGAAGAATGAAGATGTGAAATTATATTTTTATCAATTTCCAATATTATCAGAGTCATCAAAATTGTATTCCAGAACAGTTCTTGCTGTCATGGTGCAAGATCACGATAAAGGATTAAAAGCACATGATCTAATGATGTCACATAAAGGATCTTTAAATGCTGAAAAAGTTCAAACTATTTTGGAAGATCTTAATATTGACTTTGATCAATTTGCCAAAGATATGGAGAGTGTAGATCTAGATGAAATGTTGGCTATTTCATATTATCTTGCAAAAAGTATTCAATCACGAGGGACACCCGCTATGGTAATTAATGATGAGATTATTTTTGGTTATGTTCCTAAAAGTAGAATCAAAGGACTTTTAAGATAAATTTAATTAGATAGAAGCATAAATTATCTTCCACAGCAAACAGAAAATAATAATATTTAACACCAATCAATAAGATTAAAAAAGCAGTTATAAATATATATTCATTTCTTTTAATTTTATAAGCATATGTTATCTTCTTAATATGGAGTCAAAAATATTAGTGTTAATAATTATTATAATAGGACTTCTTGTTTCTTTAGGATGGTATTGGAACAAATTATTAAAAATAAAGAGGAACAAACAGATCAAGAGTAACTGTCATGGAATGACAGTTAAAAAGAAATAAGTACATTAGAAGCTGAGTATTGTGATAAAAAAAGCTTAGAATTCGAGCTTATACATTAGCAATGCCCATAACAAGAAAAGACACGATCCTTAAATTATTCTACGAGGCCAACGGCCAACAGACCATGTTTGGTTATGATAACTTGCAATTTAAAACGGTTAACCACACTACCCCTCATAGATTTGTGGAACTTTGTAATAAGTTTAAACTTAAAAAGTTAGTATTCGATAAAGAACTAAAGCTTGGTTACTTATCAATCTAACAATACACACTACTTCACAGCACTTTCTTTCGATTTATTATGCAAAGGTATCGTTAAGAATTCCCTTAGCTAAATTATATACTTTTAAGTGTGTTAAGTGTGAGAGAATAAAGAAAACGTAAGTCAGAAAACAAAAACTTTATCACAGTAGAATATATTTTAACTGTGATTAACTGTGTCTAGTGTGATTTCCTTGAGCCGTGAATCACGTTACGCTAATAAAGTATTATGTCTTTAGTAAAACCAAACATAGTCGCAGAGGCTTTAGGAATTACTACTGACGCTCTTCGAAAGAGACGTTCTCGTGGAACAACTAAATCGTCAAAATTAAGTAGTTCCTCAAATATGGAAGTTTTGTCCACTTCTAATCTAGTACCTAGCGAGAATGAACCTATCGATTATATCGTGACAGGCACAGGAAGGGTCATGTACGAGACAACTCTACTTGATCCGTCTGTCCGTAGTAACGTAGAAAAAATCACGACAAAGAGGACAAAACTAGCTCATGAGGAGCGTATGAGAAAAGATTTTCGTTACGCTAACTCGTTAGGAAAAGTAAACGAACGTAAAAAAAGAATTCATCAACAAGAAGTTGATAGACGAGCTAAAGAAGTATTAGAAAGAGAAAAGATCGCTCAATTAAAATTACAAGAACAAAGGTCCGGGGTCCGTGGACCACGATCAGAGAAACAATATGCAAAGTGGGTTAACCCTTATGATTGGGGCAACTATTGGAGCTCAATAGAAGACTATGAAAATTCAAAGAAGAAGAAAACTTTTAAAGGTTATTATTAATCCTATAAAGTTAGGATTAACGTGAACATAGTATTAACATAATGAGAACAGAAAAATGAAAAGTTGAGTGTGTTAAGTGTGGTAATAAATTGTAATAATATTTTTCTTTAGAATTTATGAATCATAGTGTATCTCTGTAGTTAAGTTACAACAAGGTTCTAAGATGAGATTGATCTTAAACGTAACTATAAAAACTACCTTGCAAGTTAGGGCTCAGCCTTAATCCAATTTAGAAATCACTAAAACCCTTTTCAGAACAAGAGGATTTTAAAACACGATTTTAAAAGGATAAAAACTATGCAAAGGTATCTTAATAAAAATGAATTGAAAGATCGATTAGGCGTAAGCCTTCCTACTATCAATCGTAAGTTGAAAGAATTGCCTCATATAAAGTGGGGTAATAATAGAAACTCTCGTGTTCTATTTCCTGTTGAAGAAATTGAAAAATATTTCGCCGACGCTGTTCTGAAAAAAGAAGGGAGCCTAGTGAAATAAACTAGACTCCCGGAAATTTTGGAGCTTGTATGTCACAGATACAAACTAAATATTCTGGGTACTATACCAGAAAAGACTTCAGTAGTCACACTTTACGAGACTACTTAAACGCACTACCCTTTGATAATAATATTTCAAAGATAGGCGAAGATCGTTACATAACAAATTGTGTAGCTCACGAAGATAGAAATCCTTCCATGGCGATATCGCAAGGAGACAAACAAGTTGTCTTCAAGTGTTTTGCCGGGTGCGATCAATCTAAAATCCTAAAATATTTTCAAGATAAATTAGGAGGTAGATAATGAGAGCGCTTAGAGAATTTTATTATCAATATTTTTATAGATATGAGGTGTTATTCCAAAATCTATTTTACAGATTAACGAAACCTTATCATTTTATTAAGTGGAAGTTTATCGATCAACCTAGAATAGATCGTAACATAGCTAAGTGGGACGAAGATAAACGTTACGAACAAATTCATGACGGCGCAATCTATGATTTAAAACTTAAATATAAAGATCGTTACGTAGAAGAATTTATTCGACCTCTTATCGACGAACATAATCCTCAATTATGGTTTGAATATCATTTTGAGGCTGAACGTGAGCTGGCTTGTTATTGCTATGAAGGTAGTACCGAGGAAGAGTACGAAGATGAAATCTACGATAGGATTAAAGCTGATCCCGGGTTCACGGACCCAAAAACAATATATGGAGAAGGTATCTACGATATGTTGGAAGATCGCTTTGACAAAGAATCTAGAAGGTGGAATTGGGCTGATCTTCATAGAAAAGAAATCGTTAAAGAAGAAAAGATAAAAGCTTGGAAAGAGGAGGTTGTTTATGGCTAATCGACCTATCCCCTTCCCTAAAAATGATGAGACATGGAAAGACGTTTTTCGATTAGAAAATAAGGGTTGTGACTATTACCCTTATCGTAACGAAGACGGCGATATACTCTGGGTTGTTTATGTTGATAGAACTTTTAAAAATAAAAAGGGGAAGAAGGCAGTACAACAAGGATCGTATAACGGAACGCGATACGTTTTTGAAAATCTTTGGACTAAACTTGAGGGCTTTACTAAGCCCTTATACCGAGTAGATGAACTCTTACAAACTAACTTACCTATTGCAGTAGCAGAAGGCGAGAAGTGTGCTGATATAGGACAGAAATTATTCCCGGAATATTTTTGGACTACTTGGCAAGGAGGAAGATCTAACGGACTTGATAATGATTGGTCTGTCGTAAAAGGGAAAGATATTACTTTCGTTCCAGACATAGATCATGACGGAAAAGGTAAGAAGGAATTTATTAAGTTAGCGCGTAAGTTAAATAAAAAATTAGAACTTAACGCTAAGATAGTTAACCTCCCTACTTTTACTGAAATTATGAAGTGGTACAAAGACGCCAACGAAAAAGAATATTCTAAGGACTCTTGGGATCATGCTGACGATTGGTTTGATTATTACACTTATGAAGATTTTCGTGAGGGTATGAAAAGAGCCGAGGTCCCTGTTCCGTTGGGCGAGTTCCAAGATATTGAAACCGACGTTCAAGAAGGTAAGTATATTTTTATCGCCTCATCTGGCAGACTTTATTACGATAAAGAAAAAGATATTTACTCGAAGGATACCGAGATCAATCAACTCTATAAACGTGATAGTGAACTAAGGGGTTTAGCTACAACTTACTTTCATACAAAAGGTATTGCGTACGTTGATAGACAAACTTTTAGACCCGGAAAGGAACTAATAATTAAAGAAGGTAAGAGTAAGATACTTAACAAGTATAAAGCTCCTATCTTTGAGGTTCCTCATAAGGTTAAAGATATTTCTTGGTTTAGAGATCACTTAAAACTTTTAGCTAACGACGATCCTAAAATCTTTCAAACGTTAGAAGATATAATCGCTTTCGATTTACAGAAACCAGAAGAGAATAGAACCTTTGCTGTTGTATTTTATTCTGGTCAGGGAACAGGAAAGACTATGTTGTTTAACACTCTAAAGAAACTTTACGGACGATCTAATTGCAGCGACTTACACTTAGATCAACTCGTCGGAAAGTATCAACCTTTTATGTTGAGCTCATGTTATCTATTTATTAACGAGATCGATAGCACAGGTAAGGACATAAAAAGTAAACAAGCTATGTTACGTTCTTTAATCTCTGACACAAACTTTATGGTCGAGATGAAAAACGTTGATTTAATTCCAATATCAAACTGTCACTATACAATCTGGGGAGCTACTAACGAGCCCTATCCTTTGTATATACCCGGTGACGATAGAAGAATTATGTTTTGCGATATAGGAATATCTCGTTTTGAAATATTAAATTCTAATCCGAATTATTTTAAGAACTTTTTAGCGGAGAGTAGAGACTCAAAGAATATTGAGAGCCTATTTCATCACTATAAAAACGTTCATAAGATTTCTAAGGAATTTAATCCTAACGAGGCTCCTAAGACACTCGCTAAAGAAGAATTAATTGAGGCAAGTAAACCTCAGTATATGAAAACTTTAGATAAGTTGTTTGAAGAGAAAGCTATCAAAAGCTTTCAGAGGGATATCATGAACTCTAGAGTAGCTAACGAAGAGCTAAAAGACCTAGACGATTATTCCGTTAAAGCTGAGAACTTTACAGAAAATAAAATTATGCGTTGGATAAGACATAATCCAAATAATTTTAGAATTCTTAAAGGAGAGCCTTATCAGATTAGAGGCTCGGTCCGTGGTCGGTGTTGGGTTGTTCGTAATCACGAATATTGGAACCAATACAAACATAACAAAGAAGTGATTGATATGCACTTCGACAAGAAACTTGAAACGCTAGAATTAGATTTAGTTGATCAAAACGTTCTTGGTAATAAAGTAAAGGAGCTACCTTTTTAATCATGACTAGAAAATTTGATGATCTGGATATTTTTGATCCAGAATTAATCTACCCCTCTGAAATCAGAGGGGATAGACCTAAGCAAGTTGAAGAAAATAAACTTCCACTTACGAAAGCTCAACAAAGAGAACTCTATAAAACAAAAGCGAAAGAGAGATCGGATAAACGAAGGATAAATCATATCAGAGCTACTGATAGTTATGTTCAAAGTTTAGAAACTGAACTGATCAACGCTAGGGTTTATCTTAACGTTAAAAAATTAAAAGAAGATTTTAACAAATTCACTGACAAATATAAGGTTAAGGAAAATGACAATGAAGATGATAAAGAAAAAAAGTCTTAACCAGATTATTCCAAAGGAATTTAATTTTTTATAAAATTTTTTTTATAATTTTTTTTGGAATTACCTCCCCTATGTTTCATAAGGGGGGTATGTCTGTCTAACACTCATACTAAACCCTTCTATATAGGGACTCCTAATCTCATTTAGGGGGGGTCCCCCCTTCGCAAAAACGCAAATCTCAATCGCTAACGAACTTAAGTACCTAACCTTTTTAATTAAACACCCGGTATATAAACGAGGACCGAAGGTCCTCGAAAAACGACTCTATTTGATTCTTTAAAAGCTCAGATTTGGAATCTCAGAGGGTCAAAAAATGGGTTGATCTTTACGTCAGAAAAATAGTTTAACTGAATCACTGACGACGTGTATCCAAGTATGAGGTGGTTTTGGTTCTCGTGCACGCTCTGTGCACACTCAGAGAAAAATAATTATCCCTTATTATCTTATATCGTGCTAAAAACCTTATAGGGAAAAAGCTAAGTTTATCTGGGCTCTCGATACGTTATTCTAGATCAATACCTCATATCTAGGCTAGCGCGGTTTGGGGCACCGGGCAACAGAACGCCCCACTAATTATTCATGTTCTTGTTGTTGTTACTCAGTTTTTTCTCTGAAGAAATAATCTGTGCACGCTGTGTGCACAGTCAGAAAGAGAAAGTGAGAAAAATATGGCTAACATTACCAAGTTAAAATCTGGCAAGTGGCGTGTTCAAATTCGATCTCATAACAAATATATTTCTAAATCTTTTTTAAAGAAAGCTCATGCAAGTATGTGGGCGAAAGAGATAGAATATCAGTTGGACCGGGATCAGTATGAAGACTTTAGTGACACGGCTAGAATAAGTCTAGGCGAATTAATTACACGATACAGAGATGAAATAACTCCTCATAAGAAAGGTCGCGATACAGAGAAATATAAACTGAACTTTATCCTTCGACATAAGATCGCTAAAGTAAAACTACTAAGCCTTAAGGCTAAACACGTTATCGATTTTAAGAAAGATATAAGTGAAGGAAGAGCACCTTCCACGATAAACAAGTATATTCATTATATTTATACTGTTTGGGAAACGGCTAAGCTTAATTGGGATATTGCTTTACCTTATAGGAACCCTTGTGAACTCGTTAAGAAAGAAAAAGTAAAAGATACTATTGATAGAATTCTATCGATAGAAGAATATCAAGACTTACTTCAAGCGTGTACAACAAGCAATCTAGCTTTCTTATCGGACATAGTTGAGTTCGCTTACATTACAGCTATGAGGTTCGGGGAAATAACTAAACTTAAAACTTCTAATATTAACTTTGAGAAGAGTACGGCTTTGTTAATTGATACAAAGAACGGCGAGACGAGACTTGTCCCGTTAACAAGTAGAGCTCTTGAGATATGTCAGAAGTTTAGATTTCGTGAAAAACTATTCGATATCAATAGAGATAAGTTTAGACATTACTTTGAACAAGCTTGTCGTAGAGCTAAGGTTAAGAACTTTAGATTTCATGATCTCAGAGCGTGCGCAATAACCAATTTGTTTTTAAACGGGTGGTCTATTGCCGAGGTATCAGTTGTAAGTGGTCATAAAACTTGGTCCGAACTTAAACGTTATACAAGAATACAACCAGATACATTAGTCAGTAAGATTAACGAGGTTAGAGTGGTGTCTTCATGATAGGCTTTCTATGTTGGATAATCGGGAATATCATTTGGTGGGTAGGATTAATCTACATCATCATTTGGTATTTCTTTTAAAATCGTTATAGCTTGTTTGGGAGGTGGTAAGGCCTATCACTTCCCTTTTTCATTTTTATTAAGCATAATAATTTTCTTAATTCTCAACTAAAAATATTAGTACCGTTTAATAAGTAAAAATAAGTTACTAAACTTGATATGATTGATACTATGTAAAGTGCAGAAACTATAAAAAATTTAATTATTTGCTCACTAATGTTATTTGATTTCAATTTAGCGGTTCCAAAAGTTAGGCTAAATAAAATTATAGTTATGATCCCAATATAAAGAGGTATTTTTTTATTTGTGTGCGAGTCTTCAGCTACTTCAAAAATACAATTTTGAAAACTACCCTCACAAAATTGATTAATTACAAATAAATTAAAATAATCCCCAAAGAATCCGTGAATTAAACCTGCTATTATAAATGGTGCAATATAAATAATGGCAATAAAAAACTCTTTCATAATTTATCTTACCACCAACCAAGGAGATTGTTTATTATTTTTTATTCAACAAAACGAGAATTATACTTAGTTCTAATCTCTTCTGGCCATATTGATTTTATATACTCAAGAATGGACCACAC
>Ga0208919_1000819_pt1 | contig 19371 bp, 28 predicted proteins | sample 4_EtaG_FD_184076 | JGI IMG/M metagenome (GOLD analysis project Ga0208919, IMG submission 184076) | Marine viral communities from the Subarctic Pacific Ocean - 4_ETSP_OMZ_AT15127 metaG (SPAdes) (version 3) | ecosystem: Environmental > Aquatic > Marine > Oceanic | place: Pacific Ocean | collected...
AAATGACTGACGAAAGAGGTCTTAGAGTTGCAGCAAGAGGAGTAAAAATGATTATTCCTTCTGAGCTTCAGTTTACAGCTGAGAGACTTATGAAGTCTCAAGGTAGAACTGGAACAGCTGATAATGATATCAACGCAATCGCGTCAATGGGTATGATTCCTCAAGGATACAGAGTGAACAATTACCTAACTGACACTGATGCGTTCTACATCATTACAGACGTGCCAAACGGCATGAAAATGTTCACAAGAGCTCCATTGACAACTGCAATGGAAGGTGATTTCGATACTGGAAACGTTAGATACAAAGCTAGAGAAAGATACTCATTTGGAGTATCAGACCCTAGAGGTATCTTCGGCGTTGAAGGTGCGTAATAACTAAATTTTATGGGGCGGCCTTAAAACCGCCCCATTTAAAATATTAATGGTGAAAGATGGAAATAGAGAAAGAAATTATATCTAAAATAGAAAGAGATTATTTGTTTGTAACAGGAAAATTTAATTTAGATTACAAATATTTTATTGATAAAATAAATTTAAATATCTCTTCTGAAAATAATTTAAATTATAAAACTAATGTTATTGGTAAACAAAGCGTTTGGAATTTATTTAATAAAGACGAAAAATTTAAATATGTATTGTATGACGTTTTTAATTACTTAGATAGTATCAAAAATATACATGCATATTATCTTGATGCATCATGGGGTGTAAAAGAGGACCAAGGAGACTACACAAGAATACATGATCATTTACCTTCTTTTTTATCAGGAATTATTTATTTAAATAAACATCCTCAAAAATTATATTTGCCAGAAATAAATCAAGAAGTTATTCCTGATTGTGGCAAATTAGTTCTTTTCTCTTCTTTTTTAAAACATTATACTAAAAGAAATAGTGTTAAAGAGGGTAAATATGCTATTGCTTTCAACTTAAATTATACTACGGTATCTAACTAATTATGAAAAAATTTATAGTAAACATTTGGGCTTATAATCATCATGCAAAATTTGAAGTGTTATCTGAAGATAACGCAAAATCCCTAGAAAATGCAATCCTTGACAAACTTGGAGAAAAATGTATAAAATGGGAAGATCTTGGAATTAGTTATGATGACAAGATTAACCGAATAACCTATGAGGAGGTTATCAATGATACAAGACCTATACAAACAAAAAAGGTCCTTGGAGTTGAAGTGGGAACAGGAGCATCTTACTAATGGTAAGTATACTCTTGAAATGGTCCGAATCGATGACAAAGTTAAAAAAGTCATCACAAAGATCAAGCTGGAAGAAGCAGCTATTGCCCATAGACAGAATACTGTTGAAGGAGCAGCTCCACAAGTTTCTGTAGCTACTTAATCAAAAGCTACATTGCTGAAATGCATAAATACCGTAGGCTCTCTTGCACTCTATTAAAAACTAGTATATAGTTTTATCACTATACAAATTAATTAGAACATAGACGCGTATAGTCGACGGCCTAGAGACTATGTTCGGAAACTAGGAGGATATAATTATGGCAAATACTACATTTTCGGGACCGGTAAGATCAGAAGCTGGCTTTCAAGTCGCGACTAAAAATACAACAACAGGTGCAGTTACAACTAGAATGAGTTCAGGTATGCCTGACTTAACTGGTTTAGCAAAAGCAGATGTAGCAACAGGTGCTGGTTTTGCATTTGCAGCTGACACTATAACAATTGTAAACTACACAGGTGCAGCCGCAGCAAGTTGTACATTACCTGCAGCAACAGCAGGAACAGTATGTGTTTACATGCAAGCAGTTGACACAACTGGTGGAACTAACACTTTAACTTTTGATGCAGCTGGAACTGACGTTTGGGCTACTGGTTCAGTTATTGAATCAAGATCAGGCGGAGAAGCAGATGTTGATATTTCTACAGCAGGTGAAACTCAATTAGTTTTTACAGCAGCTAACGCAACAACAAACTTGTTAACTGTTGGTGGACAAATTGCTTTCATTTGTTATGAAACAGGCACTTGGCATATTGCATCATCATTAGCGAGAGAAACAACTCAAACTACTGGTGCATTTGCATTTGCAGCGTAATAAATAATTAGTGTGGGGCTCCGGCCCCACACAAATTTTAAGGAGAACAAATGGCAACAGACATAAAAGCAAAAAGATTTACTGATGGCACAGCAGCCGCTGCGACTACGATTGCTGCAGCTCAAACTTTAGGAGGAGCCGGTAATATGACTCTTGCAGGTACAGCCGCAACTTTTGGTGGCACTAACCTGGGTCAAAAAATTACTTTGGTTTCAACTGGTAATATTTCTGCTGTTACTTTTACAATTACTGGAACTGATCCAACAGGTGCTTCACAAACTGAAGATCTAACAGGTCCTAATAATAGCACAGTAACATCAACAAAATATTACAATACAGTTACTCAAATTGCAGCTTCAGGAGCAGTAGGAACTAATACTTCTTCAGGCGTTGCAGCTGATCAAGGTGGAACATTATTTGCTGGAAGAACTAGAGTTAGAGGAATGCATGCAGTAAACGCTGGTGCAGGAACTATATTTCTTAATAATTCAAGCATTGATGGGTCAGAAATTTTAGGTCTCCCTGTAGATGCAGGAGACTTAGATCCATACATTCCAGATGATGGAATGGTTTTTGATTCAGGGGCTTTCATAAAAGTAAATGTTGGAGTAATCACAGGTTTAACAGTATTCTTTGACGGCTAGGAGGTTAAATGGCTAACACTACCTCAGGAACAGCAACGTTTGATAAAACTTTTGCTATTGATGAAATAGTAGAAGACGCATTTGAACGTATTGGATTAAATTCTGTAGCAGGTTATCAATTAAAATCTGCAAGAAGATCTCTTAATATTTTATTTCAAGAATGGGGTAATAGAGGTATTCACTATTGGGAAATAGATGAACTTGATGTTGATTTAATTGAAGGTCAAGCAGAATATGATTTTTTTAGATCAAGCGATGATGGTACAAGTGCTGTATCAAATCCAAATGGTATATATGGAATATCCGATGTCCTTGAAGCACAATTAAGATCTAATAGAACTCAAACAACTCAATCAGATAGTCCAATGTCAAAAGTAGATAGATCAACTTATGCTGGTTTCTCAAACAAACTTTCAAAAGGAACACCTAATCAATATTGGGTAGAAAGATTTATTGATAAAGTTAGAGTGCATGTTTATCCAACACCAGATGCAACAAACGCTTCTAAAGATATGCATTTTTATTACATAAAAAGAATTCAAGATGTAGGTGATTATACAAATGCAACAGATGTACCATTTAGATTTGTGCCTTGTATGATAGCTGGATTAGCATTTTATTTAGCACAAAAATATCAACCACAGGTAGTTCAAGCTATGAAACTGTATTATGAAGATGAATTAGCTAGAGCTTTAGCAGAAGATGGATCTGCGTCTAGCACACACATAACACCTAAAGCTTATTACCCAGGAGTATAATGGCAAAATACGCAACAGGAAAACATGCAAAAGCAATTTCTGATCGATCTGGTATGGAGTTTCCATATAGAGAAATGGTTAGAGAATGGAATGGATCTTTTGTTCATGTATCTGAGTTTGAGCCAAAACAACCACAATTAGAACCAAAACCAATGTCTGCTGATGGTGTTGCATTAAGACATGTTAGATCAGCTAGAACTGAATTACCAACTCCGGTGCTTCTACCAAATAACCCTTTTACAATTACAAATGGTAGTCCAACTTTAACTGTAAGTTTACTTAATCATACTTTAGAGGTTGGAGATTTTGTTTTATTTTATAACCCAGCTAGTAATGATCCTACACAAAGTTTTAATTTAGGAAGTAATCTTTTTCCAATATTTGCAATAGCAGATGCCATAACAGATTCAGCAACAACTGCTACGTTTGATTCTAATACAAATTTTCCTGGAACAGGTTTTTATTTTATACAAAGTGCAACTTCACCTAGTTCAACAAATCCTGACTATGTTCCTGTAATTCAAAGAGAAGTTATAAAATACACAGGCACATCTGGAGCACAAACTCTAACGGGTTTAACAAGAGGCACTAATGCTCCTTTTAGAGGAGAGACATTTGAAAGCACAACGGCAACTGCACATGCTATTGCTAATGTTTTTCCAGGTTTAGAAATACAATCTGTAACCACAAGAACTGAACAAACTGGAGCAATGCCAGCTACAAAAGTAGTTAATACAGGCTTTACTGTTACCTTGCCTTATAACGCAGTTGGTAATATAACAGGTGGTGGAGAAAACATTTATGTTAGTCCAATGTTAAGAGGAATATTATAAAATGATAAGATATATAATTAATACTATTAAAGGTTGGTTTACACCAAAAGAGGAAATGGATCCTCATGAAGTAATGTTGCATTTAAAAGAACCAGATGTTCCTGTGTATCAAAATGAAGAAGCTGTTAAAAAAGAACATTGTTCAAAACACAATAGATTTAGAAAAAATTGTTTAGCATGTAGAGAGGTAGTAGCATAATGGCTGGATTAAGTGCATCAGGATTAAAAACTCAAATAAAAAGTTATACTGAAACAGATTCAAATGTTTTAACAGATGCTGTTTTAGAGAATATTATTTTAAATGCACAATATAGAATTTTTAGAGATGTACCAATTGATGCTGATAGAAAACAACAATTAGGTAATCTTGTTGCTGGACAAGAAACAATTAATGCTCCAGCAGGATGTGTATTTGTTAGAGGTATACAGGTTTACGATACAAATGGATCAGCTATTACGGGAGCTAACAGATGGCTAGAGAAGAAAGACGTGACATATCTTCAAGAGTATCAAGACATTACTGGCACTGCAGCGGCACAAGGTCAGCCTAAATATTACGCTATGTATGGTGGTGCTACAGGGGAATCTGATACTACATCAGGAAGAATATTTTTTGCTCCAACACCAAATACAACATATAGATTTAGAATACATTTTAATGCAATGCCTGCATTATTAGAGAATAATGATACTAATTATATTAGTCTTAACTTTCCAAACGGACTATTGTATTGTTGTCTATCAGAGGCATATGCCTTTTTAAAAGGTCCGATAGATATGTTGACACTATATGAAAATAAGTATAAAACCGAAGTACAGAAGTTTGCTAACGAACAAGTTGGTAGAAGACGAAGAGATGACTATACTGATGGCGCTGTTCGTATACCAGTAAACTCAGCAAACCCGTAGGAGAATAGATTATGGCAATAACATCGGCAATATGTTCAAGTTTTAAACAAGAACTTTTACAAGGTAAGCATAACTTTGCTTCATCAGGTGGACACACTTTTAAATTAGCTTTATTTACTAGCTCTGCATCTTTAGGTGCAGCTACAACAGATTATTCAACGTCAAATGAAATTACAAATACATCAGGAACTGCATACACTGCAGGCGGTGCAACTCTTACAAGAACAGGAGTTGGTTTAACAGGAACTACTGCTTTTACAGATTTTGGTGATGTAACATATACTTCAGCTTCTTTCACAGCAAATGGTGCAATGATATATAATACTACAACAGCTGGTGGATCAGGAACAACTGATGCAGTTGCTATCATAGCTTTTGGTGGTGACAAGACAGCTAGTAATGGAACTTTTAAAATTGAGTTTCCTACAAACGACGCTACAGCAGCAATAATCAGATTAGCATAGGAGGCCGACCATGTCGGTTACTTCAGGATGGGGCCGGTTAACCTGGGATCAATCTCAATGGGGTGGCTCTACAGTTGTTAATGTAGGTTGGGGTGCACAATCTTGGAATGATGGTAAGTGGAGTGATCTTAATGATGTAGAGATAACTTTAACAGGTCTTGAAATTGAAACAATTTTGGGTCCACAAGGTTGGGGTAATAATGCATACGATCAAGGTGCATGGGGTGAGTTTGTTTTAACCACAGGTCTTGGTTCAGACGTATCAGTAGACGGTGTTTCTTTTTCTTCATCAGTTGGATCAGCAACAATTGAAGGCTCAGCAGTTGTACAACCATCAGGAATTTCTACTACATCTAGTATTGGATCATTAACAGTTGAGGCAGATGCAAATGTTTCTTTAACAGGAATAGCAGCAACTTTTTCTTTAGGCACAATTACAGTTAATGACATGACACTAGGTTTAACTGGTGTTGAAGCAACATTTAGTCAAGGCACTGTAACTGTACCAAACGCAACAGCTCTTATATCTGGACTGTCCATGACTCTAAGTCAAGGAACTGCAACAGGTTCTTCTGATAACCAAGTTGACGTAACAGGATTCTCTTTAACATCTTCTTTAGGAACAGCTATCGCACCAAATAATGCTGCGGTGCTTTCTGGCCTTGAAGCAACATTTAGTCAAGGATCTATCATAGGTTTAGGTGGCGCTTTAATTCAACCTAGTGGTCTAGCCCTAACAAGCAGTGTTGGTGCTATGGACCCTAATGATATGACTTTAGGATTAACAGGTCAGTCATTTAGTGCTAGTATTGGCTCAGTAACTATAGCTGATATTCAGGTTGGATTAACAGGACAATCTGCAACATTTAATATAGGATCAGTAAATATATTTGCTTACGGTGATGTTGACACTGGATCAAATACATCTTATAGTAATGTTTCAACAGGTTCGAATGATACATATTCGGATGTTGCAACTGGATCAAATACAAGTTATAGTGACGCTGCATAGGAGAAAAAATTTATGGCATCTACATACACACCTTTAGGGGTAGAATTACAAGCAACCGGTGAAAACGCTGGTACATGGGGAACAAAAACTAATACTAATTTACAGATTATTGAACAAATAACTGGTGGTTATACAACTCAAGCTGTTTCCGATTCAGGAGATACAACATTATCAGTTTCAGATGGATCAACAGGTGCAACACTTTCACATAGAGTTATAGAATTTACAGGATCATTAACAGCAGGAAGAAACGTAACCATTCCTCTTGATGTACAAAATTTTTACGTTTTAAAAAATGCAACATCAGGTTCTCAAGTTGTAACATTTAAATATGCTACAGGAACAGGAACTTCGGCTGCAGTACCAAACGGTAAAACTGTAATTGCATATGCAAAAGCTGATGATGGCACAAATCCAAATATTACTATGGTTGAGTTTGGTGGAGATGTTGTAGATGATACATCACCACAATTAGGTGGTAACTTAGATACTAATTCTTTTATGATAGACTTCGATGATGCTCATGGTATCAGAGATGAAAATGGAGCTGAACAACTAATTTTTGAAACAACTGGATCTGCAGTAAACCATATTGATATTACAAATGCTGCAACAGGAGCTGGTGCACAAATTGGTGCAGTTGGAGATGATTCAAATCTTAACTTACGTTTAAGACCAAAAGGAACTGGTCTTATTGAAGCAATGGGTGCAACAAATCCAGGTTCAATTCAGCTTAACTGTGAAAATAACAGTCACGGTATAAAGCTTACATCACCCCCTCATTCAAGCTCTCAATCGTATGAAATTAAATTTCCTACTGCAAATATAGCAGCAGGAACATTTTTAAAAGTAGATAGTATAACAGGTTCAGGAACGACGGCAGTTGGTCAATTAACGTTCGATTCTACACCAATAAACACAGGAAAAGCTATTGCAATGGCATTAATTTTCGGTTAAAAGATAAAAGGAGAATAAAATATGGCAGCACCAAATCTAGTAAACGTAGCAACGATAACAGCTAAATCTGTTCAAGCAGCTTTAGATACTACATTAACAACACAAATTTTACTTAACTCAGGTTCTTCTGGAAAAGTTTTTAAAGTTAATAGTATAATAATTGCAAACATTGATGGATCATCTGCAGTAGATGTTTCTGTTGCAATTACAAAATCTGGTGGATCACCTATAATGATCGCAAGCACTGTTTCTGTACCAGCAGACGCAACCCTAGTTGTTATTGATAAAAACACTGCATTGTATCTTGAAGAAGGCGATAACATTGAAGCCGGAGCAAGTGCAAACTCAGATGCAACTATCACTATCAACTACGAGGAATTAAGTTAAGGAGGGTCGTAGAGTATGGCTCACTTTGCTGAAGTTAGAACAGACACACACGAAGTTTTAAGAGTAATCGTTATTAGAAATAAAGATGTCGATGCTAATGGTGGTGATTATTCTCAAGGTGCTGAAGATTGGGTTACTAATTTAATGTCTGCACCTGATGCTCAAAGCGAAAGCATAAAAGAACTTTATGGAGGAAGTTATCCTTCAACAACATATTGGAAACAATGTTCTTATAATAAGAATAATAGAGGAATATACCCAGGTATAGGATGCACATATAATGCTGCCGAAGATAGATTTGAAGGGGTAAAACATTTTGATTCATGGATTTTTAATGAAGATACATGTCAATACGACCCTCCTATTGAAAGACCTAATTCTATACATGGAAATATTTATGTGGCATCTGCTTGGGATGAAGCTAATCAGAGATGGAATGGAAAAAGTGAAGATCAAGATTACATTTGGAACACAGAAAATAATACTTGGGAGGAAGCATAATGTCTAACGGTGGATTTATAGGAGTTGATAGAACTCCTTTTGCAGGAACTTTAATATCAGATTTTACAGGATCAGGAACATTTAATAGATCAGCAACAACTGGAACAGTTTTAGTTGTAGCTGGTGGAGGAGAAGGCGGATCACAAATCGGTGGAGGCGGAGGAGGCGGAGGTCTTATTTTAACACCTTCATCTTATCCTTTACCTGCAACAGCTACTACAATCACTATTGGTGGTGGTGGCGGACCATCTACTCCCCACCCTGTTACAGCACCAGGCACTGATCAAGGTGGTAACGGAATAGATTCATCTTTTGGAACTGCACTAGTCGCAAAAGGCGGTGGTGGCGGTGGAAGTTATTTTAACACAGGATCTCACCAAGGAGCACCGGGTGGATCAGGCGGTGGTGGAAGAAGAAACGGTGGACCTCCTGGTCCAGGTATTCAACCAAATCAACCTGGAGATTCTGGAACATATGGTTTTGGTACTGCTGGCGCAGGCGGAACAACTCCTGACTCTACTGGACTCGGTGGTGGCGGTGGTGGAGCCGGCGGCGGAGGCTCAGGCACGACTGGAGGAGCAGGAAAAGCTATACCTGCATTTCCTAGTGATTTTGGACAATCTGGATCTTATTCTGGAGGAGGATCTGGTGGTGGATTTCCGCCACAAGGTGGACCGCCAGCAGGAAGCGTTGGGTCACCAGCAGGAGGAGCCGGAGGAGCAAATTTATCTTACGGAGACGGCATAGCTAACACCGGTGGTGGTGGAAAAGGAGACGCAGCAGGCGGTTCTCCTGGAGGAGCACCCGTAGGCAGAGGTGCAGGTGGATCTGGTATATTATTAGTTAAAGAACTTAATGTATTGCAAAACACTTCAGGTGTTTGGAAATTAGGAAATGTCTATGCATACATAAAAGCAGGAAACTGGTCTAGCTAACATATTGCTATTTTTATAAAATCGTTTATAGTACCAATAATTTTTTAATAGAAAGTTATGAATTTAAAATTTTTTTATTGGTTTTTTGATACACAAATTACCTCTGAATTTTGTAAAAAAGTAATTGAACATGGAAAAAGCAAAAAAACTTTTTTAGGTAGAACTGGTGATTTTAGTGGCAAAGAGACTTTAACTAAAAAAGAAAAAGAATTACAAAAAGAAACTAGAAATTCAAACGTAAGTTTTTTCAGTGATAGCTGGGTGTATGATGTAGTATTACCTTTGATGGCAAAAGCGAATATTAATACTAAATGGAATTTTCAAATTGACTATACAGAGCCAATGCAATTTACCGAATATAATCTAAATCAATTTTATAATTGGCACATAGATTGTTGGGATGACCCTTATGATGTTCCTGAAAACAAACATAAACACGGTAAAATAAGAAAGCTATCTGCTATTCTTTCTTTAAATGACGCTTCAGAGTACGAAGGAGGTGGTTTAGAATTTTATAGTACAAATCCTACTTTAAAAGAATCTGACAGAATAATAGATTGTAAAGAAGTTAAAAAAGCAGGTACATTAATTGTATTTCCAAGTCACTTATATCATAGAGTAAAACCAATCACTAAAGGACATAGATATAGTTTGGTGATATGGTCTTGCGGAAAGCCATTTGTATAATGAAAGAAGAAAATTTTATAGGAATATTTGAAAACTCTTTTTCAAAAGAGTTTTGTGAAAAATATATAAAAGTGTTTGAAACTTACAAAAAATCAGGTTTAACTTTTAGAAGAAATAAAACCGAAATAACTGATGAAAGTGTTAGCATACCAGGATCTGTGTTTGATAATCTAGAATCTATAAATTTACCTTTTTATTTTATGAAAGAGTTTAGTGACATATTTTTTCCTCTTTATGATCAATACGCATCTAAATTTTCTATATTAAACAGGGTAGAGAAACATGCAATTTATGATTTTAAATTACAAAAAACTTCTCCAGGAGAAGGCTATCATGTATGGCACACGGAACATGAATCAAAAGTTACGAGAGATAGACTTTTAGTTTTTACGGTTTATTTAAATGATATAGAAGAAGGTGGAGAAACTGAGTTTTTATATGTTAAGAAAAGATATAAACCAACTCAAGGAACTTGTTTAATTTGGCCTAGCGGGTTTACTCATACACATAGAGGTAATTCTCCTTTAACAGAAGATAAATATATTATTACAGGGTGGTTAGAGTATGGAGTATAATTATTCTAATTATGAAGTAGAAAACGTTGTAAAAGATTATTTATGGTTGTTTAAATATCCAGGCATAAATAACAAAAGATTACTATTAACTTGTTATGAAGTAGAGAAAGAATTGAAAGAAAAATTTCCTGCTGTTGGAGATAACAAGTATGGTAGTATTTCTGCTTATTATCACACAGAATATAATTTGTTTAGTTTTCCATGCCAACAATTACAAAAATTATATACTACTCTTTCATTTAGTATTAATAAAATTATAGATCCAAAAGAACAATATTATGTAAGATGTTGGGTTAATTTATATGCAAAAGAAAAAAATATAGGTTGGCATAATCATTGGGAAGGAGAGTTTAAAACATACCACGGTTTTTATTGTGTTCATACAGAAGGTGAACATGATTCGTATACAGATTACAAACTACCTGATCAAAAGGATATATTAAGAATTACAAGTAAAGATGGTTTATGTGTTTTTGGAAAATCAGATGGAGACAAACATAGAAGCTCACCATGGTTAAATGAAAAACATAGAGTAACCATAGCATTTGATATTATACCTGTTGGTGTGTTAAGAAGATATCATGAGTTTACTCATAAATTTTTACATAACTATATACCTTTATACAAAACATGAACTTTAAAAAAGACAGATATATAATTATAAAAGAAGCTATTCCTGAAGTAATTGCAAGATTTCTTACTGATTATCTTTTGTTAAAAAGAGAGGTATCATACACAATGTTTAAATATGGAGTTGCAGATAATACTACTACTGAATGGGGACGGTGGGATGATGATCAAGTGCCAGGCACATATTCTCATTACTCAGATGTTGCTATGGAAACATTATTAGCTTGGATGCATCCAATTATGAAAAAACATACTGGTTTAGATTTAGCACCCATGTATTCATACACTCGTATTTATAGAAAAGGAGATGAACTTGAAAGACATAAAGATAGACCTAGTTGTGCTATATCAACAACCATGGCTTTAGGTTTTGATAAACCTTATCCTATTTATTTAGACCCAACTGGTGGAGCAAATAGTAAAGGAATAGAAGTTAATTTAAATCCAGGCGACATGTTAGTTTATCGTGGATGTGATTTAGAACATTGGAGAAAACCTTTTGAAGGAGAAGACTGTGTTCAAGTTTTTTTACATTATAATGAAAAAGGAACTTTTACAGAACATGATAAATATGATGGTAGATTTCATTTAGGTTTACCTGATTGGTTTAGAAAAGATAATAAAGGAAATTTAAATGGAGAACTAATACGTAAAAGAATGGTTGTAAAAATATGAGTTGGCAGTTTTTTTATTGGGGTCCATTATTATTTCATACAAAAGTATTACCAGGTCATTTAAAAAAACTTAGAAGTATTTGTCGTAAGGACCCAAAATTAGATCATAGAAAATCTTTAGCAGGTATTATAGAACATGAATATACAATAGAGTTAAGAGATTATTTAGAAATAATAGTTCCTTATCTAAGTGATTTTAATCAAGCAGCTAAAGAATGGTACAATTTTAAAAAAGGTGCAGATATTCTTGTAACTGCTGCTTGGGTTAATTATATGAAAGCAGGAGAGTTTAATCCACCACACATACATACTGGATGTGATTTTTCTAGTGTATTGTTTTTAGATATTCCTGAAGAATTAAAAAAAGAAAATAAAGCATATATTGGAAGTGCATCAGGACCAGGTTGTATACAATTCTTATCAGGAGAGCCTTCAAAATATAGTATACATCAAAAATCATTTTTTCCTGAGGAGGGAGATTTTTTTATGTTTCCTTCATCACTTAGACATTTAGTTTATCCTTTTAAATCAGATGTTGAACGTATTTCAATAGCAGCTAATTACACAGTAAAAGCAGAACCAGAAACTCAATGAAAACAATAGATAATTTTTTATTACCGGACGTTTTTGAAAAAATATTTAAAGAAATTACATCTTCTAATTTTGCATGGTTCTATCAAATTTCTCAAACTAAAAATAAAGAAAAAAAAGATGATCCTTATTTTTCTCATTTGTTTTATGCAGACAATCAACCTAGATCTGGATATTACGATAGCATCATGGAGCCTTTATTATTTTCATTAGATAATGTTAAATCTTTAATGTTTGCGAGAGCAAATTTATATGTAAAAAAACATGAGCCCTACATGTCTTGTTATCACACAGATGATGCTGATGGAGAAAATAAATACAATCACAAAACAGCTATATTCTATATTAACACAAATAATGGTTACACCGAGTTTGAACAAGGTGAAAAAGTAGAGTCTGTGCAAAATAAAATAGTTATATTTGATGCCTCTTTAAAACATAGAGCAGTCAGTCAAACTGATCAAGATAGGCGTATTTTGATTAATATTAACTATATAGAGAAATAGACAATATTTACAGCACATAAATAGTCTGTTATACAAAGGTTATGTTACAAAAAATAGGATTTCAGCCAGGTATTAATAAACAAATCACACCCACGGGCGCAGAGGGTCAATGGGTAGATTGTGATAATGTTAGATTTAGATATGGCACTCCTGAAAAAATAGGTGGTTGGAATCAATTAGGTGGAACAGGGCAAAACGAATTAACAGGAGCTGGTAGAGGGCTTCATCATTTTGTTAATAGTTTGGGTAGAAAGTATGCAATTATTGGTACAAACAGAATTTTATATGCATATTCAGGGGGTGTATTCTATGATATACATCCTATTCAAACAACAACAACTCTTACAAACGCATTTACTACAACTAACGGACAACCGACTGTAACTATAACTTTTTCCAGTGCACATAACATGACTCCTGGAGATATTTTTTTAGCGGATAATTTTTCAGCTATTACTAATTCTAATTTTGGTGCTTCTGATTTTGATGATAAAAAATTCATGGTTGTAACCACACCAACTAATACAACACTAACAATTACAATGCCATCTAATGAAAGTGGATCTGGTGCCACAACATCAGGAGGAATAAGAATTCAAAAATATTATACTGTAGGTCCAGCTGTTCAAGCACAAGGTTTTGGTTATGGATTAGGGTCTTGGGGTGGAGAAGATACATCGGCTATTACAACAACATTAAATGGTGCATTATTAAATGATGCTAATGGTACTGGTGGATCAGGAACTTCAATTACATTAACAAGCACTACTAACTTTCCAAGTTCAGGAACAAATTTTATTTTAGTTGGAACTGAAGAAATTTCTTATACAGGAGTATCAGGAAATGATTTAACAGGTATTACAAGAAATGTTAGAAATACAACAAGAGCAGCTCACAACAGTGGAGACACTGTTACAAACTCATCAGACTATGTTGCATGGGGTGAAGCCGCATCAGGAGACTTGGTCCTTGAACCAGGAATGTGGTCATTAGATAATTTTGGTGACAAAGCTATTTGTTTAATTCATGATAGTGCTGTTTTTCAATGGGACTCTAGTTTATCAAATGCAACGGATACAAGAGCTACAATTATAACTGGCGCGCCAACAGCATCAAGACATATGTTGGTATCTACACCGGATCGTCACTTAGTATTTTTTGGAACAGAAACAACCATAGGTGATACAACAACACAAGATGATATGTTTATAAGATTTTCTGATCAAGAAGATATAAATACATATGTGCCTACGGCAACTAATACAGCTGGTACACAAAGACTGGCCGACGGATCACAGATCAGAGGAGCTATTAGAGGTAGAGATGCAATTTATGTTTGGACTGATACAGCATTATTCACACAACGTTTTGTTGGTCAACCATTTACGTTTGCGTTCGCACAAGTTGGAACTAACTGTGGACTTGTTGGACAGAATGCATGTGTAGAAGTTGATGGTGCTGCATACTGGATGTCAGAAAATGGATTCTTTAGATATGCTGGTAAATTAGAGTCACTACCATGTTTGGTAGAGGACTTTGTTTATGATAGTATAAATTTAGAATCTGGTAATCAAATGGTATCAGCAGGATTAAATAATTTATTTGGTGAGGTTATGTGGTTTTATCCAGAGACAGGATCTAGTGTTGTAAACAGAATGGTATGTTATAATTATTTTGATTCATCACCACAAAGACCAGTATGGACAGTTGGTAGTTTAGCTAGAACAATGTGGCGTGATTCTGCTGTTTTTGGTTTACCACATGCATTAGAATACGATGCAGCTACAGATACATCTTTTGATGTTGTAGGCAACACAGAAGGTAGAACTGCATACTATGAACATGAAACAGGGACTGATCAAAATAAAAATGGAACTATAACTGCAATCACTGCAAATATTACATCAGGAGATTTTGATATAACACAAGCAAGAGCATCTGGTACAGGACAAGTTACAGGTGTTGCAACATTTAGAGGAGACGGTGAATTTTTAATGAAGATAAGAAGATTTATACCTGACTTTGTATCACAAACAGGAGCAACTAGAATAACATTAAATTTAAGAAATTTCCCTAATGATACAGCAGCTAGTTCAGCACTTGGACCTTTTGATATTACATCTGCTACACAAAAAATAGATACGCGTGCTAGAGCAAGAGCAATAGCATTAAAAATAGAAAACATAGCGGCTAGTCAAAGTTGGAAATTAGGAACTTTTAGATTAGATACACAACCAGACGGAAGAAGATAATGGCAAAAATTGCACAAGTAATAACTAGACCATCAAGAGAATATGATCTACAAACTGCAGAGGCTCAAGTAAGAGATCTTGATGCAATTGTAGAAAAACTTAACTCAACGTTTCAAGAAGATTTAAAAGATGAAGTTGAAGCGTTTAACTTTTTTATTAACTAATGGCTAATCAATTTAAGTTTGCAGGAACAGACAATAGTACATCAGGAAGTGCTATAAATCCTTTTGGAACTGGTAACCCTTTAGTAAGTGAAACATATGTAATTAAATCTATATTAGTTACATCAGAAGGCACACCCACAGTAACAGTAACAAACAATAGTATTACAGCTATAAAATCAGCAGCTTTAACTGCTAACACTACAACAGAATTACTTAGTCAACCTTTGGTAGTTGAAGGCGGTAATACTCTAACTGTTCAATCGAGCAACGCAAGTTCTTTTGATGTAGCGGTTAGTTATTTAAACATTAAGAAGGAGATAACAGTATAATGAACGATTTACCAGTGATAGAACCAAAAGAGATTATAACAACAATAACAAATATAAAGACAGGTGAACATTATAAAGATGATATTGAATGGAAAGCCAAGGGTATACCAGAATCTGATATAAGAAAAGATGTCAAAGTCATCATGCCTAGCCTTGATTTATTTGGAAAAACAAAATAAGATAGTAAAATGGCCATAACTAACGCACAACAAGCAAGACAAATGTATAAAAGAGGCACTGGACTCGGAGGTTCCGGTAGAGGTAGAGAGGACTCACAATCTCAATATGGAGGTGGGTCTTATGATTCTAGTGCAAACAGATCTGGAAGAGAAGTTGGTGGTGGTTACGGAAGAAACCCAACGGCACAATTTTCACCAGAAGCTCAAACTATTGCAAGAGAAATGCGTAATACGACAATGGGTGCTGGAGATAGATTTGTTCCAGATTTTTTACCTACTACACAAAAAATAGCAAATTTATTTCAAGTAAAAAAACCAACTCCTTTTGATCTACAAAGATCAGGATTTGTAAAAGCTTTTCAACCTAAACAAACTTTATTTCCGGAAGGAGGAGCAGGTGGTGTTTCTGGAAGTTTGCCTTTATGGGCACAGTTAGGTTTTAATAGTGAAGCAGAATATTTAGCATCGCTGCAAGCGAAAGAAACCACGGATCAAGAAACAAAATCAGAAGACATAGGTCTTAGATATAGATTTGCAGCAGAAGGTGGTATCATGAATGATGATGTTATAGGTGGTGAAATGGATTTTGATTCTGCAAGACAAATGTATGGTCTAGGTAAACTTGTTAAAAAAGTTACAAGATCAGTTAAAAAAATTGCAAAGTCACCAATAGGTAAAGCTGCAATAGTAGCAGCAACTTATAAACTAGGTGGTGGTAAAATGTTTGGAGGACAAGGGTTTAAATTTTCTAATCTTCCTGGTTTAGGATTTTTAAAACCTGCTTCATCTTCCATAGCAGCAAAAGCAGCTGCAGCAGGATTATCACCAAGAGACTTTATGATGGGAATGGGTGGTAAAACTGCAACAGGAGGTGGTATTTTTTCTATGATACCAGGTGGTAAAATAGGAGCAGGTATATTAGGGTTATCAGCACTAGCAGGTTTAACAACACCAGAAGAAGAGGAACAAGATTCTGAAGATACTACATACAGAGGTGAAGGTTTAAATATAGCTGATATTAGATCTAGACCATTTGATTTTACAGCACCTAGGTTTATGGCAGAAGGTGGATCTACAGAGAAAGAACCTGTAGCTAAAAAGACTATGCCATTATTAGACATGGATGGTAAAGAAATGGATTTAAGAGAAGAGGGTGGATTTGTACCGATTGGACGTATGGAAAAAGCTGACGATGTACCTGCAAGATTATCTAAGAATGAGTTTGTATTTACAGCTGATGCTGTTAGAAACGCTGGTGATGGAAGTGTAGACAAAGGCGCAGAAGTTATGTATAACATGATGAAGAACCTCGAAGCCGGGGGTGACGTATCTGAAGAATCGCAAGGCTTAGAAGGCGCACGTAAAATGTTTCAAACATCACAAAGATTAGAGGAAGTACTATAATGGCTGTTACAACTACAAGAACATTACCCGCACAATTTGTTGAAGATCTAGGAAAAGATTTAGCAACACAAGTAGTAGCACAATCTGGTGTACCCGTTGTATCAACAGGTTTAGCAGGTATATCACAAAGACCAGGTGAAGATGCTACAGCATTTCAAGCAAGACAAGATGCGGCAAGAGCATTTGAAACAAGACAACAAAATTTAGCAGGACTTGCACCACAAGTAGCACAACAAGATGATTTACAACAACAAGCTCAACAAAGAGCAGTAGCAGGTTTAGCTTCTTTTCAACCATTCTTAGATAGAGCACAAACTCAAACACAAGTTGCTGCTGGATTAGGAACACAGGCCCTTGGACAATTAGGAACTGCAGGGTCAACATTAGGCGGCGTGCCATTAGGCGCAACAGCATTTCAACAAGACGTACAAGATTTCATGTCCCCTTATCAATCACAAGTTATTGATGCTACATTAGCGGAGTTTGATCGTAATAAAGCTATACAAGAACAAAGTATACGAGATCAACAAACAGCTTTGGGTGCGCTCGGCAGTGGTCGAGCGGGAGTGCAACTCGCAGAGTTTGGCACAGGGGCTGCGAGAGAACGAGCGTTATTACAAGCCGGTCTCTTGCAACAAGGTTTTGGTCAGGCACAACAAGCTAGACAACAAGACATTGCAAATAGATTTGGTCTTGGTCAAGCACAAGCAGGTATTGCTGGAGCAACACAAGGTTTAGGTGCTTTTCAATCAGGATTAGCAGGACAACAAGCACAGCTAGGACAAGCAACACAAGCATTACAAGGCACAGATATTTCACGTTTAGGTCAGTTGGGCGCACTGAACCAGGCGCAACAACAAGCAAATCTTGATGCACAAAGAGAAGCAGCAAGACAAGCAGCATTCTTACCACAAGAACAATTAGATAGATATGCTGCACAAGTAACAGGAATCATGGGTGGATACCCTGCACAATTCCAATCAACAAATGTTCCTAACCCTACACCATTACAAACTGCATTAGGTGTTGGTACAACACTTGCTGGTATCTATGGTGCAATAAATAATCCAGGTAAATTAAGTGTAAATTTATAATGAACAGAACTTTAAAAAGACCAATGTTTAGAATAGGCGGATCAGCTGGTACTGGTATTACATCAGGACTAGATCAACCACAAAAAATGGCTAATGGTGGTAGAACAGGTTATGCAAACGGAACACCTAATTTTCAAGCAACAGGTCTACCAGGTTTTTTGACACAGTTTGGTTTAAATCTTTTATCAACACCACCACAAGGTAATATATTTCAAACATCTGCAATAGCTGCACAAGATCCATTTAGAAGATTACAAGCAAGTCAAGCGGCAACAGCTTCGACAGCATCGGATAGAGCATTTAAAGAAAAATTACTTGAAAGACAAATAGAAGCAGATAAAGAACTTGCAGAGATAAAAAAGAAAGATTCTTTCTTTGCTGCACAAACACCTGAAGAACAGTTTAGAGAAAGAGCAAAAATTTATAGCGAATCTGCTATTCCTGTAATTAAAAACAATGCAACAGATTTAGCAAACTTTGAAGTAAAACATAGAAATGAAAACTATGTTCAATTAAATTTTGAATATGATAAAAGAACAAGACAATTTGAACCAGATTTTAGAAGTGTGCCTGAAGGTGCATTAACATATGATCCTGGAAAAGGAATAGCATATAGAATGACTCGTAGAGATGATGGAGTTCTTTTTCCTATTCCATTAAACCCTTTTACATTAGAACCTTTAGAAAATGCTGATGGTTCGGAGAGTTAAAAATGGCTCTAGTAGTAGATCCAAATACAGGCCGACTTGTCGATGAAAAAGAGTTAGGTAAAACTAAAGAACAAAGAGATAATAAAAAAGATATAAATGTAAAT
>Ga0208919_1000820_pt1 | contig 19350 bp, 40 predicted proteins | sample 4_EtaG_FD_184076 | JGI IMG/M metagenome (GOLD analysis project Ga0208919, IMG submission 184076) | Marine viral communities from the Subarctic Pacific Ocean - 4_ETSP_OMZ_AT15127 metaG (SPAdes) (version 3) | ecosystem: Environmental > Aquatic > Marine > Oceanic | place: Pacific Ocean | collected...
CAATACGTACAACCTTACTATAAAAGTCTTCTCCTGTTTGTCTATACTTAACATTGTCTATCTCTTCTGAGATGGGTAGTGTCATACCATATTGTACTTCGTTTTCCATTAGTGTTTCCTTTCTATTTTATTTTACTTTTTAATTTAGTTAAGTACCATATTGCTTTGCTTATGTCTTCTTCAGGTTTACCTTTGTGTTTATATCTAATTAAATATTTCAAAGCATTCCCTTTAAGATAACCTAAGAAGTCATCCTTTGTCATTGACATTTCAATAATATCTATAGCTTCAACATCCAACATGTTATAGTGAGAAGGACTATTTACTGGATCTTCTTTAGATGTATTTGTAGAGTTTCGCTCTTTCATTCTCAATGTCTCCTGAGTTAATAACATTAAAGGCTAGAGTCCTAACCTTGTCAGGAGGGAATCCAGCCATATCACACACTACTGTAAAGTCTTCATTAGTTACACCAACATCTTTGAACAACCAGTTGTGTGCTTCTTTTCTAAAAGTTTTTATTGATGAGTCTTCACTTGTAAGTACAGGTTTGGACGCATCTAGTATTGCTCTAATTATTACAGCAACGTATAGGGATCTCGCAGGTTCAATCTTTGTTAAGTCATACAGAGATCCTATACTTACTTGTTCATTAATCTGTATCATCTACATACTCTTCAACTGGTCTATAGAATTTACCACCAACATAACTATTATAGTATGCTGGTTCGTCTGATCCTTCAAGGGTACTTGATAATACATTATACTTCATTTGATAGTAACACTCATAGTATCGTAAGCTTCGTTTGTTTTTAAACTCAGCTATAATAACAAACTTAAAATTATCTTTGCCTAACTTTTTAATATCTTCAATAAGATACTTGGAAGAACCCATGTATGACTTCCAGTTAGACTCACGTTTCTTCTTACCTTTAGAGTAGTTAAAGTATTGCTTGCAACCTATGTAAGCTTTCTTTGTTTTAACATTAGTTATACAATAAACAAAACCAAACTTAGTTAGGTCAGGTTTCTTAGTATACTTCCAGTGCATTACCAGTTGGTTACCTCATCAACTTTAGGTTCCTTAACCACCTTAACCAAGTACGTAGTACCTCTTGAATATTTAAAGGCACGTATTCCGTGACCTTGATTAGAATCAGACCAACACTCTCGCTTATGACTACAATAAACACAGCCAATGGGAAGCTTAAGATTACCAGACTCGCCATCAGGTATTGCATTATAACACCTAGCAGGAGCATCCCCCTCACTAACCAAACCCTTAAGATATTTAACTCTTTCTTTAGCATCAATCATCTCCATCTGATGTACAGGTGTAAGACATATCTCTCCACTTGACTTATCTATGACAAGAAAAGCTGCTTGGTTGACACCGTTAGCTTGTGCATACGCACTGATCTGTGCTATATAACCAAACGGATCATCGTTTATTAAATTATTTTCTTTAAACTTTTTAAAAGCAAATCCTGATGCACTCTTACAATCAACTAGGATATCATCTATCATTGAATCTTGATGTCCAAGAACACCTTCAACACTTACTTCCTTTTGTTGATCAGTAACTTTATGACCAGCAATAGATGAACATAGTAAAAGAAGTTCTTCTAATATATACCCATATAAAAATTTAATACGTGTACTAGGCTTGAGATCTTCTATCTCTTTCTTACTATTAACATCATACCATAACTGTCTATCAGGTTTTCCTATACCAGACAGTCTAAGATTACCTCTGGTTCTAGGACTCTCATACATAAATGCTTTGATATGTACTTTAAGCATCTCTCCAAAGGTATCTATATGTTTATCTACTTCCTTTTCATCCATCTTAATTGGATCAAGAGAAAACAAACTGTAAATATCTTCAACTAATGTTTCAATATTTTTCATGTTTTAAAAAATAGGGGTAGATATACACACATACCTACCCCCAAGTCTCCCTTAGTTTACATTAAGAGGCGAAAGGAATATCATCGTCCAAAGTATTAGCAACATACCCACCTTGAACAGGTGTAAGTGCATCACCACCAGTGAACTCAATAAGATCAACTACTTGAACTTTATTTAAGTAGCCTTTAACTCCACCACCATACTGTGTGTACGGCTTTGGAAAGTAACTTGCATTCACTGCTGAACCATTACCAATACGCTTCTCGTTTGGAAAAGGTTTTAACTGTGAATCTGTAACAGGAATAGCACGTTGTGTACCGTTACGATCTTTAGCATACTGCTTTAGAGTAACGAAGTTACCACGCTCATCATCCTTATTCTTAATTGTAAGTCCGTCAGCTTCTGCAATCTTTAAGTTAGCATCATCGAGATTACAAATCTCTATTGAATACTCACCATCTGGATTGAACTTTGTGTTTGGAACCATAACATGCGCCCAATAAGCTTGACCTGAAATAACACCCATAATTTTTCTCCTTTAAGATAATAACATTAAGATTATAACAATTTGTTTTTGACGTTTTGCTTGTAACTGTTCTGAGGGCAATCTCCTATTTGTTGTATTCGTAATTATAACATACTTTGTAGAGATGTTCAACACATATTTTGAATTAATTTAGCATCTGCTACAGGTATATGAAAGAAAGGTTCTTTTAAGTGTGGCGCACCTGTCCTACTAGAGTTTTGAATTGTACCTACACTAGAGTTATGTACAGTAGTGTCCTTAATAAACCAAGCTTGAGTACAATCAGTATTGAAGATCACAAAATATAACTCATGGTCTGGAAACTCTTTCATCTTCTTATTGATTAGTCTTTGTTTTCTCTGTGGTATACGTACCTCTCTCCATGTGTCAGGCCATTCAGTACCCCACTGGTTCTTTATCTCAACTTCAAAAAAATAACCTTTATCTTTCTTAGCTGAGACATCAAAATAATAATCTTCTTTATCTATAATATCAGTAAAGTTTTCTGATTCGAGGTATGATACCATAGCCTTCTTAGCTCTAGCATCGTTCTCTTTGTAAGATTGTTTATCAAATCTACGGTTGTTGTGTCTCACATTATTTCCTTTCTAATAAGATACTAAGTAGTGTTCGTAAGAACTACACTACTTATTATCTATTAACTTCTTAAAGTACTGTCCTACTTTTAGCACTTGTTCTGGTGTAGCATTAGACATTATACCATTAGCCAGTGAAGAAACTATTTGGATATTACCTTTAATATATCCTTTGCTAGGAATAATTCTATCTAAAGAAGGAGAATCATAATTCATTGTGTCACGGCCTCCAATAATAAATTCTATATTAAGAGCAGGACATTTGTTATCTATAGGCCATACATCTTTAATATCTTGTTCCGTAATATTAAACGGAAGATTATTTTTTATTGCTCTATGTTTAGCACTATTTAATTTATATTTTATAATATTTAATTCATATTCTTCTTTATGTTCTTGGTAATACTGCACCCTGTAGTCTTTAACTTTTTCTACATTATCTTTTTGCCATTGCTTTGAAAGTGCTATATACTTTTCTGGGTTTTTCCAGTATTGTTCTTTGCTAGGCATATCAATGTGTCTCCATCCATGTTGTTCCGATTTTATACTCACAATCAAGAGGACACCTAACTTTTAATGTAGCTTCTGTTTGTTTCATAGCATCCTTAGTGATCTTTCCAAACCTTTCACCGTCTTTCTTTATCACTTCAAACTGATACTCATCATGTACAGACGCAACTAACTTAGCATCAACACCTGACTTACGTATCATCTCATACATATGTACCAACCATTGCTTACATATGATAGCACCTGCACCCTGTAGTAAAGTATTTAGAGATGCATAGTCTGCTCTGATGTGTAGTAACCTACCATCTAAAGCTCTTAGTGTTCCTTTCTTGGAACCTTCTATTACATTGTCACGTAGTGTCTTAAGCTTTGGCATGTTAGATAAGAACTTTGTGATAAGTTGTTGACCTTCTCTAGCAGAGCCACCTACAACCTTACCTATCTTAGCAGGGCCAGCACCATAGAGAAAAGCATATATAAAAGTCTTAGCTTGATCACGGTCTGTAAGACCAGCAGCTTTCATGTTAGCTGTATGTACATCACCATGTACAACTTCTTGTGTGAAGTTAGAATCATTCATATAGTGAGCAAGACATCGTAACTCTAGTCCAGATGCATCAGTGCCAATCAGATCATGAGTATCAGGATTAGATACAGTCCATAGAGAACGACACTCCTTACCATATGGGGAGTACACTGCTGGCACTTGAGCCATGTTGGGAGAGTTGTGTGCCATACGTCCAGTGATAGTACGTAGTGTCATAACTCTACCTCTAACCTTCTCGTCATCTTCTGACGCTTGTATCCAAGACTTAAGTAAACCAGTACGCTTCTGTAAAAGAAAGTATCTACTGAACATCTTAGCTTCAGGCATGTCAATAGTATCTAGTATCTCTTCAGAGACTATAACATTACCCTTATCTGTTTTCTTTGTAGGTTTCCAACCACGTTCCATAAGACGTTCAGCTATCTGCTTACGACTAGCAATATTGAAAGGAATATACTTGGTCTTAGTTTTAAGTTCAACCTTAGTTGGCTCAAACATTTCTTGTGCCTTGTCTTCTAGATCACGTTGCTCCTCTTCAAGCACACACAAGAAAGATATAGCACTACGTATATCAAAAGCAAAACCATTCTTTTCTTGTTGATCTATTATTAACCTGATCTTTCTCTCAAGCTCATAGCTATCTTGTGAAAAGTCTTTACCTTCTTTCTCTAGTTCTTGTGCTACTCTACGAGTAACCTTAACGTCTTGCTTGCAGTACTCAAGCATCTCTTCTGTGAATACTTCAAACTCTGTGTAGTCACCCTTTGGAAAGTTAAGTCTCTCACCCCATGCTTTGAGTGAGTGTCCACCATCCCTTACAGGATTGTAAAGCTGAGACTCAATAAGAGTATCACGTATCTGTGTAGGTTTAATAGAAGAACCTGTAAGTCTATTAAGTATAGGAGCATCAAAGCTGATACCATTATGCATAATAAACTTGTCGATACGTGTAGACCACGTAGCAAAGTCTTTACACTGATTGCCTACCCATACCTTTTCTTTACCTGTATTATAATCACATGCTACAATACAGTGTATAAGGCTAGGGTTGAAACCATCAGTTTCAATGTCAACTACTGCTGTTACCATAATTAATCCTCAGTAAAAGGGTTATCAATCTGTGTCATTCTACCAGTTTCTTTATCATAATGCAAGCGACAAGCGACACCAGTATCACCTGTGTACCTATTCTTTAAGATACGAATGGTGGTGGTGTTAGATTCTATTTCATCTTCAGCTTGCTGATTACGTTCCAATCCAATGACGCTATCACTAAGATGTGCTATACTAGCAGAACCTCTGAGGTGAGATAGAGATACTTCTCTACCGTCCTCATGTCCTCTATCACCTGATGGTCTACGTAAGTGACTTACAAGTAACAGCCCCACACCTGTCTCTTCAACAAGAGAACGTAGCTTGGTCATAAGAATATCAATAGACTTACGCTCATCCCCATTGTCTTCTTGACCTGATACTAAGATAGAAAGGTGATCAAGTATGATCCACTTACAGCCTAGTCCTTTAGCCATAAAACGTACACGGCTTAGTATCTCATCGTTAGAGATAGATCCAAAGTGGTCAAACGCAAAGAACCTACCAGTACCAATGGTGGCTTTCTCCCACTCCTTGAGTTGCTCCATAGAGTATTGATCTCTGATCTCCTTGATATATAACCTAGCGTTAGCTTCAACCGACATGATATTGAACGCTGTGTTCTTGATGTTCTCTTCCATAGCAAGCACACCAATGTTATCCTTGGTACTGGACATGATGTGATGCATAAGCTCACGAATGATACTGGACTTACCCATACCAGCCCCACTAGTAAAGGTTACTAGCTCACCAGTACGCATACCATAGGTCTTGTCATTCATCTGAGGCCAAGGATATTGCACAGTCTCACAGTAGTTCTCTTTGTATAGATCATCTCCTAACTCAGAAAGATTTACAATACCTGCTGGTGTAAAAGGACTTGCGTTCCACCAATCCTTTGAGAACTTCTCACGTTGGTTAGTCTTGAGATACTCGTTGGCATCCTTCAGTTCCATGTCCATGATCAAGCACTTGTTAGGTTCAAACAAGCCAGCAACTTTTAGTCCAGCTTCTCTACCTACCTTGTCGTTGTCAAAACATAATACGATATGCTCAAACTTATTGAGGTATTCAAAGGCTTGGCTACAGTTCTCATACGCACTTGCAGCACCGTTCTTGATAGATACCACAGGCCACTTGGAACCTAGCATCTCGTAAGCAGACATAGCATCTATCTCACCCTCACATACTGTGATGTACTTACCAGCCTGACCAAAGATATTCTGACCAAACAAACCAGCACTAGACAGATTACCTTCAGACCAGAACTTCTTGTTCTGTACTTCCCTGACCTTGTTGGCAATGTGATTACCACCTTGGTCAAAGTATTTGTATATGTGGTGTATGTTTATAGAACCAGCCTTGATGACTTCAGTATTATACTTCATAGCAGTTGTCTTGGATATCTTACGTTCAGCTATAGCATCAGCTATACCAGTTGTTTTAAGTGGTGACGTTGCACGATTAGTCATAGGAAGTACCTGTGATGTCTGCATATTTTTTTCTCCGTGTGTGTATGTTTCGCAACTAAAACAAAACGAGTGACCGTCATCAGGATACGTTGCGTGAGCATCGCTTGAGTCACAGTGAGGGTGAGGACATGGCCCCATAATAGGTCTAGCTTCCATTCGAATCTCCTATATAATTAAAAACTCTAGAGAGTACGTAAGTACTATCTCTCTAGAGTTTTAATTAATCTTTTTTATAATATAATTAATGTCAGGAGTATATCCCATTGCTCTTGTTAGGGAGTTTCTGTATCGTAGCTCTTCTTGTGCTATATCTTTAGTTGGGAATGTTTCCACGACAATAGAACCTACATCTTTTTCAAGAACAAGTTGCCATTTATTTTTACTCATCTTGATTATTCCATAATGTTTTTACAAAGTTTTCTTGGTCTGACATGGTATCATCTGTCTCACGTTTAGCCATGATACCAGCTTCATTACGATCATACCCTTCACTTAGATATTCTCTAAGATATTTTTTAAAGATACGCCTACGATCTCGTTCCCATAAATTTTTAGTCATCTTTTTCTATCCACTTAGTTTTATTAGGTAAACCTTTTTCTTTTCTTAGCTTAGATATCGTATCATCTTTTTCTTTTAACTGTATCTTTAATGTTCTAATATGTTCGTGTAGTTTATTCTCTACTTCTAAATGATTTCGTACCATAGCTTACTCCTTTTATTTACTTTTGTCAATATAAAAGATATGTGATCCTACCCTACCTAACTTAATAAATGTAGGACTACGTGACCAACGAGGGGATACCTTCCAAGTGTGGTAGTGTGTAGCCCCCATTGTCTGCTCTAACATAACACCTTGTAGTACTAATTCAGATGTATCCATAACTTCTAAGAGTGCATCTAACTCTTTATAATTTTCTGACTTACCATCACAGTAGTAACTGAACTGACATTTGTTTCTTATTAATTTTCCCTTCCATTTTTTAGCTTGGTGTACTACATCACATACAGTGTTAGGATATCTTTTATCCTTAACCCTTTGTAATATGACGTTGCCCACAGCTATCTGATCTATAAATCTTTCTGATCTAGCCTCATGATAGATAGCTTCTACCATACACTCTATGTCATACTCGCTAGCTTTAGATGTATTAGTAGTTAAAATAAATGCCATCATAATAACAAATAACATTAATATATAGTACAATAAAAATCTCAATGTAACCTCACAATCTTTGTATCATAATCATCTTCAATACCATGTTTATATAAGAATCTAATTGCATCTTCTTCTTTCTTAAACTGTCTGACCTTTAGCTCATCCTCTTCAGGTAATATAGAAATTGTTTCTATATCCAGAGGATCGCTTTCCATTTGTATAATTATATACGACATATTATATATCCTAAAATAATAAATTTAATAACCAAATAAGTAACATTATATTCCTCCAACATTTTCTCTCATTATATCATTATGATTAAGTTCTGTCCAATAAATTTCTAATGCTTCAGTCTCTTGATGTGCCATGAACTGATGGTACTCACCTGCTGGTACGATAGATAGATCACCTTCTTCTAACCATGTGCTATCTATTAACTTATATTCTTTCCATCTCTTGATCTCTAGATGACCAGAGATAACATAGAAAGCATTGATCTTAGATTGATGAGCATGTTTACTACAGTACCCACCTAACTCTATGTTGATACGATGTATCTCTACGGCTGGTGATTGTAGCAGTGGGATAGTCTGGCCCCATACTTTACCTTCTTTAATCATCAGTATCTCCTTTAAGTAGTTGTAGTGTACTTGATATTCTCCACTGAGCCTCAGATAATTTATGATAGTCAGACATATACATGTCACCTTCTAACTCATGTAAATTTCTTACAGGACTAGCAACACATCTATCTAACTCTTCGAACAACTCAAGCATAGTAATATCTTCGTGACCCCACTTAACTATTGTCTGTGGTTTCTTTATCTTTTGCATTATCTTTCTCCTCTTGTTTAAGTTTATAATAAGTATCAGGATTGTCTACAAATACATCATGGTTGCACATGATACATGAGATAGGTTCCAACCCATCCCAATGTACACAGCCACAGTTACAGCAAGTCCATCTGGCTGGCATCTACAGGTTCCTTTCTTTTCTCTACTGTTAGAGTGTAAGCATACTCACCATTGTCACTTACATAATCTTCTATAAACTTATACTCTAAATGTAAACCAAGATCAATCAATATTTTATTAGCTTCTTCTATGCCTATCTCAAATCCTTCTGACTTATAGCTATCATTAAATACTATCATTCTCCCCTCCTTACTATTGCAAAGTCTACACGAAATCCTAGCGTAGCTTCGTCATCCCATGTCTCTTCGATAGACCAGAACTCTCCATGAGGTGCTGTATGTAGCCACTCTTCAAAGAGTTCTCTTCTTCTTTCATTACTGTCATCAAGTCTTTCTTCAATCATTCTCTTCCTCCTTCCATACTCTTAGTCGAATATAAAATCCATCTTCTTCACTGTCCCAATTATAGTCAAAGTTTTTACCGTAGTGTTCTTGTAGTACACCAATTAACTCATGTTCAAATTCTTCAGGCATCTTCTTCCTCCTCTACATAAACAATCTCTATTGATACTGTCTCTTCTCTTGGGTCAATCCAATCCTTAACATGCTCCATTATTTCTGTGTCATCATCAAACCAATTTATACATTGATCTATTGCTGATTCCTTATCAACAGCCTTAACACAATGATTTAACTCAAACATAACAGACCTATAAGTCTTTACATTATATGTCTTCATCTTCTTTCTCCACTTCACTAGTAGTAATTTCCATTCTAGATTGTTTGGCTAGTGTATCCAGAGAATCTGCACAGGCAGAATAAACTTCTTCACTATCAAACACAGCCCACTTTTCCCTATGTATACTTGAAGTTGCATATACTATTACCATAATTTATCCCTTTTCTTTTTCTTTTGGATAGTAAACATCTACGATACTCTCACAGTTAGGACAACTCAGGTTAGTGACCATAGCATAGGTATCATCTTCATGATCTATGTCATGGTCACCACCCCAAATTAACTCAGTCTTACAGTGCCAGCAGTTCACGCTACTAACAACTCCTTCCATGCTTCAGACCCTATCATCTTACGTACCTTTTCTTCTCTGATAGGCTTGGCATTATGTAAGGATGATCCTTGCCTAGTCTGACCATGCGTAGACCACCATGTAGCTGCATTATATGCAGACCATAGACTACCAGTATCACTCGTACCATACTTATCATAGTTACCTTTACCATGTAAATGTCTAGACTCTTCATCGAATGTTTTCATAAGATTAGATAGCATAACTTTATTAGCTACCTTCTTTCTAGTCACATTGTCAGTACGTCTAGCTATAGTTTTACTAAACAAATCAATAGCTTGTGGTCTAGTAACCTTAGTATCATACCAAGTACGCATCTCAGTCATACCTTCACCTACTATAAACTCACCAGCATTTTGTATCTTCTTAGCAAACCCACTGACATTAAAGTTCTTTGTGTGTCTACCATAGATGTAAGCCAGCTTGTCACCACTAACCAAAGTATTATAACACATAGAACGCCATAAGCCAACCATCATATTGTTAGCCCATGTCCTATTCTGTGACGTCCTAAACTTTAACTCAGGTATAACAGTATCAGTAAGTTTGCCTATGCTTTGCTCATGTGCTGGAAACTTAGCCGTAAGTTCTATCCTAGCTCCATCATCGTGAACATTAGTTTGAAACTCAGCATTAGTTAAGTCTAACCCCGACATAGCAATGGCTTGCTCAACACCATCTACGATGTCCATATACTGAACTACTTCATAGTTCTCAGACACTATGCCTAGTGGTTGCTTAGTGTCCTTACGTCTAAGACCAACACCAATGTTAGCTGGTACTTTGTACTGTGAGTGTGTATGACCTTCCTCACCAAAATGAAACAGGTTAAACTTCTCTACTTTAAAATCTAATTGACTGTGATCAAACATATTTTATCCTTTCTTCCTATCTAAAAATTCTTCGTAACCTTGTTGGAATTGTTTTACTTCACGCTCTTTCTTTTTAATAAACTCAAGTACTTCTGTACTTGCATCAGAACCTAGATCATTCTTAAATATTAAAGAACTATTAATTCTTTTTAAGAGTTTGCTATTGTACTCTCTGCTGTTCATATGTACTTCTCCTTTCCACTACGCTTGAGTATGTATGCTCTAGCTACCTCACGATCCTGTTCACTAAACTTAGAAAGGATCTCAGACATAGCCCACCCTTGAGTAGGACTTTGCAATCCTAACTCTATCTCACGTTCAACTTTAGCTTTTATTACTTCATCTAGTCTTGTCATTACTCATCTCCTGTCCAGTTGTGAAACTTATCATATGCCCAAACCTTTGCATCTTCCTCAGTCATGCCCATGTCTAATGCTTCTTCGTAGTATTGCTCTAGCAATTCTTTTACATCACCCATTAGTCAAAGACCTCCCCTCGTTTATATTTTTCATAGGCTTCTTCTCTTTTATATTGATTCCACCACCATGCTGGCATTACATTATACTTTCTTTCATAGTCATTAGACCATTCAAGATAACTTAATACTTCTTCAGCCATTACTTACTCCTATGCTAGTATGTTAAGACGTTTACCTAATCTAAAAGACCTATCAACTTCATACGCTAGTATACGTTTATCTAACTTAGTTGGCCTTAAATATCTATATAATAACTTAGCCATAACTTCTCCTTTAATTAACTGCATTATATAGTACGTAAGTACATACTATATAATACAGTAATTAGTTTATATGTCAACAACAAAACCACTAGTATCTTTCTTTGCTTGTCCTTTAGCATAGAGAGCTACCACTACACCTGTCGGATCAAGAAATCTAAGATCATCTTGGTCACCATCAACAACTCTCATTCCTAAAAATTCAGTAGGAATTTTCTTCTTATCTCTGAACACTACAGCAAGGTTCACACCTTTTGCTTTAGCTTTAGCTACTACTTTATCTTTGTAGTCTGCATTAGCTTCGCTATAGCTTAGTGTTACATGATAGTTTGGTGGAAGGTTCTTGTCTAACCTATTGTAAACCTTAGTATAATCATAGAACTGAATGTCTGGATTATCTCTGATAATTTCTAGAAAGTTCCAGTCACTAGTGCCATTCAATCTTACAACTGGTTGAACATCTTTCTTAATACAATACTTTAAGAACTTATCTAGATCATCTTGTAATGTCTGCATAAATCCAGAGCGGTCTTGTATCAAGAACTTTGTCTTTCTAGTACGGCTTTCTTGTACTGAATTGAAAGCACCACGGCCAGCACTATACAGACAACCATCAAGACAGTGTGCTTTCTTTGACATAGGACACAACATCAGAGATGGTTTAAGATATAGGATGGCAGTGATGTATTCATCACCATCACCTTTGATAGTTTTGGCATTAGTGCCAACACCAAGTAGTTTATATTTACTCATAGTCTTTGCTCCTTACTTAGTAATAATTTCAAAATCTTTATCAATATGGAAATCAAACCATCTCCATTCACCAGTAAGGTGAGATCTTATAGGCTGTATAGATCTATCTATTAGATGTGGATTACGTGAAGAAACTAACCCTATTTCATCCAAGGTTATTTGATTCCATAGTTCACCATGTTCTCTAATACGATTCTTACCTTTACTTGTTTTACCTTTTAGTTTTATAATATTACTCATAGTCTTTGCTCCTTATATTTAATTATAAGATTTAATAGTACGTAAATACATACACTAACTTTTTGGGTTAGTAACGAGAGGTACTATTAAATATTATAACTAGAAGTTATGAGAGGACACCATAAGGCATCCTCTCACTTGTAGGTTAAGCACTCAAAGCTCTATTCAAGACAGTCTTGGATGCTTTATTAGACTTCTGATTGGAGTTATTCATAACAACCAGTGATGTATCCTTTCTGTAATAGTTCATTACAGTTGATCCACCAACGCCATCCGTAGGAGCCACTGAAACTACTACGTAGTTCTTAGTGACATGAACCGAGTTGCCATTGTTCTTGACTTTGTTCCTACGTGTACTAGGTGCTTTGTCAGAAGCTACAGAAACTAGGTTAGCGTTTTGGTCTAAGATTTGAATGTTGCTCATAATAATGATGCTCCGTTTTAAGTTTAAAAATCCACACTACCTTTTTGGTAATGCTTTCTTACTTATGCTAAGTAAGTGTAAAGATACTCTGGTATCTATCAGATTATTCCTGTCTAATAAGTATTAGATGTGATCCAATCACTCTGCATTTTTGACAACAGAATATCTTTACATTTACTTAGTAAGTTAGGCAGTTTTCCATCGTGCCTAGGATGTCGGAGCAACTGTTAAGCAGTTACAGGTGCTTCTGCTTTAAACCTTGTGTCCATACCTTCTGGTATAGCTTCCACATTAGCTATAACTTTCCAGCTACCATTCTCATGTAATACCCTACATGGTACACCAGACTTCTTCTTGTCTGCATAACCTTTATCTACGATAGCTTGCCACTTATTGTCTTTAGTTAAAAATTCAAATGTTTTCATAATTTACTCCAGTTTGGTTTTGTTAATCTATATAAGAACTTAGTAGGTTCGTAAGAACTTACCTACTAAGTACTATATAAGTCCTAGTTTAGTTGCGTTGTCTTTCGTTTAACACTTCGGCCATTATCTTTGACATCTTATCAGAGATATAAGCGATCTCACTTTTTAATAGAAGTCTAACGAATTGGTCATCTTGATTGGACAAAAACTCACTTACTTTTTTCTCAAACAATTTTTGCTTTTCCATTGCAATCTCCAGCTAGTGTTAATAACGTATAACTGCTTATACAAGAGTATAAGCTAAGTAGTTATACTATTACTTGGTTAAAAGTGTCAACCACATTCCAGTACTTGCTAAAGCAGCAAGTATAGGCAGTGACTTTACAAAGTAAACGAAGTTCTGAGCATGATCGTATACTTCATGAGAGAAGACTTCGTTCATAGCAAATGATAAAGCAATGCAAACAAACCATGCCATCATCATTATCAAAGTTGATAATACTTTCATTTTACTACCTTTCTCCAAACATAGGTTGAACTACGTTCAGCTTCTATTGTTTCTTTACATTCTTCAAATGTAGATCCCATTTCTATCATGTCTCCAGCACTTAGGTCATGTATATCATAACCACGCTCAGTGATAGAAGGTCTTACTTCAAACTCATATTCATAACCAAAACAGTCAGTTTGTATTATTTCCCATGTAGTCATAGCCATAACTCCTAGTTATTGGTAACCCAGAACAATAGTTCTGAGCTATCCTCGAATGTGTCGATCCAGTTACCATCACTATCGTGAAGGTCAATACCATTTGTTACACTTACAAAGACTTGATAATCTTTGTTCATACTTTCTAAATCCATTTGAATATCGAAAATGCTTTCCATGTTATCCTCCATTTTCCTGCGCTAGTTCTAGTTCTAATTTAGCTACTTCTAGTTCTAATTTAGCTACTTCTACTTCTATTGTTAATCTCTGAGCCTCAATTCTTTTTAGGTCTATGAAACAATCAATAGCTTCTTTAATCTGATTGTTTTGTTCTTCAGTATTTTCCATTGTTTTGCTCCTTAAAGTTAAACTCTATATAAGAACTTATTAGTATCGTAAGATACTCTACTAATAAGTACTATATACTTCTCATCATAGCCTTGTCAAGCTCCTCGTCATGTCATGTCACATATCATCACGATATGTTACACTCTGTAACATTAGCAAGACAAGTAATACCTAAGTATTACAATGACTTAGGGTAGTTTGTTAAGTTTAAGCTAAAGCTTAAAACATTATTTCTTTACATCCAGAGGATGATTTTACAAGCGTGTTACGATCATCAGGCTTACAAATCCACCTACACAAGCCAAGATCACTGCAATACTTTCTACAAATTCCATAACATTCTCCAAAAGTTGGTTGAAATTTCCAATACTATATAAGAACTCTTTAGTATCGTAAGATACTCTACTAAAGAGTTCTATATAACTTCCCTAATTTCTCACGATTTTAGGTCATTTCGCCTCATGTGTGCAGGGTAGGAAAAAAAACACACACGCATATATATATATAAAAGGGTAGTGACATATATTTTCAAAATATCATGGACCAATCATCATTTAATAATTATATGAGAAATCTGCGGTCCTTCCAGTACTATAAGTACTATAAGTAGTGTAGTCATTTCAAGTACTTACTAGTACTAACAATATATTTTATATATATTTTATAAATAATACTTGTACTATTAGTAATTATAGTATATAATATAACTATGAATAATTTAGAAGAAACTCTTATAGACTCTTTTATTAATTTAAAGGGACTCCTCTCACAAAAAGTAGAAAAGCAATCTAATGAAAACTTCTTAACTTTTGTTAAGAGAATGGCTCCCTCTATTGTGTCTGACTTTAAGATGGGTAATCATATAAAAGTTATATCAGATAAACTTCAAGATCTAGAAGAAGGTAGAATTAAGAGACTGATGGTCTTTCTACCTCCACGTTCCTCCAAGTCAGTCATCTGTTCTAAGCTATTCCCTGCATGGTACATAGGTCGTCATCCAGAACATGAGATATTAACTGTCTCCCACAGTGATCAGTTGTCTTCAGACTTCGGCAGATCCGTCAGAGATGTGGTAAACACAGAAGAGTTCCAGAAAATCTTCAGAGGAGTGCAGTTACGTAGTGACGTAAGGGCAGCAGGTAAGTGGAAGACCAACCAAGGTGGTATGTATTACGCTGCTGGAGTGAGATCTCAAATTGCTGGTCGTGGAGCGCACATAGCAATCCTTGATGATGTCATGTCTGAGGAGGATTCTTTCTCAGAAGCAGGTAGAAGGTACATCAAAGAGTGGTATCCTGCTGGACTACGTACACGTATCATGCCTAATGGTGCAATAGTTATCATTAATACTCGTTATCACTACGATGACCTGTGTGGTTGGCTCCTAAAGCAGCAGGAAAACATGGGTGACTATGATGTTATCCCTTGGGAGGTCATTAAAATCCCTGCATGGCTAGATGAAACAGCAGCAGATCTACTGGATCTACCTGTTGGTGGTAGTTATTTCCCAGAATGGAAGCCAGATAGCGTACTCAGAGTAGATGAGAATGAAATTAAAGCTAGTAATGGCAGCAGATATTGGAACTCCCTGTATATGCAAGACCCAACACCAGAAGAAGGTGGTATTATAAAGAAAAGATGGTTACAAGAGTGGGAACAAGAAGAACCACCTACCTGTGATTTTGTAATACAAACATATGACACTGCATTCTCTACCAGAACTACGGCTGACTACTCTGTAATCCAGACATGGGGCATATTCTACCTATATGATCAGGATGATGGAGGATATGAAAGCTATGCCCCCCACTTAATCTTACTTGGTAACATCAGAGGTAGGTTTGAATACCCAGAACTACGTAAGCTTGCACAACAACTGTACAATAATAACAAGCCTGACGTATGTATGGTAGAGAAGAAGGCTAGTGGTCAGTCACTCATACAGGATATGAGAAGATCAGGCATACCTGTTATGGAATATACACCAGATAGGGACAAGGTAGCCAGAGTATATGCAGCTTCGCCAATACTAGAAGCAGGTAGACTATGGATACCTACAAATAAAAAATGGTCAGAAGAATTAATAGAAGAACTTATACGATTTCCAAATGCTGCCCATGATGATCAGGTAGATGCTATGACAATGGCTATACACTACATGAAAGAATCATGGCATCTAACACACCCTGACGATCCTGAGTATGAAGATGAACCTAAGTCTACCAAAAGTACATACTGGACATTTTAATTTGTCATATTAACTTTTGTATGGTATAATATATTCATGGCTATAAGTTAGGGGAAGATATGCGTAACTCAAAACAAAAACTATTTGAAGTACTAGACATAGAAGATGATGTTGTAGAAATGCAATATGGTGGTGGATTGTCTGACGCATACTCAACACTGTCTGACCGTAGGCAGAATATGTACGGTATGGGTCAAACTCCTTCACAGATGAGCAGTGTCTTTCAAGATCCTATGGAATCTTCAGCATTCTCTCCAGTAAATATGGAACAGGGTGGTGACATAGTAGTGCCACAAGAAAGAATGATTAATAACCAACCACACCAACTCTCCTACATAAACCCACAAGAAGCTAAACTACTTAAAGATCTAGGTGGTAGTGGTCGTAGAGTAGATGGTATCCCTGCTTATTTTGATACAGGTATGGAGAATGATTTTGAGGAAGGAACTGGTGAAACACTTAATACTGAGTTTACAGCAGAAGATCAAGCTGATGCTGACGTAGGTGCATCAAATCTACCTACAGAAGAAGGTAAAGAGCCAGAAGATAGTTACATATCTTATGATTCAAGAGGAAGAGCAATACAAGCAAAATCTCCTGCTGACATAGCTCTTAATGAAATAAATATACGTAATGCTGCCAGATTAGGAGGACAAGATTATAGAGATAGATTTGATAAGTTAGGTAAAATAGATCCTGACTCTAAATTTACAAATCTACAACTTATGCAAAGAGGAATAGATAGAGATCTTTATAATAAAGCAGGTATACCTTTAGCTAACTTTTTAGAAAATAGAGGACTAGCTACATTTGGTAAAGGTATGCGAGGAATGTTTGAAGCCTATACTCCCGGTGATGCACTCTATAGAAATAAAGAAGATGCTCCAGAAGGTTCTAAAAGAGGTGAGTATGATCCAGAAGTATTAGGAGGTAATGTTGACTTAACAGATAACCCAAATAAAGCAGCAATACAAGAATTTGGTTTTGGTATAAGGTATGCTAAGTCGGGTGACACTATTGCAGATGTAACACAATCTATGAAAGATTCAGGAAGATTTAGTGATGAACAAATTTCTAATGCTTCACAATCTCTTGGTTACTCTCCTAATTCTACAGCACAAGCATCTCAAGTTTATGACTCATTAAATGACGCTAGAGGATCTGGTATGTTACAAGGTTTGGGTTTAATTGCTGGTGGTATAGCAAATCCCGGTGGTTTTATGAATAGTCTACTGTCATCTTATGATGATAAAGGAAAAAATACGACACCTGTAGATACAGCAATAGGACAAGTTTTAGATGCAATAGGAGTAAGTGGTTTAGCTAATAAATTTGGAATAGATAAAGATAATAAAGTTGTAAGCGGAATAGGTACAGCACTTGATTTTGCACAAAGAGGACCGGGAGCTTTACTGGATATATATGAACCATCACGTAGAGGTGTTTCAAATAAGAATGAAGATATGACATCTGTTATTAATCCAGAAGTAAATCAAGATCTTATTAACTCTTATAAAGGTGCAAGAGAAAGAATAGATAAAGATAAAATTGATGCATTAGATAGTGCATATGCACAAATTATAAATAAACCAAATAAAGAATTTGGACAGATGGAATATCAAAGTGGAAGAATCACACCTGCTAACAGAACTAGATTAACTTTAGATGAAATAGAAGATAGAAATGAAAAAGAATCAGTTGTGCAGCCAACAGATAATTCTAAGAAATCTGTAAAAGAAGTAGCTAATGCTATTAAAAATGATACTCCTTCAATAAAAGCTCCAGAACAAAATATATTTGAAAGAGGTATAAGTGCTTTAGTTAATCTTTTTGGCGGTCCTGAAGCAGCTTCTAGAAATAATATAGATACATCATTTGGTAGTGGTAATGATCAACCAGAGCGTAGAGTAGCTCCTCCTCCTAAGATACCTGAAGTACTATCAGCAGCAATAGAACAAGCAGAACCAATACCTGTAGAAGATTCAGGATTGTCTGCAAGAGAACTATCTTTAGGACCACAAGTAAATACTTTAATACTACAAGGAGTTGATCCAAGTACAGCAGTACGACAAGTAGGAATTGACCAAGGAGAGTTTACTGTGGCACAGATACTAAAACTTTTAGGAGTAAGTTAGACAATGGCAACTGAACGTAATCCATATGAGATGAAACAAGAAGAAGTAGCTAACGTAGTTCCAATGAAAGCAGAGGAAGAGATGGAAGCTACCTTTGAAGTTGATCCTACAGATGGTGGTGTGATTGTAGACTTCTCTTCAGAAGAAGTAACAATGTCTGCCTCAGAAGAGATTGCTGAGTGGTATGGTAACTTAACAGAAACATTAGACGATGAATACTTAGATGAAATAGCTGATCAGGTTATAGATAACTTTCAAGCTGATAAAGATTCTAGAGCAGAGTGGGAGTCTATGTTTGAACGTGGCTTTGATCTACTAGGTCTAAAACTACAACCGGGAAGTGATCCCTTTGATGGTGCATGTACAGCCGTACATCCATTGCTCATAGAGTCAGCAGTTAAGTTTCAATCCAAGGCATCAGCAGAACTCTTTCCTGCCAGTGGGCCTGTCAAGGCAAACATCATGGGTAAGTCTACACCTGAGAAAGAGATGCAAGCTAACAGAGTACAGAACTTCATGAACTTTCAGGTAACTGAGCAGATGCCAGAATACTTTGATGAGTTTGAAAGAATGCTTTTCCATCTCCCCTTGATAGGATCTGCATTTAAAAAGGTTTACTACAATGCAGCACTCAAGCGTCCTA
>Ga0208919_1000821_pt1 | contig 19349 bp, 16 predicted proteins | sample 4_EtaG_FD_184076 | JGI IMG/M metagenome (GOLD analysis project Ga0208919, IMG submission 184076) | Marine viral communities from the Subarctic Pacific Ocean - 4_ETSP_OMZ_AT15127 metaG (SPAdes) (version 3) | ecosystem: Environmental > Aquatic > Marine > Oceanic | place: Pacific Ocean | collected...
TCGACGGTTACAAGCGTAGCTGGACCGACGCTTTGCCATCCTTCGGCCGGGTCGTCATTGAAGATCGCGAAGCCACTATCGTGACCCGCCTGCCGGCCGAAGCCGGAACCGAAGGTGAGCGGCTGGAGCTGGTCACCTATCTCGTACGGTTCCAGGATCAGTGGCTGGTGGATTACGACCGTACTGGCGAGGCCATCCTTAATCCTTCCCCGTTCAGCAGCATCATGGGCGAGCTCAGCCGGCTCGGTGACGAGCTCAGCGCCCGTTTCTCATCGTCTTCGGATGACTTTGAGCAGCAGATGGAGCAGCTGGCGCGGGATCTGGAAGCCTACTCCGAGGAAATCGGCCGCGAGGCAGAGGGCGCCATGGAGGCGTTCGGCAAGAAGTTGCAGGAAGCCATGCGGGAGCTTGAGCGCTCGGTGGAAGACGCCCTGAAAGACAGTGAGCCGACACCGGAAGAGGACCGGGTGATTCTGGAGCAGGCTGCCCGGGATCTGGATCGCCAGGCCGATGAGCTGAACGAGCCCACCATGGAATCGATCGCCAGTGCCAGCCGCACCGTGGCCGAAACCGGCGAACGCTTCACGCGCCTGAGTGAGGAAACGCTGAATCGTTACCGGGAGGAGTGGCAGCAGAGGCTGGCTGAGATGCGCGCTGACGCGGACGAATTTATCGAGCAGCTCAGACTTTAGCGGGCTTGCTCGGCGCCTCGCAGCATGGCCTGAAGCAGCTCCTCGGCATCGAATTTCGTCAGCGCTTCGTTGGCGCCCACCTGATTGGCATAGCTCAGGCTCATCTCACTGTTCAGTGACGTATGCAGGATGATGTAAGGCTGCTTCAGCGCTGAATTGTCCCGCACATTGAACGCCAGTTCGTACCCATCGAGCCCCGGCATCTCGATATCGCTGACCAGAATGTCCGTGGGCCGGCCCAGTTCATGGTCGCGCAGCAGAATCTGCAGCGCGTCATCACCATTCGACGTCACCTGGTAGGGGATGTCCTTGCTGTCCAGCACGTCCGAGAGCTGCTTACGGGCCACCTGGGAATCGTCGACCATCAGAATGTTCAGGGACTTGAGCGTCTCACTCTGCACATCCGTGAGAACCACCTCCTGGGTGTCCAGGGATTCCGGGTACACCTTCGCCAACAGCAATTCCACATCCAGCAGCTGGATGATATCGCCCTCCACGTCCAGCAGCCCTGTGATAAACGCCTTGCTGCCCAGGGCTTTGGGTGGCGGCATCACCGATTTCCAGTCAGTCTCGATGATCTGTTGCACGCTGCGCACCAGAAAACCGATCTCCTGGCGCTGGATATCCGTGACAATAATCGAGGCTTTTTCCCGTTCTTCCTGCGTCAGCGGCGGATAGCCGACCGCGGCAGCCATATCGATCACCGGAACGGCGGAACCCCGGAAGGTGGCCGTGCCGATGACGGCGTGATGGCTGTGGGGCAGTTTCGTCAGCCGCATGAAAGGCAGGATTTCCCGGATCTTCAGGGTTCCGATCCCGAACAGACGCTCGCCGGAAAGCCGGAACAGCAGAAGTTTCTGGGTCTGCTTCGCTTTGCTGGACATACAACCGGGTCCTTTCAAACGCAAAAGCCCCTGACGCAGGAGCTTTTCAAGAATTGGATTCAGCAGGCTGTCTGGCGGGCGCTGCCAAGCCCATAAGCCTGAGGTATGTAGCAATAGTAGCAGCTTTACCGTGAATCGGGATTCAGAAGGATTGTTTCAAATGGTGACAGAAACACTCCGCGCGAGGCCTTGTGTTGCCATACCAGTGTGCCCTCAGAACGCCATGTCCTTGCCGTCCCAGGCCTTGAAGCAGCCGGTTTCGGCGAGGGTGAGGCTATCAATCTGCCGCCTGAGGCCATCAACCGATTGTTCAACCGATACCTCGGCGTCGCTGCCGCCCATGTCCGTGGCCACCCAGCCCGGGTGGTAGATGCCCACGGCTATGCCCTGCTCACGCAGGTCCACGGCCAGATTTCGCCCGAGATTGAGCGCCGCCGCTTTCGAGGCACGATATATGTACCGGCCGCCACCGGCAGAAGCCTGGGATCCAAGCTTGCTGGATATGATGGCGATTTTCGGGGTGCCGCCCCCGGCTAATGCCAGTCTGAGATTGGGTAGCAGCGCCTGTATGGTGAGGAATACGCCGGTCACATTGACCTGGAAGTGCTCCGCCCAGAGTTCTGGCGGATAGCCGCCTTCCAGCTGTTCATGGCGATCAAGCAGAATGCCGGCGTTACAGACCAGGGTTGAGATCGGTTGATTTTCGAGGCGCTCGCCCAGCGCGGTCACGCTGGCGGGGTCGGCGACATCCAGCACCTCCATGCCCGGTTCGCTGCGGGCCGTGCCGATGACATGCTCGCCCGCCTCTCTCCACTCATCGGCCAGGCCCTTGCCGATGCCGCGATTGGCGCCCGTGATAAGAATGGTCATGTTTGTATTCCTTGTGGCTGAGGCTCAACAGTAGCACAGGTCTCTGGCGATCCCTGCCGGAAGGGCTGCCTACCAGGGGAGGTTATTCAGGATGAACCAGGCGGTGCCGCCGGTCGCCAGGATTGCCACCAGGGCAAGCAGACCGTCCCGCGCCACGATGGCCAGGCCAAACGCCATCAGGGCGATTCCGGCACCGTTGGCGCTGAATGGAATCACCTCCATCAGTGGCATGGCAGCGGCCACAACCATACAGATGATGGCGATAACGTATTGCCCCGGCCCGCGAACCAGCCAGAGCAGCCTTTGTTTTGTCCATCGATCCACAAACCGGGCGGGCTTGTTCATCCAGTCCAGCCCCCTGGCAAGCTTTTCTCTTTCGATGTTCCGGCGCGCCAGCTTTGAGGGAATCCAGATCGAGTGGCGCTGGAAAATCAGTTGCCCCAGGGTGAGTAGCACCATAAGACCAAGCAGCGTCGGTACTCCCGGAATATCACCTATCAGCGGGGCCAGGGTGATTACGCCGGCGATCAAAACCATCGGCCCGAAGGAACGTTCACCAACAGCTGCCAGTACATCGCCCACAGACACCTGAACCTGACCCTCGGTGTTTGCGCGAAGGCGTTCCAGAAGTTCTGTCAGGCTGGCCGGATCGTCTGGCTGGTTCATGGTGGTGCTCGTGGTCTCCTATTGAACAGGTTTTGCAGACACTACCTTGATTGCGCAACGAGTGCATGAACACAAGATGACAGGGAGTTAGCCCGGGCGTTGCTACTCAGAGCATTGAGTGCCTGATCAATTCGTCTATATTAATTAGACCTTCCTTCCTCGACGGCATCAAAGATGTATCCAGGCAAGAGCAACGGGTTGCCGTTCTCAAAGTTGTTGCACTCGCGTTCTTTGACGCCCGCCCTGCGCAGATCTGCTTTGGTGCTCGCGTTCATTTTCTGTTTTTCGGCCCCAAGCTATGGGGACTGCGACATCTCACTGCGCTGGGACGATGATCCGCCCTATTTCATGGTTCAGGAGGGTAAGTTGGTCGGCATTGATGCCGACCTGGTCCGTGAGGCCATGGGACGCCTGGGCTGCGGACTTTCCTTCCAGAAGATGCCATGGGCCAGGGCGCTTCGGGAGTTGCGTGACGGGCATGTGGATATGCTCTCCGGCGCCTACCGGACTACGGAGAGAGAGGAGTATGCCCATTACTCCGAAGTGGTCGGTCTGGTATCACCCAATATCCTGTTTATTCGTCGATCTGACGAGTCCAGGTTCGAGCTGAATGGCTTGCGGCAGCTGCTGGAATCGGGTTTCAGGCTTGGTGCCCAGATTCATGTGTCCTACAGCGATGAATACAGCGCCCTGATCCAGAATCCCGACTACGACAAAAACATCGAGTACCTCTCCCGCCGGGAGCCGCTATGGCTCATGCTGGCCCGTGATCGGGTCGATGGTGTGGTGGCCAGTCAGTTAACCGGGCTCTACGAGATTCAGGAACTGGGGCTGACCGGAACGGTTATTCCCAGCTCCCTGGTCGTGTCCAACAAGCCCGCGTACTTTGTTTTTTCCAAAGCCACGGTTACAGCCGGATTTGTGGCAGATTTTGATCGCGCGCTGCAGTCGATGCTGGATGATGGCACCTTTACATCGATCGTGAATCGGTATGTTTGCGTGGCTGCATGCGCTGGGCTGTCAGAAACTGAAGATGACCCAGAGGCTTGTTCTTTGGCAGGTCTTTAGGCGGTAGCAAATCTGCCAAAAGCGAACGAAAAAAGCCGGAGGGTTGCTCCGGCTTCTTCGTCTTCAGGATTGGGTCATCACTCGCCAGTTTCAGTGGCGCCGACACCACCCTGATAGTTGGCAGGAATGAATTCATAACCCTGGTCTGCGCTTTTCAGATGCCCCAGGCCGGGAAAAGACAGGTGGGCGGAGCCTACCCAGTACCCGGTTTCCTGGGCGTCGGCAAAGGCCTGTGCGCGTGACTCCACTGCCTGATCACTGTTTACATCGAACTGGATGGCAATGTCCGGCTGCGGGAACTGAACCGCTGCCACGTGAATCAGGTCGCCCCAAAGCATCAGCGTGTTGTCCCCGCTTTCCACCTTGTAAAGGCTGTGGCCCGGGGTGTGCCCGCTGGCGGACACTGCAGAAATACCCGGCACCAACTCCTGGTCTTTGTCGAATGGCTTGAACTGGCCGGACTCGACATACGGGTTCAAAGAGGCCATCGCGCCTTTGAAAAAGCCCTTGGAACCTTCGTCAGCGGCCTTCAGGTTGTCTTCGTTCAGCCAGAAATTCTGGTCCTCCACGCTGGCACGAACAATGGCATTCGGGAATACAATCTCACCGTCTGACACCAAACCGCCAACATGGTCCGGATGCATGTGCGTGATGTAGATTTCATCGACATCTGCGGGCTCGTAACCGGACGCTTTCAGGTGCTCAACGAGTTTTCCGAGTGTCGGCCCGAACAGACTGCCGGCACCTGTATCCACCAGCACCAGATGGTTGCCGGTGTTAATCAGATAGCCGTTAACGGACGTGTCGAGCGGGGCTGAGAGGAAGTTATCCGCCAGGGTGTTATGCACGTGTTCTTCGGTGGTGTTCAGCAACAGTTTGTCCACCGGCAGCTTGACGGTGCCATCGGACAGGGCGGTGATTTCGAAGTTGCCGAGCATGGTGCGGTAATAGCCCGGAGCCTGCTCTTTTACCATCGGAGCCTCCGCCTGGGCGGCGGCCGCAAACAGAACACCGGCTGTCAGGCCGGTAATGCGAGTCAGCATGGTAGGCATACGTAATCCCTCTTCCGTCTTGTAAACAGAATGAATGTTTGGGTGTGGGGGTAATCTTCGTTGAGGGAACCAGTTTAGACCACTCTGGCCGGGCACAAAAAAAGGCCTCGTCGTGGGACGAGGCCTTTTGGTTGTTTGGTGGAGACGGCGTCACCTTAATAAGGTTGTTAACTAATTGAATAATAGAAGTTTAGTTATAATTATTTACAGTGTTACCCGCAATGTTACCCACATAATGTCAGGCCACAAAGTAGCAAGCTAGTTAATAACCTGCTATTTCTGAGCGCGACCGCTGCGATCTTTAGGGTCATGTTTCAATAAAGCAAAACTGTGGCGAACGTAGAAAGGTAAGCCCGATTTTCTGTGTGGGTGGGTAGTTCTAAAAGAGAGTTCGTCAAGGTGACATCTGGATACGCTGATAGATTCCTGTTCCGCCTGAAGCTTTTGTTGCCAAGCTTGGCTGGCAGAAAGTGCATCTTCATCGTAAAAATAAATAAGAAGGCCACCGTTACTCTGTCTCGACGTTCCTGATGTATATCGAGTTGTGAGTTGCAGCCAACCTTCAAGCAGGTATGCGGGCCCTTTGTATATTTTCGCTTCGCCGATCCAGGAATGTTTTTTCCAAGACAGAACAAGATCTGGATTTCCGGCTCTTTCGTCCCTCTCCACGGCAAACCCACTTCGCTTCAACATTTTAGTCAGAAAAAAAGTTACACGATCCTCTCCAACATGATCCGGCTGGACGTACTGCGGGCCTGTGCTCAAATCCTCCAGACAGTCATCAAGCGTCTCGTAAAAGCCCTCAAGAATCTCCTGAAAGTCACACGCGGTAAACTGTTTGATTGAGTTCGGTTGAGCGCCTTTCTCGCCGGAACCTATAACGTCCTCTAATTGCGCCAGAGTTTTAAGATTACTATCGCTCAATTCTCTCCCCCGGCTCAAAGAAAATGAGGATCTGGTCTTTGAAGTCCTCGATCATATCCCCTGTTATGGGGTGGGGGAGCGATCGCTCGCGTTCAGCACGGCTGATATCTTCTTTAGAGAGAGGGAAGATCTCCTCATTTTCATCGAGGAACTCAAAACCAACTTGCAGTACGCTGAGGTCGTCGCGACACAGGTAGGCGGTCAACGAAACAAGGTCCCGTTCAGACAGATCGATCTTCGTTTCATTCTTCACGATTCTTCGAATCTTGCCGAAAGTCAGGTGCGAAAGCTCTTGAGTCGAGTGGACATAGTCCACTACCGCCAAGCAAGCGGCACAAAATTCCGCTTGTTCAGCCCAGTCGGTCTCAATAACCTTTTTTAGCACCCAAGGGGTCATAAGTGGCGTCTAATTGATCAGTTGGCTGATTTTGTCGAGAACGAATCGATAATCCTCAAGAGATACGCAGCGCTTCACAGCACAATGATACTGTTTCTCTTTGGATGGAGCACTCAACTGTTGGAACTTTCCAGGAATGAGTAGTTCCGGGTTAGAAAATAGTTCGTCTGCCATTTTTCTTTGCCAACGCACGCCAATTCGGAATGGGACAATTTCGGAGCTCTCACTTCCAGCTTTGTGATACGCCTCGTTTCTTAGGTCATCTGCAATTCGGCGCATGCGAGCAGTTTTTATGCCGCCACTATCGGTTACGAAGCCAAGCTCGCAAATGGACCCTGTCGACGATTCATAGATCTTATCGATAAGTGGAAAGAGGTTAACTTTCTCCAAATGCGTCGACGTCTCCAAGCCTGCATTCTTGCCGAGCCTCCAAAGCTCCCTTTCTATTTGCTCTACTGCTCGGTTTATTTCTGCTTTTGGCATCAATCCAGGAGCATCGACGCGAATTTCGATAGGGCTATCTGATTTAGGGATCGATACTACGTCGAAAAACTGCTGATAGTGACGTCGTACCGCGACGATCTCATCGTAGCCCGAGTAGTCGTCTTTTTCGGATTCTTTTATATCACTTAAAGGAACCTCGACCCTCTCAGTAAAAAACCGTTTGGAGCTGAAAATGACGTTTAGATATTGCTCATCTTCCCGCATGCTGCAGAGGTATGGTGTGTCTTCAAGCGATAATAAATCAGCTTGTGGTAGGTACAGCGGAAATATCTTCTGTGGCGTCGATTCAGGTATCTCTAGCTCACGGAATGCTTCGATAAGGCTTTCTCGAAATCCGTCAACTGTCTGATTTAAAAGGACGACGGCTTTCTCGCCAACCAAAATTTGCTCTTCGTAGAAAGAGGTTAGGTCTTGCTCAGCTGAGATTCTTGCCTCTCCCTTTAATGCAAGTATATTTGCTTTTAATTTTTCATACCCGTGGCCGGTTGGCAGCTCCTTTGAGCTAATCAGCTTGTTCATTACGAGATAAGGGGTTCTAACGGATATGGAGTTTAGAAGGTCAGCTAGCATTGTTGGTCCTTGATGATGCGTGCGCGCCACTGTTCGGCCAACATACCAGTAACCACTCGAAGAAACCAAAAGGGAAGCGGTTCGTCAGATTGCCTCTGCTCTGGCAAGTTGTCTGATGTATCAATGTCAGGTTGGCGGATTTCTTTTAGTAGTGAAGTTCAGATCGGTCCGAAAATAAAAAAATCTCAAACCTATATCACCTCTGTGAACCGGGGCACTGACAGTGCTCTCCTTCCTAATTCACAGAGGTATTTCCAATGTCTGAACAATGTCCCAGCTGCCTGTCCCGGCGGATTGGCAAGAACAATTACGGCAAGAAAGCCGCTGGTGTGGTCGGTGCGTCTGCCGGTACCTACGGCGGCTATGCGGCTGCCACTGCTGGTGCCCAAGCAGGCGCAGCCATGGGAATCGTTGCCGGTCCTGTCGGTGCGACCGTGGGCGGTATCGGCGGTGCCGTCATTGGTGCGCTGCTGGGTGGTGCCACCGGCGCTTCCGCTGGCGTGATTCTGGGCGATGTCCTAGATGACCGTGTGTTAGACAACCTGCGCTGCCTTGATTGCGGCTATTCCTTCGGTACCGATCCCGACTCCCGCGACGATATCCGCTGACTCCCCCTCGCAAATTCCATAGGAGAACAACCATGGCTCATCTCATCGAGCAAATGGCCTACGTGGGCCAAACCCCCTGGCATGGCCTGGGGAACGAACTGACTTCCAATCAGCCGCTGGAGGTTTGGGCAAAGCAAGCTGGTCTGGATTGGCAGATTCAGGAAAGCCCTGTCCGCTATGTCACCAATTCCAGTGGCAGCCTGGGTGAAATCCTGTCCTACCCGGATTCCAAGGTGCTTTATCGCTCAGATACAAGGGCACCGCTGTCGGTGGTTGGTAATCGCTTCAAAGTGGTTCAGCCCGAGGAGATCCTGGAGTTCTATCGGGATCTGACCGAAGTGTCTGGTTTTGAGCTGGAAACCGCTGGTGTTCTGAAGGGCGGCCGGAAAATGTGGGCACTGGCCCGTACCGGTCAATCTGGCACGCTCAAGGGCAATGACCAGACCAATGCATACGTGCTGCTGGCCACCGCCTGTGACGGCACAATGGCAACCACTGCTCAGTTCACGAGTATCCGTGTGGTGTGCAACAACACGCTCGCGGTTGCCCTGAAAGGCTCTACGGCCAATGCCGTCAAGGTGAAACACAACACGGCCTTCGATGCTGACCTGGTGAAGAGGCAACTGGGTATCTCTGTCTCATCCTGGGATGACTTCATGTACCGCTTGAAGACCCTGAGCGAACGAAAGGTTAAGGCCACCGAGGCCAGAAACTATTTCCTCAAGGTATTCACCGATGATTCCGGTACTGGCGTCGGCAAAACCAACGAGCGATCCATGGCGAAGGCTCTGGGTCTGTATGAAGGTGAGGGCATGGGTGCCAACCTGGCATCTTCAGAAGGTACGGCTTACGGCCTGCTGAATGCCGTTACTGAGTTCATCGATCACCAACGCCGGGCGAAAACCGTGGACCACCGACTGGATTCTGCCTGGTTCGGAACCGGTGCCGCTGTAAAGAACCGTGCGTTAGAGCAGGCCATGTCACTTGTGGCCTGAGCCAATCCCAAAAATCTCATAACCGCCATAAAGCCCACCGGAGCCTGATGCTCTGGTGGGCTTTTTTATGTCTGGAGGAAAACACCATGGGCATGAGTGAAAAAGCAATTCAGAAACAACGGCCAGCATTGCGCCTGGTCTCAACCAAGGGCCTCAGCCGGGACGAATGGTTGAAGGTACGGAAGCAGGGCATTGGCAGTAGCGATGCGGCTGCAGCCGTGGGCATGAACCCTTACCAGTCCCAGTTGGAGCTCTGGATGGTCAAGACCGGCAGAGATGCTGGCTTACCAAAACCGGATTCAGACGATCCCGCTTCACCGGTCTACTGGGGGCATATCCTCGAACCGATTGTGGCGGAACAGTACAGCCAGCAGACGGGCCGGAAGGTACGCCGGGTCAATGCAGTCCTGCAGCACCCAGATCCGGAAAAGCACTGGATGTTGGCCAACCTGGATTATTCGGTGGTGGCCGATGACAACGTGCAGATCCTGGAATGCAAAACGGCAGGGGAGTTCGGGTCGCGTCTCTGGAAAGAGGGTGTGCCGGACTACATCCAGTGCCAGGTACAGCACCAGTTGGCTGTCACCGGCAAACAGGCAGCGGACGTGTGCGTTCTGCTGTGTGGTCAGGAATTGAAGATCTACCGCATTGAGCGGAATGAAGAGCTCATCGAAGCGCTGTACGTGCTGGAGCGCCAGTTCTGGGATTTCGTGGAAACGGATACCCCACCACCGGTCGATGGAAGCGATTCTGCTGAACGGGCATTGCGCCATCTGTACCCAGTGGACAGAGGGGAGACCCTGGACTTTAGCCAAAGTAGGGATCTGTCCGATGCCTTCGACGAATTGCTGGCAATCCGCAAGGAAATGGAAGCCCTCGGCGCCACAGAATCCCACCTGAAACAGCGCATTGAGAGTCAGATGGGCGAAGCCTCAAAGGCAACCTTCCCAAGTGGCAGCGTGAGCTGGAAGCGGAGCAAAGACTCCGTCGGGCTCAACGTGAAGCAATTGCTGAAGGATCAGCCAGAACTGCTGGAGCAATACCCACTGACGAAGCCAGGAAGTCGTCGATTCCTCATTCAAGCATAAATATCCCATTGGCCACGCGGGCGTGACGAGTGTCCCGTGGTCCTTTTTCAGGAGAGTTATCATGATTAAAGGTCTAGCCATCACGCCTCCAGTGTTGGGGCGTATTAGCATCGGTCGGGTCGTTGAGAAGAACGGCATCCGGCTACCCCAGAAAGACGATCAATTTACCATCACCTCCCAGATTCAAGAGAAAGACGCCGGGTGGCTGCTTCATCCGCTAGACGAAGAGCTCAGAAAGGATGCCCCGAACGGCAAACTGCGGACCATCCCGGTGCGCATGTTGTTCAGTGACGCGGATCTCAACCTACGGGCCGAATACACTATGTTCGACCGTAAAAGCGGGCGACCTATGTGTGTAGGCAATGGCGACACATGTAAGCGCCTGACGCAATCAGGAGTGCAGTCTCTTCCATGCCCCGGACCAACGCTCTGCGAGTTCGGCAAAGGCGGTCTGTGCAAGCCCTATGGCCGCTTGAACGTGAAGGTCGGTGACGACGATGATCTTGGCACCTTCATCTTTCGCACGACCGGTTACAACAGTATCCGAACGCTTGCGGCCAGGCTGAGCTACTACCAGGCAGTCTCTGGTGGTCTATTGGCATACATGCCGTTGGAATTGAAGCTGAGAGGGAAAAGCACGGCGCAGAGCCATCGAACACCGATCTACTATGTGGATCTGGTGATCAAAGAGGGAATGTCATTGCAGGAGGCGGTGGCTGAGGCAAGGGAAAGGGCTAAGCAGGTAAAAGAGGAGGGCGTTGACCAGGTCGCACTAGATGCGGCAGCTGCGAGGGGCCTTGGCAATGCGCTGTTTGAATACGATGAGGATGAGGTGACGCAGGTGGTTGAGGAGTTTTATCCGCCAGAGCCAGAGAGTTTGCCGAATAATTATCCAACGGTATCGAAATTGAGAGAAGAGCTGAGGACCACTGGCTCAACTGCCCAGTAGTGATAAGACGAGTGGCCGAACACGGCCACTCGTCTAGATCAGAAGTTTACGTTTATTTTTTGGCAGGCTCGACAACCCTCCGATACAGTAGCTGCCTATCTACCACGTCTTGCACTAGCGGGTTTCAAAAAATCAACAATCTAGAGGCGCGTAGTGCGATAACCTTGGATTGCAAAAGCAGTTGATCTAAAAAGCAAAAGTTCGATGCCAATGCTTTTGACTGGTGGCGTTTTGGGTTTCAGCGCAGACTGAGCCGCGAAAATTGTTGGGGTAAAAAGGGGCTTTATGGAAGTTAAGCTATGGGAAGGCGGCTTGCAGTCGCAAGAGATCAAGGCGATTGAGATTATTCAGAAGACCTTCAGTCCAGACCCGGTGTCAGGCAAATCGAGGCCGAAGGCCGGTGGATCGCTGCAAGATCAAATGCGCGGCCTTGGGCTCAAAGGGATGTTCCCCTGGAAGGGTTACGCTGGTTTTCGGTTCGTTGATGCAAAGGGTAACGAGGGGGAGTTTGACCTTGTTATCGTCACTCATTGCAATGTTCTGATTGTTGAGCTCAAGGACTGGAATCAGGGTGAGGTCAAGTCAAGAGGGGATCGTTGGTATAAGAATGACGTCGATATGGGGCGGTCACCAGTTAGCGTCACTCAAAAGAAAGTACATTTGTTAAAGAACAAGCTTGAGCGCTTCAAACATAGATTCAGCAATTCTGGCTGGACTCCCTTCGTTCATCATTTCGTAGTTATGACGGGTAATGCCGGATTCACGAAAATTACTGATCAAGAGAAAACCCATACATTAAGCCTGAAGGAATTCTTGAGCCTTGCCGATGAAGGCAACTTCAACAAGAGATTCGTCAAAGTCCACTCGAATGCCAAGGTGCTTAATCAAGATTTCGACATTTTTGATGAACTATTTCTCGGCAACAATACGGCGCCAAAGCAAATCCGAGTTGATGGCTATCGGGCGACAGACCTCATTTTCGAGCATCCCCAGAAGGTCTATAAAGAATTCCAAGCGGTATCTGAAATATCCAAAGGCGATGAGGCTTTATTGCGGCTGTGGAATTTTGAAAACCTCAGTGGTTCAAAGGCAAAAACGGCCGATGGCAGATTCGCCATTGTGTCGCGGGAGCGAGAGGTGCTTCAGTTCATAAAGCATCAAGATCATGACCTTTATAAACATTGCCTTCGCTCATTAACTAGCGTGCAAAAGGACGAGGTTACAACCGAGTACTCAGAGGTTTATGAACTTCCTCCTAACCATCTCAGATTCAATGAATTTATAGCGAAGCATGGTCCGTCTTTCTCAGATATTGATAAATCCAATTTGATGAAGTTGCTCGTCGCAAAGTTTGCTGACCTTCATCAAATAAAAGTCGCACACCGCGATCTTGGCGATCACAGCATTTGGATTTCTCCGAGCAAGGAAGTTGCTCTGTCGAATTTCATCTCCGCTTATCACAAGCCGGCAGGTACTGTTGGCGACTACCGTCAGTTTCTTGCAGTAAACGAGATTCTTGATGGTGCCGACTTGGAAGGCGTCCGAACGCCTTTCGAGGCTGATGTTCGCGCACTTGGACTATTGTCTTGGCATATCTTGAATGCAAAACGTATTTCGCCAAAAAGTATCGCGGAGATAAAGGAAGAGGCTGTAACGAGTGCGAGCTTCTACGGGCCTGTTCTGCTGAGTGCACTCACAGGCGGCCATTTCGCTGATGCCACTGAACTCTTCGATGCGCTAAAAGATGCTGAACCAAAAGACGAGGAAATACTTTCTTTTGACCAGGCAGAGCTCGATCCGTACCGAAAGACGATAAATCACTCCCGGCAGTTTCGTGAAGATGATGATTTTTTGGTAGAGACTGAGGAGAGGGAGGTTTACCTATCAAACGGACTGATTGTAAAGGCCTGGCTTAACGTAGCGGCCGCTGATGATGCGTCTTCAGGCCACAAGCTTCTTCACTTCTTGCGGCGCGTTGAAAAACTCCAGGCTGCGTCACCTCATTACATACCTTGTATTCGAGAATTTGGTATTGCCACCAAGTCCGCGAGTCTTTACGTGGTGATGGATAATGCAGAAGGTTTCCACTGGAATGAACTTAGTCTGGAGGAGCCCGATAAGTTCGTATTTATCAAAAGGCTAATTGACGCAGTTGAACATCTGCACGGGATGAACATCGCCCATGGCGACCTCCACCCGGGAAACGTCATTGCAGGACGTGAAGATGGCGACTATGCGCTGTATCTGATCGATATTCCAGATTACTCTGCCGATTCTGAAGAGACTTTTAACCATCGATATAGTCCAGAGAATATCGACTCCTGCACCGCATATGAGCGAGATAACTATGCGGTCATGAGAATGGCTTGTGAGCTATTGGGAATTGAGTGGGAGGAGTCTTCTGAAGAGTACAAATATATTACGGACGCTGTTGCTGAGGAGTTGGAGGATACGCTATTTGGCTTCAAAGATCTTGCTCGTTTTAAATCTGCGATCCAAACACCTGAAAGTGAGCTTGCCCAGCCGGTTAATATTTCGCTTAAGGGTTCCTTCGAACCAATAACGATTTATCCAGACAATGGACACTTATACGTCCAGATCGAACCAAGTAATAAAGATCCTTCGGATGCAAGAGTGCGGATGCTGGGAATCGGTGGCAGCGTCGATTTGATCTTTAAAGTGAAAGATCGCGCTTTTGTCGTGGGGTTTGCCCCTCGTGCTAGATCATCTGTTCGAAGGGATGACACTGAAAAAAGTCAGTTGGAGCTAGATTTTCCGATAAGGATCGAGCCTAGTTCTGGGTATGACCTTTCGGAGCTTTCAAAGAAGCTTGAAAGCAGTGAGGCATTCGCTCGTGCGATCGAGCTAGCCCTTCAAAAAGAAGACTCAAAGGAAGTGGCTGTCGTTGAGTCAGTTATGGACTCAAATGAGATCGCTCCGGGAGCGATTGAAGAGTTCGGCACTCGGACTGAGCCAGAGCTCAGAATTTCTACCGAAAACTTGTGGAAGGCAATCCTCGAGACGGAAACGGAGTCGTATCCCTATATCGAGGTATATGATGGCCCGCGACCGGTAAAAGACAACAAAGACCAACTTATTATCCCTTACCAAGCTGATGTCGATGCTCTTGGTCAGTTTCGAAAAACTGACGTTATCGAAGCGTTGATCCTAGATAAAGATAAAGAGATCTCTATAGGAGAGGTCCTCTTGAAGCAGTCAGCGCTGAACGAAATCCGGCTATCGAAATTACGTTTCAAGGCCAAGAACTTGTCTGAAGGCGACGTCATCTTTTTCAGGACAAAGCAGGACAGAGCGTCCTATGAAAAGAGAAAAGCGGCATTGCAATGCTTGTTGGATCGAGAAGGTTTAATCACCAACCTAGTCACCTATTTCGATCCATCGTGCGCGCTTCCTGCTCAAACCTACGATGTTGATGTCACTGAGGAGGATTTTTCTCGGTACGACAGGACAGATGACCAAGGAAATTTAATAAGCCTCAACCAACAGCAGCGGGGAGCTTTTCAGAAGTTAATACAAAATGGCCCACTTTCTTTGTTGCAAGGGCCCCCAGGAACTGGGAAAACCGAATTCATAGCGGCGTTCGTCCATTACCTAATTGAGAAGCAGCAGGTCCAAAGAGTTCTGCTAGTGAGTCAGTCGCATGAGGCCGTGAACACGGCTGCAGAGCGGATTCGCAATCACTGTGCGAGGTTGGACACATCACTTGATGTGGTTAGATTTAGCAACCGGGAAGGTGCGGTTTCCTCTGGGCTGAAGGATGTCTACTCGAATTCGATCATCTCAGAAAAAAGAGAGCTTTTCCGCGCAGAAGCTAAACATCGTGCCAGTTCGCTAGGTAGAGCATTGGGGCTAGAGCCTGGCTACTTGTCGGCATTGGTTAATGTTGAACTAAAGCTTTTCCGACAAATTGATCACTCCACGTCGTTAATGGACTCTTTAGCTAGCCAGAAGTTAGAGGCGGAGGACGCCAAGGAATTGAAGAAGTCTCTGAAGGAACTGAATGAGACGATTCGTATATCAATGCACGAAGAGTTTGGAATTGTTCTCGCACCTGAAGATGGTGTTGATGTGGCGAAAAAGCGTGTGATTGATAAGCTGAATCACGACTACGCGGTTCGGCCAGATGAAGCTTTGCGGGCGAGAGCGCTGGCGAAGATCTCTCGAGATATGTTGAACGTGCTTGAGACGGAGGAAGTCAACTATGATGAATTTCTCGCGAGGTCCCGCCAGTTGGTGACTGGCACATGTGTTGGAATCGGACAGCGCCATATTGGGATTCGAGAGAACCAATACGACTGGGTGATAATCGATGAGGCAGCTCGCTCAATATCCAGTGAACTAGCAATTGCTATGCAGGCCGGCAAACGGGTTTTGCTTGTCGGTGACCATAAACAGCTGCCGCCACTCTACACCATCCCTCACAAACAGGCGTTAGCCCGCCGACTCGGCATATCAGCTTCAGCAAGCGATTTGGATGTAATGCTTCAAAGCGACTTCGCACGCGCTTTTGAGTCCAAATTCGGCGATCAAGTCGGCGCGACTTTGCTGACTCAATATCGCATGGGGCCCCAAATAGGGGATCTGGTCTCTGAAGTTTTTTACGATGGGAAGCTTGGCAATGGGAATCGCGCTATTCCAGACATTTATGATCCTTTGCCGACTGCGCTGCAAGCGCCGGTAACTTGGCTCGATACATCTAGCTTGGGACCTAAGGCAAATCATCAGAGCGATAAAGGGGTGAGTATTTACAATAGGAGCGAGGCTGACCTCATTATCAAACTGCTTAAAGAGGTAGCAGAGAACCTGGACTTGCTGCTCGACCTGAAATCCTCAGTCAAAGACGGAGAGCCTGCAATCGGTGTGATATGCATGTATGGAGAGCAGAAGCGAATTCTTCGCCAAAAGTTCAAGGAAGTTCAATGGGATGATGATTTCAAGGCACTGGTGAAGATCGATACTGTGGATAGCTATCAAGGCAAAGAGAACAGAATCATTATTCTGTCACTCACGAGGTCAGACAAGCATCAAAGCCCTGGTTTCCTAAAAGCCCCGAATCGAATAAACGTAGCTTTGTCTCGGGCAATGGACCGATTATTAATTGTCGGCTCGTTGCAGATGTGGCAGTCAAAAAACAAAGACCTTCCGTTAGGGAGGGTTGCGAGTTTCATGGAGGAGAAAGGGGCGAGCGGCGGTTACCGATTCGTAAACGCGCAATCCGGTAAGGAACAGGGAGCGCAGGTGCAATGAGTCAGGAAATGAACATTGCTTATCACGAAGTGGACTTTTTACTGCCCGTTCATAGATTCAATATCCGGTTTTCATATGTCACGAAAAAGGGGCTGCCATTCGTGCGAGAGTTTGTGTTGAGACTGGTTCACGTTTCTCCGATGATGCCGGCGGATATTGCAAACTACTTTGGGTTGGCCAAGAGAGAGGCAGATGAAGCGATCAGTGATTTAGTCGACAAAGGGGATCTTCAGTTTCTAGAAAATGGCCAGATTGACCTGACAGCGCAGGCCCGGGGCTATTTTGTTCAATTGGGGGCGACACCACACGTCTCAACACTAATGGAAAGCGGCGGCGCTTTTGCCTTCGAACTGGCAAGTTTTAATTGTGTAGGCAGAAAACGTACAAATGAAAGCTGGGTGCCTGGGCTGAGGTTGGAAGTTCCAAATGAAACGATCGCTAACAGTGAGCGCTTGGCAAAACGAAAATTTCAAGAGAATTTCCACAAGATCCAGGAGCAAGGATTTTGGGAACATAAGTCCGTCAACGACGAACCGGGCAGACCCAGCATTTATACCATGGAGTCCGTTCGCAAGCTGGGGCAGGAGCCGCTGAGGCTGACTAGTAGGTTCGCTATTGATCTAGACGGCATGCAGGTTGAAAGGGCGGACTACGATGTTTTGGAGGACTCCTCCACAGTTCAAGAGCTCGTCACCGACGCTCTTGCTTCCGCTCAAAAACCAACGAACTTTGAAGAGATCACGAGGGCGATGGAAATATTGGAGGATCGTGATACTCCAGTTCTGCTCAATGATTCCTCAATCGATATCGCCAAGCTGATGCTGGATCAACAGGAGGGCTCGCTAGACGACCCTGTCCGGATTCCGCTTTTAGGCCCGATCTATTCCAAGGAAAACTGGGAATTGATCGTTCGATACCTAGATAGGCACGTCGATTCACCGAAAAGTAGTGACGAATCTCCTCCAGATTTGCTGTGGCTTGCGCCTGCCGACGGGTTCTGGGGTCAAACCGTGCGGACCAATGCCTGTCTTGATTCATTAATAGATCGCGCGGTGACTAAGGGGAAGAAGCCCGTTCGGCTTTATACGCCAAAGCTTTTTGTACCAGTTCAGGATGCAAAAGATCGCCTTGCGATCAACCGTTGGAAGCAGCAGTTCTCGAAACAGAGTTCCGGTGTCTTTGGCCTCGTAGAAGGGTTCCTGTATGGAAACGTTGAGGTCCTACTGTACCCTAACCGTTGGGCGGCAGTGTCATACCACATCTCCAGGCCTGAGAGTCTTCCGGTTACCCTCCCGCTGGGCTTCATCACTGCTGATCCGGAGAGTGTTCGGGTGATCACTGGTTTGGTAGACGACTACATTAATGGCGTAGTTAGCTTTGAAGATCCACGGGACCTTGGGCCGCTAAAACATTTATAAGGGCTCCAGCTGGCCCTGGAATTAGGCTTAATATTTGGTTAGAGGCTAGGATCTGTTGGTGGGGAAAGCTGAGAAATATCTGAGAATCACCACAACTGCGTGCAGCTCCAGTGCTGAAAATAGGCTTGAATGAAAGGCATAAATTCAAATTGGTTTACGGTCTATAAGGACTCTCATGGCTGTGTTTGGCGAGATTAATTCCTTCTTGGATTTCTGTGGGAGAGTCAAAAAGTGGTTTGGTAAAAACAAAACACCTGCCACCAATGACAATCCAGCGAAGAGATTTCTTAAGTTGTTTGAAGCTCATGGGATACACCGAAACCAGATTCCTCGATATGTTAGTCAGAAGCTTTCCCTGACAGATGTTCAAGATGATAAATGCCTTTTGAAAAAACTCGATCAGAAAATTATTGATGATGCGGCTGACCTTTTTGCGGTCAACCGGGAATGGTTGGAATGTGCAAGTCCAGACATCTACATCACTCATGATTTTTACAAAAAACCTAAGAAATTCCTGGCTTTCATAGAAGTGCTTCTTTCGAAGGGCTCGGATCTTGACGGAATTGTTTACACATCAGCGACCGAAAAATCACCTCAACGCGAAGATACGTTTATTCTACTAGAGGAGGATTTCTCTATTGGTGAAGACCAAGTCCTAACCCGCTACCATATTTGCAACAACTGGCATTTTAACTATGGAAAGTCCCGTGCTTATCTAACCGCCTGTGTTGCTGCAGCTTGGAAAAAGGACGTCTTTCTCCATGGGAGAAAGGTGCCTCATGAGTTCATTGCCAAGTATGCAGGAGGTCAAAGTCTTTTGAGTGAAGATATACGAGATCATTCGCCTGGTCAGCATTGGCATCCTGAAGATATGGCGTTGGACCCTGATAAATTTCTAGCTGGGTTCCGAGAAGGTCATAATAAGATTTCCGCACTCGAGACCATAATCAGAGTCCAAAGTGATGACGAACAATTCACGTTGAACGAGATGTATAGCGTATTACGGGGCGTGCCATTTTCGGAAAAGCTGAAATCGCTTGAACAAAGCGAGGAGTAGCCAGCTGTACCATAACTCTGCGGCACCCCTCATATAGGTTGGCGCAGAATTATATTCAGCAAAGGGCGTTGATTGGTCACGCTCAAACAATTCCTTCGACCTCGATCCCATTCTTAGCCAGCCAACTCTTCTTCCGCTCATAATCCGGCATAACCCGCTCCACCCGCTTCCAGAACTGGGGCGTGTGATGTGGTTCGTGGAGATGCGTCAGTTCATGCACCACTACATACTCCAGTCGTCTGACCGGGGAAAGGTCCGTCTCAGCCCCTTTTTGTTGTTTAGTTCTCCTTTAAAAATTTTGGAAGATACTCGGCGATGCAGTACATTACAGTACATTTG
>Ga0208919_1000822_pt1 | contig 19338 bp, 25 predicted proteins | sample 4_EtaG_FD_184076 | JGI IMG/M metagenome (GOLD analysis project Ga0208919, IMG submission 184076) | Marine viral communities from the Subarctic Pacific Ocean - 4_ETSP_OMZ_AT15127 metaG (SPAdes) (version 3) | ecosystem: Environmental > Aquatic > Marine > Oceanic | place: Pacific Ocean | collected...
GTGCATCAGGTAGAGATGCTACTTCGGAACATGCTGTAGCACTTGGCTATAATGCTTTGTTAAGTGTTACTAATGATGGTGGAGTGGGAATAGGTTATCAGACAGGGATATTCACTACTTCTGCTGATTATCCAGTATTCGTAGGTTACAAGGCCGGTTGGGGTGTAACAACAGGAGATAGAAATACTGCTATTGGTGCTCATACTATGGATGGTGGGAATGCTATTGATAGCATCGCTATTGGGTATGATGCACTTGGAGGCTCGATTTCTAGTAATGCTACTCTAGGTCTGAAAAACTTAGCAATTGGGAATTACTCTCTTGATGCTTTGACCCAAGGTAATAACAATATTGCGATTGGTTATAATTCAGGAACTGCCATTGATACGGGTGATGACAACATAATGATAGGACACCAAGCAGGTGATAATATCACATCAGGCCATCAGAATGTTGTAATTGGTGCAGCAGATGTAGCAAGCGCAACAGGTGATAGTCAGTTATCAATTTCGGACGGTGATGGCGGAGTTATTTGGATTACAGGTGACTCAACAGGAGCAATAGCAATGAACCACAAAGCAGATGTCATAGCAGTATCAAGTAGCACAACTACTTTGACACTAGGGCAGACAGGGTCATATGTTTATTGGACAGGTGGTGATGTAACATTGCCAGCATCTGGTACTGTTGGTACTCAATATACCATAATCAATGATACAGGTTCTAGTGATTCAGTTACACTCAATGCTAGTAATTGTGCTATGGCTACAGGTTTCACAAACGCAGCGATAGCAGACCATGAGTTAGCATCGTTTGTTTGTGTTACTGCTAATACTTGGATTCAGGTAGGTTGATAGCATGGGTTTCATGGGTGTGTTAGCCACCGTTGCCCAAGCGGGACAGGCTGCTGCTGCCTCTGCACCATCGGGCGTTTCAGTAGCCACCAGTTCATCGGGTAACTACGATGATGCATTTGGGACTCAAGCCTATGATGATGGCTCGTTCCAAGCCCAAATACACTTGCAGCAGGGGTCCGTGTTCAGCAGTAATACGGGTGAGACTCAATTAGACATCACAGCACTCAATAGTTATTCGGCAGGGAGTTCGATGTCTATTCGTATCAGTGCTTATCTCAGGGCAACGGGTGCAACAAGTCAGTCATGGTCATTGACTGACCTTACCGATAGCGGTTTACTTTCGTTCGTACCTACTCTCAATACATCGAGTATGTCTACTGCTCAAGACTCTACATTTGGAAACAGTAGTCATCTTGGTGGCTTTGTAGTCATTTCAGCAGGAGGAGGTCGTGGTGGCCTCACTTGGGGGAACGATAGCGATTGGATTCAGTTCAAAGTGAAGGGGACGGCGACGAATAATGTTGGTAGTACAAATAGTGACGAGATAACTCTCAAGATAGTGTGGACTGCCGGAGACCCCGGAGATTGATATGAGAGTTGAAGTTGATATTCCTGAAGGGGTCTCAAATGACCATGAGGTCGCTCATTATACAGATGAGACGACTGATAACATGTGGCAGATATACCTTGACATGAAAAATGAGACTCACGATTCTCATACAGTTCTTCTCAAGGTAGGTTGTCCTATGCCTATCATGCAAGACTCCGAGGCTGAGTACAATGAACACCAGTGGCTATGGGATAATGCAGAGGGGGATGTCCTGATAGGTGGTCTAGGTCTCGGAATGTGTCACCAACCCCTGATTGACAACCTAGATGTAACATCTGTAACCATCATAGAGGTGGCTCAGGATGTGGTGGACTTAGTGTGGAGTGACTGTGCTAAGGACGACACTTTCTCAGTAGTCGTGGCAGACTTTGAAACATGGTCTCCACCTGAAGGTAGTTCATTCGATACAGTATGGGGTGACACATGGTTGGTTGATAACTCACTCTCAATGGCCGAATACAGAACACTTATCACAGATAGATACTCCCAATATACTGACAACATAGGGTTCTGGGGTGATTGAAGATGGCATTAAGAGTGGAATATGAGACACATTATGGAATAACCTGTGAGTACGCACACTGTATCATGAGAGATGTGATAGTGAGTAAGGAATTGGATGGAGAGGGTGTCGTTACTTTCGATATCCATTACAATGGTAAGATTTTCACATCAGTATCAGCCTATGAGGATGGGGCCTCTCCTGTGGGTGGTTTCAACGGTAGGTTTGAGATGGATAAGGGTGGCACCAAGAAGCAATACAACATAGTCAAGCAGTGTTATCTCCACTTGAAAGAGCAAGAGGGGTTCACTGATGGGACTGATTGCTGATGGGAGAACTAGTACAACGACTGAGTCAGGAATGCCCTGGCTGTGGTGAGTTCGTACTAGCAAAGCGTATCGAAGGACGATATGTCAACGACAAGTCAGAGAGAATCCTTATTTGGGAGTGCCCTGAGTGCCTATCACTCTGGCAGAAGGCGAGGAGATAGTATGCCCAAGCACAAGCACAAGCCTGGTATGGTAATGGTCATCTCCATTGGTGACAAGCCCAAGAAGAAGGGCGACACAGGGGTGAAGAAGGCTCGAGAAGGTGGAATGTGTAGGGAATGCGAGAAGAGGCCATGGACCTATTGGAGCGGGCACTGTGACCAGTGCGCACCACCGGGCTCAAGGAGGGTATCGAATGAATGAGACAGTGATACCTGATGGCTCTGAGAATACTACTCTCTGGTCCTAGGTGTGCACAGGGATACCAAAACTCCAAGTAGAGGCGGTGTACTTTCTACACCATGGGCCTTTTTCATTGGATAGCCAGGAGACTAATGTCTCTTATGGGCAGACTCTATGTGTGGTTTGACCGTAGGGTAGAGTACACAGAAGAAGAGGTCAGTAATGTCCTTGGGATTCCCATAGATGAGGACCTACAGATATCATCTCGGTATGAGTTGTGTGGTAGAGTGGAGGAGACCTTCGGCCTACCAAAGGAGGCCTTCTGGCATCTCCATAGCACTCAGAAGATTCGTTTTGCTGTGCAACAAGCAAGGAACCTGCAGAAGGAGGTCCCTAATGGACGATGATGATGATGGTGTTGGTGTAGAGGTTGGGGGGTTTTGGTTGTGGCTTCTGAGAAAGATAGGGGTAATAGTCAACTGAAAGACAGTCAACCTGATTGGGATTGGGACTACTGGGACGCTCAAATTGAGGGCTACAGCAAAGCATTCAAGAAACCTATCTGGAGAGACTATCTACAGACTCAGAAAGAGAAGATGGATAAGGTCCACGATTTCTTTTGGAGTAGAACTTTGAACGGGGGAGAGAGTACAAGAAGAGAAGAAGAGTCGGATGTGCCTGCACGCCACGCCGGAAAAAAACTCTCCCCCCCAGTTCCTCCTGTAGATAAAGCGGGGGGCTAGGCGGTTTATCACTCTTCTTCATCTTTGGGTAGGTTCAAAGCGTAGAATGAGAGGTCACTGAGTAGTGAGAAAATCATCCCACCTATAGTAATGGCTACAGGTATCACACAACATAGTGATAGTAGTATGTATAGTAGAGCAGTGACCCAATCAATGTCCATCTTCCTGTCCTCTCATCGCTATGATATCGTCAATCCTGAGGACTGAAGTGCCCACTTCTGTAGCACTGCTAATCACCTGCTTGACCAGTGACTCTGGTTCTACTATCCCCTTGTCTAGTGTGTTGCAAATCTTACCCACACCGTCATCGTCTATGTAGAGACCGATACCCTGCTCTGCTGACCTTAGTTCCATGACCACATCTAGTGGGTCCATGCCAGCGTTGTTTGCTATGGCTGCAGGGATTATCTCTAGTGCGTCAGCGTATGCCTCCATACACATGCGCTCTCGAGCGCTCATGTTAGCCTGCTTAGCAGCGTGGTCCCTCACTGCCATAGATGCGGCAGAGAATGCTGCTCCGCCACCGGGGAACCCTCTGTTACCATCCTTCATGCTGAGGCAGGTCACACCTACAGCATCATCGAATGCTCTCTCATACTCATCTAGAGTCTGGCGTGTTGCACCTCTGACTACCAAAGTGGTAGCCTCTCCTGGCCCAGAGACAGTGACGAAGTCTAGGTCACCTATCCTCTCCTCCTTTACTGCGATGTCTATTGCATCTACAGGGTCTGAGATGTCCACTACTCTGTGATAGATTGGGACATTGAACAGTCTAGACAGTGCTTCCATGTCACTCTGTTGTAGTCTAGTGATGAGTGGGATGCCATTCTGCCCTAGGTAGTGGGCTACAGCCTCGTGGACTGAGTCTCTTACGAAGACTACACCATTGGGTCCAGTAGCACCAGCAACCATGGCTGCTAGTTCACTGAGCATCTCGAGTTCCTGTTGCTTGAGAGCCTGGAGTTGTCCCATGTTCTCGACCTGTATCTGGTCCACATCATAGCCATCCAGTCCTCCGTTTAGGAGTAGCACGCTGACCTCACCTGAGACCTCTTTGATATCCCCCACATCATTAGCGAACTCCTTGTTCAGAACCAATCCGTCCTGCACATAGGAATCCTTGAGGGAGCCACCAGCCTGGGTTATCACCTTGATTCTCTCGAGGTCACCCCCTGCTTTCTCTGCTGCTTTGAAGCAAAGCGTAGCAGCATAATCTAGTTCACTTTCAGCAGCCTTACCACGCATGGCAGTCTTGGCTGCGTCCAACACATCTATCTCGACTGGGTCTAGGTTGTTGAGAGCAATGTGCTTACCCCTATCGAATGACCTGAGTATGACTCGGGGATGAATACCTCTGAGCAATAGTCCCTCACTGAGGGCCAGCATCTGTCCGGCCAGTACTACCACACTGGTGGTCCCATCCTTACAGACAGCCTCCTGTGTCTTACTAGCCTCTATCATCATCAGTGCACCGGGGTGTGCAGCATCCAGTTCTCTTAGGATTGTCACACCATCGTTGGTCACGATGTTATGATTACCATTGGTCAGCATCTTGTCCATACCTGCTGGTCCAAGGGTAGACCTGACGGTCTCGGCTATGTTCATAGCCGCCTTTATGTTACTCATCTGCGCTTCTCTTCCACTTTGTTGTGTCTTCTCACTCATTTTGTATCCTCCATTAACGATAGGAATAGTGCATCAGGGTCAATCTTGTAGTAGTCACAGACTGAGAGGTAGAACTCTCTGAAGAAGGAGGGTGGGGCATCTTCTATGAGTTCCATTGTGATACCCCTATTATATTAAATACAAACGCAACTGTCCCACTAAGATAGAAAGCAATTCTTGAATAGAACATTTTATCTTCTCTATTCACCACATCACCTCGATGTCATCAATGACACCAGTTTCGACATTGCGGGCCTTGACAAAACCTTCATCTCTACCATGATGTAGCAGGTCGTAGACTAGTTGAGCATCCTTAAGACAGTATTCTGCTACCTCTTGAAAGCGCCCTTCTTCCCAAGCCTTTGGAGCATCTGCACTTTCCATTAGTTTCTCACTGTCTAGAGTGTGCTTACACACATCACCGAGGGAGACAGGTACTCCAGCAGAGCGGAGGATGGCGGAGGTGTCTATGACACACTCCTTGTTCTTAGTCATCAGTTCCCCTGCATAGTGACAGTCTAATGCATCCCTCAATACCGGGAGGTCGAATCCCATTAGGTTGTGACCTATGACTACACCCCCATCTTCTACATGTTTCTGTAGGTGTTCCCCTAAATCCCTAGGATGTAGCGGATGGGTGGTAACTCCTTCCAGTTCGATGTCCTCCTTGGAGAACACATGACCTTCGTCACCATCCCATGTGGCTACCACTGTGGGGTCAAACAGGTGTGTTGCATCCCAACCACCTACTTGCCATGAGTAGTTAGATGTCTCAATATCTAGGGACATTATCTTACTCATATGTTGTCACCTATCCATCTCAAGTAGGGGATACCAGACATCTTAGTTTCCTTGAACAGAGTCCGAGCCTCCTTGAAGTGGTTGTATACCACAGGGAGGCTTCGGTCTTGTAGTCTGCCGTAAGCCTTGAGAACATCCTTCTTCTTCGCCCATCCGTCACCACGATGGTCGCCTAGGTCATAATCTTTGCAGGCTTCTAGTGCCTTGGTCCAAGCATCTGTCTTGGCTATCTTCTCAGCCTTAGCAGCACCCAGTTCTAGGTCACTCTCAAGCCAGATGATGAGTCGCTCGTAGACATCATAGAGTATCTCCATGGCCATGTCTATGTGGTCACCTGTGATAATCCACGCTTCGGACGGGTCATATGGACCTTCCTTCCTCTTCTCATTCATCTCGATGAGTAGAAGATGAGTAGACATAATGTGGAGATAGTTCTCGATGTTCGGCATGAAAGACAGGACCACATCACTCAGTTTGTCGTCCATCCCACTCACCAATTTGTAGAACTCCTCGATTGCTGAGTCTACTGCTGGGTCGAAGTCCCTACTCTTTTGGAACATTGACAGAGCAGATTTTCTGACTAGACGCTCTCGCTCTTGCCTCTCCTCCTTGATGTTCTCATCTAGGTCCTCCCACATTACAGCGTCTACATGGGATGAAGAAGCGAATAGGTGCTCCCTTACCATAGCCTCCGTCTCCCTGAAGTGTCGAGCCAGGTCCTCTGTAGACTTGACACCTGCCATTTCATCTGACCACACTCCTTCGTTTCTTTTCTTGGAGACAGCCATCCTCATGTCGTTGCTCCAATGGCAGAACAATAGGAGTACACGCTGGAACAAACCTTTGGTCAAGACATACTCTTTCACACCTGCGGGAGGGAAGGTGGTAACCCAATGGGATGTGCGAGACTCAGTCTCAATCTTACCATCCTTCATGTGCTTGGTGAGTGTGTTACTGTGACTACCTATAGGGTTCATCGACTGCTGTAGGTAGAGGATGACCTCTTGGAAGAACTGCTTTGGTGTAGGCTGTAGCAGAATGCTACCCTCATCGAAGTTCAGCAGTTTCTTACCGTTGAGTAGTCCCGGAGTCTCTTCTGTGTAGAAGTTACCTTCCTCATCTTTCATCTGCTTGAAGGAACCTATCAGTCCAGCGTCTGTGCCGGAGGTGAAGATGTCTGCATCGAGGTTGGCGTGCCTTGCTACCTCACCTATGAATTCCCAAGAGAGAGACTTCCCAGAACGGGTAGGTTGAATCCAAAACACATGGAATCTAGGGTCTATGTAGGAAGCCCATATTGGTATCCTGATGTAGTCTACTACCGACTGACCCTGTAGGTAGAAGAAGGAGAGTAAGCCCGGTAACTCGTTAAAGAAAGAGGTCTTGTTGAACCTCTCGATGTATTCTCTCAGTATAGGATAGCGCTTGACTGCAGTGTATTGTCGCCAGGTTCTTCTTGCCATAGGTCGGGTGGCGACATACCTAGTCTATAATACCTGCCCCTATCAAGAAAGAATAACCTCAAGAATCTCGAGAACTTCGACGCTCGATATGGACCGCTTCTTCACTAGTCAGAGCCTCTAGGACTCGAGCCCTAAGCACCTTACCCATGCGTGGCACTCCTCTGAGGCAGTCACCACAAGCAGCCTCCTCTAGACTACCACAGGCATCTAGAATCTTGTCCACCATCTCATCTCCTATGCCTGGGATGGTGCGGAGCATGTCCACCCTGACATCATTGCTAGACACCCTGCGTATAGCCTGTGCACCGTGTCTACTGGCACTCTTGTAGGTCTTCTCATGCAGACCCACCATGAAGTGTGAAGCCTCCATCAGATTAGGTGCACGATAGACTAGGCACCCGAAGTCTGCAGCGATACGAGCCAAGCCTCCTGCTATCTGCTTTGTTGCAGCACTGAAATTGATAGAGCCTCCTCTTGCCTGGGCTTGTTTGATGTAGTCTGCCACTGCACCCCACACTACTACACCATACATGTCCACATTAGCATCGAGATTGTCCAACTGCCTCATCAAGTGTCCACTCCTAAGTGACTCTAAGAAGTCCCCTACACTCTTGGCTTCGATATACCACTCCCCACATTTGTAGTCTCCAACTACGAGGTGCTCTCTAAGTATGGAGATGGGTGGACTCTTCTTGTGAGCCCTGCGTTCCACTGCATCGAACAGGGGGCCACGCTCGTTGGTGTCTATCACTAGTGGTCTTACAGACTTCCTGTCCCGTCCCATAACTGGCACCTCCCTAGGCATAACCCACCAGCCTCGAGAGAAGCACAGTGTTGCTGGTATCCCTTGTCCACTATGGTCTTCACATGATAGCGAGTTACATTTTCATCGTAGTCCGCCCACTGAAGGGTGGATATGTATCTTGATATGGATTCGGCATGGCTTTGACGCATTTCCTGTGTTGCTCGCTCTACAGGCATGAAGTTCCTGAGCCTGGAGGCTAGGTAAATCACTAGGGATTTGCGAGCGTCATGTGGTGGGTTACTCCCCACCTGACAGGCTGCTTCAACTAGACAAGGGAGAATCTTCACTCCCTCCATCTCTATGGTCTCAAACTGTAGTGCTGGACCCGATGTGTCGAAGCGTGTCTTCTTCACATGTTCTAGGGGTAGGTCTATTCCGTTAGTCCCATAGGTGAAGTGTCCTCTACGATGCTCCTCTGCATTCTCACATACCTCATCCCAAGACCACTTGAGTATCTCTGCACTCCTGAGTGGTATGCTCCACCTCCCTACATGTTGCTTGGCATTGTAGGAGTTGGGGATACGGATGAGCCTAGCCATATCGAAGGGCACCGTAGGGTCCATACATGTCAGGTCTAGGCTGTCTTTCCAGTCATTGATGACCTTCTTTCCAGCAGCCTTGATGAGAGAGACCTCACTACCAGTCGCTGGTCGGTGAGTCTTGGAGAGTTGAATCCAGATGTGGAATCCATTTCCGCTGAACCACACAGCGTGACGGACATCCTTGTCCATCAGGACCTGGTGTAGTCTACGCACTTGTTCCATTACTCTGTCTCCATCTACATCAAGCACCATGCTACCCTTCCTCTCCTTCTTGTCGAAGTCCAAGACGAAGTGTCTCACTATGGCGGTGTTGTATTCAGCACGCTTACCACTAGTCTTGACTGCCCTGTAACCATACACACTGGTGTAGGCACACTGGCTGTTCCTAAGTGAGGCCCAGTATTGCTCTAGTTCCTCGGGGTTGTGGACTACCTTACGGAACAGTCCCACCTCACGAGGGAAGTCGAACTCAAGAACTGAACTCATCTAATTCCCCCCACTTGAATTCAGTCAAGGCTTTGCGACATTTCTCATACACCAAGAGTATAGTCTCAGGGCTTGCTACATGTTCATGAGTGATGGTGATATCTAGATACTCTGCTATTGGTATTGGGTCTACCAGATTGTCCTCAGGTGGTTGACCGTAGTGGACATAGACCCCTTCACTTTCAGCCTCGACCCTCAATGCTTCTTGTAGTAATAGTCTGAACGCCTCTAGTATGCTGTCTCTATGTTTATACATGTCCTTGATGGAATCATCGAACGGATACATCTAACTCACCTTGAACTTGGGACACAGGTCCATGTAGTCACAGTATGAACACTTGAAATCATCTTTGGTAGTGGGGAAGTCTTGAGTGAGATACATCTTGATGAGTTTGGTGAGACTATTCTGCATAGCCCTTTCACTAACTCTGAGCACCTTCTCATAATCTAACAACCCTGCTGCACTGTATCGCCAACCCCAATGGGTCACTGGTAAGTCACCTAATCCTAGGGCCTTTAGTTCTTCCATTGGAGTTAGTTCAATGAGCATCTTGTAGTAAGCCATTTCCATTCTCATGGCTGGTAGTTTGTACTTCTTCCACTTCCCTGTCTTCAACTCCATGAGACCTAGACCATCCTTGTCTTGGAATACTCGGTCTATCACCCCAACCAGTTGCACCTCTACCTCCTTACCATCTATGTGGAAGGTGGCTTTGGGTGAAAGTTTCACCTCGTTTGCTACAGGTAGGAAGAGTTGGTCATCGGTAACTGACAGGCGTTGCATCTCGTTACGCATCAACCAGTCCACATTGAGTTCGTAGTCACGCTCGTAGAATGGCTCATCCCTATCACTCCCCCTTCTCATCTCAACTACTTCTTCCTCAGAAGGGAGCCAGCCCCTGAAGGTCTCTAGAACCAACCTGTTCTTTCCTTCTAGCACTGCCTTCCTCAAGTCCATTAAGGACTCAGGCTCTGCACGCTTGTAGAACTCCTCCAATGTGTTGTGCACATCAGTCCCTACTATGAGGTAGGGGTGTGGTTCCTGAGGGACAGCGTGTGTCTTGGAAAGCCACAGTTGTTGGGCGCACCACTTGGTATTAGTGAGAGTGCTTTTACTGATGCGTATCTTGACCCCATCCTCCCCCATCTCAGGGGTCCATGCATAAGAGGACTCGTCCTCATAGACGAGAGGCAGGGCGACCAAAGTCAGTCCTCCAATTTTAGCGCGGCCTCGTGTGTTATACTCTTTATAACACTTTGTTCTAACTGTATGAGTTTCTCAAGGTATACCACTAGGTCCATCGCTTCCTCTTGTGCGTACACAAGCCAGTCTAACTTGGAGAAGTCCTCCCTCTCCATAGTAGTGCCGTATTTCTTCAGCCCTACTGCAGCCCGTTCCTGTATCTTCTTACATGCAGCATCTTCAATGGAACTCAAAGCCACATTCCTCCAGCGTCATTTGTCTACTTTCTTCTTCTGTCATCGTCTTCTTCTCTGTCATATTACCACCAACCATATGCCTTGGGACGAGGTGCTCCAAGAGCACCGTCTATGTCCCAGCCAAGGGTAGTGTAAACACTATCCAACTTAGCCTTCAGCATTTTCTGGAGTATCATATCTGAATCTAGCACATGTCCCTCTAACTCAGAGGGTTCTCGGTAGGCTACGATGTTAGGAATGCCCTGCACATAGGTCCAGGGAACTGAGTCCCCCTTCCCGAACTTGGGGCCTTTGGAATCGTCATTGTAGTTTGTTGCTGCTTTGGCAGCACCACCCAGCACCTTGTAGTCTCGGAGTGCCATCCCCAACCTAGTAGTCAGGGTCACCTTCTTGAGAGGGACCTCACCTTCTCGTATGGACATGGCTATCGGGCGGACATAGGCTTCTACTTCACCCTCATTCGCTCCGCTACACACCATGTTGAACACCTCTTTCTGCACCTCCTTTGATATGGGTGCTGAGTTGGAGGCTTTCATCTCGAAGCCAGCCACCTTGAGTTCACCACTTATCTTCTTACCGACATACCTGTTCTTCTTGACCAGCAACCAGTAAGGCATCCAGTCCTCTAGTTCTGCGAACAGCATCTTGTTCCCAGTGGCTTCTTGTACAGCCTTCGTGATTTTGTCGGCCAGCATCTCAGCGTCCTCGTATGGGACCTTGACAAATGCTGAGTCGGTGTGACCATAGAGACACTCGTAGCCGTTGCTAGTAGTGACTTGGTCCAGTAGATGGATGCACCTCCTCCCCTCTTGGGTGATGGTGTGTGCTATGTCTAGGTCAGCCCAGCCATAGCCACCGTGTGCGGTCATACCATAGAGTGAGGCCATGACCCTCTTAATCGCCATCTGTGTGGTGTTCCAAGCACCACGCTCTTCTTCAGTTTCAGCCTGTTGCATCTTCAATTTGCATTGTTCTCGGTAAGCGAACAGATATTCTACTACGCTGGGCAGCAAACCCTGTTCACTCTGGTCCCAGTAGGTGCCGTTCTCGAGTTTGATTATGTTCTCACCAGGTCCGTCCCTTTTGGTCTCGTAGGACAGGTTGTTGCCTAGGATTAGTGAGGGATACAGTCCCTTGTAGTCAATCACCCCAACGCCTTGATGCAAACCAGTTACAAGATTCAGTCCTACTTCTGCACCTCGGAGTGAGCCGCTGTCACCATGGGCTCTGGTCGGAGCCTTCTTGTCTGTCCTCCTTGAGAGTAGACCCCTAGCGAAGTTAGTCACATTACATGCTGAGGGTAGAGTGACTCCACAGAGTCTGACCATCTGTATGTAGAAGTCAGTGACATTCTTGGCCTCGTCTATCCCTCTGAGTAGATGGGTGTCTAGCAGACAGTAGTCCACGAACTCACCCCAGTAATCATACCATCCATTGTGGACATCCATGCCCTCTATATCCTCAGTGAGTTTGGAACCTAGACCTAGCGTCTCTGCTATGTCGTTGAGTTTGAGGGATGGTAGTTGACCACCCCCACTGTCCTTCCATACTCGCTCGAATCCTGTGCCACTGCTGGCCTGGGCTGCAGTATCGAACTGCCATCTACCTATGATGGGCTGGTCTGTTGGGTCATATCTGTCCTTACCCTTCCTGAACCTCCTGACCTTCCCCACTGGACTCATTCGTTCAGGGTATGGAATCCTGTTGATGAGGTGAGGTAGGTCTGCGAATGTGCCTGCGTGTGCAATCATCATGTCGGGGTCGCGCTCACGCATGAATGATATGAAGGCCTCATGGAGTTCATGTTCTGAGTTGAAGAGTCTCAGTTCATAGGTAATGTCACGCACTTCTCGCAATAACGAACTGCCAGTTGTGTAGGGGCAGTTAGTGCGCTCATCAGCCCAGGCGAAGACCACTGGTGTGTCTAGGTCGCTGTCTATCACAGCGATGACTGTGGTGAATGGGTCATCACCAGTGTCCCACTCTATATCATACCACCATTTTCGTGGCTTCCAGTCTGGCATGACCTGAACATTATCTATCAACCAGCGGTCTGTGAATCTAACATCAGCCTCGTATGTTTTGCTGAATTGCTCCCTCATCCTTGTAATCTCAAAGGGAGACTGTGCCTCTACTTTCACCAGTGGTGTGCCATCGAGGCCGGTGGCTTGTTCTTCAAAGATAACTCTGCTTTCTGGGAATCTAGTCATCACCCTCCTGAACTGGAAGTCAGGGGAATTCTTTGGCACCCAGAAGTATGGTTTGTAACTCCTGTCTGTGTGCTCTACGAGTTTACCACTCTCATCACGGTATCGTGAGTATATGATGGGTTCCTCACCATTCTCATAGTAATCGTCAACTATCATTCTGAACACCCATCACATCTTGGGGCAATCTCTCTACCACATGCACGGCAGTAAGTAGTGTCAACTCCCTGCCAACCACAGAAACAATGCACTACTTTCATACTGCCACACTCATATTCCACATTATCAGGGCAATGGCTACTCCACCTAGGAGTATCAAAGCCCAATCCCAATCTCTATCCATTCAATCCGCCCTTTGGTCCAAAATTACTAGCAGGTGCTCCTTCTCCATGTGGCGCAGTATTAGCACGAACTTGTGAGAGGTGTATAGTTCTACCACTCCCGAAGGGATACAATCAACGACACTTGGGAACCAGCCACCGAAACTTGACTTACAGGTCTCGGGTGGTCCAGCACAGTCTTCTATGTCTACACTCAATGTCATGTTAGCAGTTCCTTTCTCACCTGCAGTGACATTCCAGGTCTTGTCTTTCACAGAGAAGTGGGTGGTGATAGCATGGTTCTTACCTACTATCTTCTCGAGGGTCTGCACCTGTGTGAGGTCAGAGGTGTGCAACTTACCGTAGCATGTCAGAGGTTCCCCTCCCCAATGCTTCCAGTTATCGCGCTCACTGTCCTCCTTGAGAGCCAGAGCCTTACTCGCCCTCACATTAGAGTGCACATAGTCACTGTATGGTAGGGTAAGGTCTAGATTGCCCGAGAAGGCACGCAGAGGTGCCTCTGAGGGCTGGGAAAGTGCTACCATGGACTCCTTAGGTAGAGCCTTAGTGAATGTCAGCACCTTACTTAGGTCTGAGATGACTATTGGACCTGGGTCCTCAACATCAGCACTCACTTTGGTGTGCAACATGTGTGTCTTGAGCGCAACAGTCCCAGTAAGAGACATGTCCCGAGCCTCGAGCCTGAGGTCCCCCACCCCAGGCCCAAAGCCGTTCAATAGAACGAGGAGCGCTTCCTTGCCGATATTTACTCGAGCCAAGCGCCTTCCCCCATTTTCGGCGCGGCCTCGCGTATAAGAGACTTTATAACGCAATCACCCCCTAAGTTCAGGGAGTCCATGCCACTTGAGTGGCTTGTCGTCATATGTGCTCATTACCAGTCGGGTCTTATCCAACATCTCAGGTAGATTACGAGCCTTGGCGAATGTGGCCTCATAGGTGGTTTCACCTGTAGGGAAACCCTCATCGTCACGAATCTGCGTTTTCTTCATCTCTATGATGGTATGTAGATAGTTGCTCGTCTGCTTTTCCCATTTTGGCTTCTTGGCACCAGTAGCGGTCCCATCGGCCCTCTGTTCGTATTGCCAGTGTGTTTCATACCACACATTGACACCCAAACGGGTCAATTCTCGACATAGTGAAGTTAGTTGGTGGAACCGCGTGCTGCGAATCTGCCAATTGAACCTCATACCCACTTTCTCATGAGGGCTGATTTTAGCACCAATTCCGTCAGGAGCGGTGCCTAGGTCCTCGATAAACATACAGGCCATGGAAACTGAGTCCCAAAGGTCTGCTGCAGTCACTAAGACTGTGTTCAGCCTTTGGCCCTTGTAGCCAGGTTCTAATTGGTCCCTAGCCCAAGACAGAGCGTTTCTACCTATTTCCATCACTTTGTCGTGTGTAGCAGGGTAGTTGTAGGCTGTTCGAGCCTCGTCCTGCATCACCCATGGGTTGACTGACTTGAAGTCAGCCCTCCTGTCTGCGTAGAAAGCGTCCCTAAGGGATGCACCTCCACCATCGAAATCTACAATGACACAGGCTTCACCCTCAGGTATGCTGTTCAGGATTATGGCTGTTTTACAGGTCCCATCATCACCTACTATACCACCGAACTCGCCAGTGATAGGTGCTATTTCCTCAGCGAAGTATTCGTCACCTCGATACTGCTTAGCCTTCTGCTCTTGGACAGGACTCATACCCCCCGGAGGCCCCCCTTGTAGCAATTCCTTGGTGACTTTGGCATCCTCTACCTCTTTGTCCTTGAGATTCTTGAAACCACTCATTGCTTGAACCCCCTGTAGTGATTGGTGCGGGCTTCTTCCCACATATGCCTCATTTCGGCTGTCATATCAAGTGACTCATCTTTGCTGATATTTGGGTCCTTAGCATTCTCACGAATCCACTTAGCGATGGTTTTGTCATCATCACCATTGTGTAGCATGATGTCTATATTCTTGAAGAATCCCATCACTCCACACCCTTGAATTGGTCTAGTGAGGTATTTCCACCTTCACCAGCAGGTATTGCTAGTCTTGGTGGGGCATATACTCCCAAAGCCCTAATTGTGGGGACTTCTTGTTTACCTTCTTCTACCGCTCTCAGTCCTAGTCTACCAAAGATGTAGACTGTGGACTTCACTGCGTAGGGCTTCCAGCCCTTTCGACCCTTGTAGTCGAATGCATGGCAATCCTGACCTAGGAACCCGTGGACCCTAACAGAGACCTCTTGTCTCCACATGTTGTCCGGGAACTCCCTTTGTAGGGCGAATGATGACACTCTCATGGTGTAATTGACGCCTGCCGGGTCATACTCGCTCTCATATCCTGTCTGGTTGATGTCTGTGACTTTTCCCTTGATGCAAACCAAAGGACCGATTGGGTTATCGAACCCTTCTACGGTCTCAGACTCTGAGCGATAGACATCCATTAGGTCGGATAGGTCTGACACATAGCAGTCCATACCACCCATTAACAGGTCACCCTTGAGGTATTCCCTGTCGTCCTCGCTTACGAACTCCTTGTTGTAGTTGATTGACTTGAAGAAATTGCTCACTCCTCGCCACATATCCTCCCAACCGGGACTCACATTGTCTCCTTGAGGCCTTACCTTGACGGTACAAGACTCACCGAACACTACATTTTGAGATACGCTCAACTCAGTAGAACCACTCACATCAATTCTGAACAGTTGTAGGTCATCCTCGAACTTCTCGGGGGTGTTACCATAGAATCGGTAGGTCCTGCTGAATAGGTAGGGTGAGATAGGCTCACCATGTCTTGCCCAGTCAGGGTTTTCTTGTAGGATGGCTAATGTCATCCCACTGTCCCTAACTAGGAACCAAGGGTCATTGTCCTCGTCAAACCTCTCTTGGGTTGACGCCACTATTCCCATGGCCTTCTCAAGCATCCATATTCCGTTCTCTACGAAGGCTCTGGCTACTGTTCCTTTCTCGATAGCAGCACCTAGGTCTTCCTTGGCGGATTGTATAGCATACTCTCTTACATTCTCTCTTTTGTCTCGTATCTTGGGCTCAACAGCCACGAAGCATCCCACTAATTCTGTGGAACTACCTCCCGGTGTGCTCATTACCCTCCTCTCAACCACAAAGGTCTCAGCAGCATCCACTAGGAAGTCATCATCTTCCTCATGGGTGTTCACTATACCTAGATGCTCCTCGATGTAACCGAGGTATTGCTCTACGGCTTTGTCTTGGCTGATACTATGCTGTTCAGCATACCAATGTAATCTTTCTAATACTTCTTCTGGCAGTTTATTCTCTTCTTTCTTCAGGCTACTCATTTTCACTCCTCATACTCTTCTCTTCTCTCCCGTTAGGGAGGGACAGAGACCCCACGAACCAGTCAATAAACCCTCTGTTATCTAAGGGCCATTGGTGGGTCGAAAGGACTGCGTCCCCCCATACCTTGGAGTAGTGGTGGAACCTATCTGGCTCCATGTCTAAATCGCGCACTCTATCGTGCAACATATTGAGTATAGTCATCATATTTCTGCCCGGTTGGTTGAGTGAATAGAGTTCCTCTCTCAGTGATGCCCAATCTCCACCAGCGACGGAGAGGGATGCCTCAGACAACATTTCTGCCTTGATGGTAGCCATATTCTCGAGTTCTCTAGCGTCCTGCACAGTTTGGGCTGCTATGCCGAGACTACGGAGGTCTCCATTGAAGGCCATACCTATCTTGTCGATATTGTAGCCGCTCCACCCATATGTTGACTTGCACAGGTGTCTGAAGTTCTTCTGCAGAAACGCATGCACATGTCTGGTCCCATATGGCGCGAAATGTAGTGTGTGACAGCGCGAGCGCAACGCGGGTATGATGTTAGCCTCCTCGTTGGCTGTGAGTATGAACAGTGCATGACCCTTCTCTATCGTCCTGCGTAGAGCGTCTTGGGCCTGCTTTGTGAGACCATCTGCCTCATCGAGTAGTATGATGGTGATATCGCTGTAGCCACGCTGTGTTGCTACCTGCTTAACACGCGTGCGTATGAAGTCTATACCACGCTCATCAGAGGCATTGAATTCGTGCACATCAGCGTCTAGGGCTTGCCCTATTGCCAGTGCTGTGGAGGTCTTCCCTGTGCCTGGAGGACCCACTAACAGGAGGTCAGGGACATTACCCTCCGCTACCATGGCCTGTGCCTTGTAGATAGGGTGGGTGGAGTCATCACTCCCAATCAAGTCCTCAAATGTCAACATGGAAACCCTCGGATGTACCTCTAGTGCTTATACTATTTCCTCGAACTGTCTCATAAGTTCGGAAATGTCAGCATGATTCATCTTACGAGCAGTTGGGGCGTCCATAGTGAGTAACAACTTTTGTAGATTATTCCTGTCTTTCACAGCATCCCATACAGGCGCTAGAAGAGATAGGACCTTCTGTATCTGTTCTGTATCCCTCAGAACTCTACCATGCACACCCTTTGTTGCAAGCCATAGATTGAGTTCGGGCTCGTCTTCCATGCTGGTATACACCTTCCGATGAACCTTGTAACCCAATTTCCTCTTAGGGGAAAAGTGGATGCTGGCTTGGAAGCGGGCATCTCGAGCCAACCATGCTAGGAAGAAGTCATCGTGCCTGTCCATTACCTTCCCTCTCTATGATGTCTCCATATTGGAGAGCGTCACTCATCCCTAGCCCTGTGTCTATACGGACGAGATATGCTCCTTCGAGTTTGTGACCCACACAGCGTAGGGCGTGAAATAGTCCTACTAGGGGTATGTCGAGTTCTGTCCATACCTTCCTTCTACAGGCTTCCGTGAGTATGGGGTTGTCAGGGAGGTTTTCCCTCTTGACATTAGCATAGCCCACATGAATAGGGTCAAAACCATCCAAGGCCTCTATTCTCAAGTCTATCCAGTCCCCATTTTTCTGTTCTCGGGCTTGCGTTATGAGGAGTGGCATCTCATAGATTCTTTTGGGCTGGATAAAGCCCCCTCTATGCTGACCATGAATGTGAGGTTTATCTCCATCAATTAGTCTCAGAACTTCTCCATCCTCTAGGCTCTGTGATAATGACCTAAGGTGTGCAGCATCTCTTACTCTCTGAGGATTGATGGACCTCCCTTTGTAGTCCATTTCCCACTGGTCAGGATTCGCTTCTGAGTGCAACCATTCTGTTATAGTACCACTTTCATCTATCAATACAACACAATCCCCCCCATAGGCTAATTCTGTAGGGGCATTTGGGATTAATTCCCCCATGCCATCATAGACAAAGATGTCTCCATCACACTGGTGTGCGTATCTGCGCGGTCCTGACACAATCTCATAGTATGTGTTTAGGAATGGGACAGACCAGTATTTCCAGGGGCCGAATGACGGGGCCCTGAATGGGTGGCCTGGTTGGATGCGAAACTCGTCAGATAGGGTGCCTTCTATAGCCCTACTAAGGACTACCCCAATATTCTCTACTGCTAGAGCGCTTGTAAGTCTCTCTGGGGGGTACTTACCTCCACCATGTGCAATGGCCCTGAGCAGCCTCTTACGGGGCAAAACTGGCCTTTCTCCAAGTGCTCTGCACCATAGGGCCTCGGCAGACCTTTTATCCATACAAGCGAAGATGGCTCTGATGTCAGGGGCTGTCTCTATGACTCTCAGTTCTGAGACACATGATAGAGCCTCTGGTATAGTCATACTATCTTCACATTCATCAGGCGATTCTGATACTAATGCAGGGACTAATGGTGTCCCCTCTATGAGTTCAAACTCCTCGGGGAACATACCCAATCCTCTATGTAGAGCACTCATGATGTGTTCGGGTTTGAGAATGGCTGGGCCATATAGTAGAGAGCAGAACTCTTCAAGTTCTCCTTTGTTCTCCACTAGAAAATCGTATAGTAACTTCTCCTTCTCCCGATTGTCCGCTGTATTAACAGCAGCAACCAAGATAGCAGCGTCATCCAGCATCATTTCTTTCTCTCCTCTCCCGCTTCCAGGCTAGATAGCATTTTCCGCAGGTTATTGCGTTCCTTAGATTACCTTTGGTGTTGGTATTATTCAATAGAACTCCACAATTATCACAATGCGTGCGAGGATGTCTCTCTCTGCTCACGCGTATCACTCGGGCGCGGGCGCGGGCGCGGCTGCGGGCGCGAGCGCCCACACACATATGCTATAACTGCCGCTTAGCGTCCCTGCGCGTCTTGTGTCGCTGACTTTCATGATGTCCTTGTCTTTAGCCAGCACAT
>Ga0208919_1000823_pt1 | contig 19337 bp, 28 predicted proteins | sample 4_EtaG_FD_184076 | JGI IMG/M metagenome (GOLD analysis project Ga0208919, IMG submission 184076) | Marine viral communities from the Subarctic Pacific Ocean - 4_ETSP_OMZ_AT15127 metaG (SPAdes) (version 3) | ecosystem: Environmental > Aquatic > Marine > Oceanic | place: Pacific Ocean | collected...
AAGTCTTGCTGTATTCGCTGCGATGTTCGTTACGTTGGTTGCGATGTTCGTTGTATTCGTTGAGATGCTCGACGTGTTGGTCGCAGCGGTTCCAGAAACGCCAGTTATCTTAGCGAGGTTGGCCGCTATGTCTGAGTCATTACTAGATATCTGAGTCTGTAAATGTCCAGACGCACCCGTTACGTAAGCCTGAGTTGCATAGCTTGACAGGTCTTGGTCTGCGCCACTGACTGTGAATATGTTTGGAGACCCACTGGCAAAATCAACAGTTACATTGCCTGCTCCTGTTATCCTGACAGCCTGACCATTTGCAACACTAGAAGTATTCGCACTCCCGTCTGTTGCTGTCCAGTACTCGTATCCGGCCTCTGAGCTAGGAGTATTAACGGTTAGAGTGTTTGTGCCCGTATCATAAGAAACAGTAGTTGCCCCAGTTCCGGTAAACTTAACCTTTTCCGTTTTTGCAACGTTTTCTTGCACGGCTCCGGCAGAGATTATCCAGTGTCCATATAAATCTCCAGAAGTGTTTGCTATATTAGTAGCGTTGTCAGCTGCAGTGCCAGATACCGTTCCTATCTTAGCTGTGTTGATGTCTACAGACCCTGATACATCTGCAAGTCTTGTCGTGTTAGTTGAAATGTTCGTTATATTAGTTGATATATTCGTTGTATTAGTAGCAGCGGTGCCAGAAACCCCAGTAATCTTAGCAAGATTTATAGAAATGTCATTATCATTAGAAGTAATTTGACTTTGCAAATGACCCGATGCGCCAGTTACGTAAGATTGAGTAGCGTAACTCGAAAGATCTTGGTCTGTACCACTTATAGAAAAAGTGTTTGAAGCTGAATTGTAAGTTACAGTATTGTTTCCAAGTCCGGTCCAAGTAACACTATCTCCACTAGAGATAACCTCTGAATTAGAACCATCTGATACTGTGAAATCATATCCACCTCCTCCACCAGCAGCAGCCCCACTGATGCTAACAGTATTGCTTCCAGCATCATAATTTACAGTAGTATTGCCTTCACCACTAAATTTAACTATGTTTGTAGATTGTATATTTTCTGAGTTTGGACCATCTGTAATTGTCCAATATTGATAGTTGTCTTTACCTGCTGCAATTCCGGAAACAGTAGCAATGTTTGAAGTGTTTGTTGATACCAAACCTGATAAGTTTGATATATCTGTATCATTTGAAGATATATTATTAACATTAGTTGTTATCTGTGTTTGCAAATGGCCTGATGCGCCAGTTACATAGGACTGAGTTGCATATGAAGAAAGGTCTTGATCTGCTCCACTTATCGAGAAAGTATTAGAGCTTGAATTATAACTTACTGTGTTATTTCCAAGTCCAGTCCATATTACGGTCTGTCCGCTAGCTATTGTATCAGCAGACCCTCCATCAGAGACATTAAAGTCATACCCATCTCCGCCTCCACCTGCGGAAGAACCGCTAATTGTTACAACATTACTGGAATATGAAACTGAGGTGTTTCCAGCACCAGTAAATGTAATTTTTTCAGTGGTTGTTACATTTTCATCCGTGGCTCCATCTGACACTGTCCAGTACTGGTAGTTGTCCTTAGATACAGCTACTCCCGAGACTCCTGTGATCATAGCGGTGTTGATATCGACAGAACCTGAGACGGTCGCAAGCCTTCCGCTATTAGCTACGATCTGCGTTACATTGGATGCGATATTCGTGGTGTTAGTATCGACAGTCCCTGAGACAGTTCCGATCTTAGCGGTATTGGATGCGATATTCGTGGTGTTAGTATCGACAGTCCCTGAGACAGTTCCGATCTTAGCGGTATTGGTTGCAATGTTCGTTGTATTGGTGTCGGCAGTCCCTGAGACAGTTCCGATCTTAGCAGTGTTGATATCGACAGAACCTGACACGTCCGCAAGTCTTATCGTATTGGCTGCAATGTTCGTTGTATTGGTTGAGATACTCGACGTATTGATAACAGCAGTCCCAGAAACTCCCGTGATCTTAGCGAGATTGGCCGCTATGTCTGAGTTATTGCTAGATATTTGAGTCTGTAAATGACCCGAAACGCCTGTAACATATGCTTCTGTTGCGAAGCCAGCTATGCCTGTAAAGGCTGTTGTTTGTGTCGTTCCATCGTTGAATACTATTCCGGTAGCTCCTACATCGAGCCCTGTAGCAAACACATTGTTGTTTTCATCAGCTATAACTGTTTTGCTAGCTGGTAATGTAACAAATACTAAGCCACTACCGCCTAGATTTATTTTTGCTCCTCCTTCACTACTATCAAATATAGTATCTCTTGAAAGGGTGTTCGAGTTATAGGTTCCTATGCCTACTTCCCAACCAGAAGGGGCTTCTTCTATTGCATAGTAGGTTTTACTTCCATTTCCTAAAACAGAGAAGTCATCAAAACCGCTGGAAGCATATGAGACATGAAATGTGATTGTGCCAGAACCAGTAGTGTTGGTTCCTTGCTTTACTCTATCTTGTATTTTGATAGCCACAGGATCTCCTTTGTGCAATAAAAAAGTCGCCCCCAGCAACGCTTAGGTCACTAAAGGCGACTCGTCATAAACTAAGTCGAATACTCTTAGAATGCTCCAAGAAGTACTCGTCTGTTGTCAAGGACAGCGAAGCCGTGTTCAGCCCAACCGTACATACCAGCTCGTTTCTGTCTATGAAGAGTGTCATCTTCAAAGATCTGAACTTCTTGGCGTACCGGCATGACAAAGCTGTCATTGCTTCCAAGATCAAGACCTACTACAATCTCTTTCTTACCTGCTGGCAGTGTGCCGCTAAGGTCAGTAGTGTAGTAAGATTGATATTCTTGGCCTTCTCCAAGCTCATCAATGTCATGAAGATTTACTTGGAAAATGCGTGTCAGAAGACCGCCTTCTCTAGTAATCAGCTCACGACGGGTGATGTCATCGACTTCATCAACGCCCCAGTTACGAATGTCTTCAAGACCTTCAGGACTAAGGAAGAGATCGGTCATTTGGCCACGATTAACAGAAGAACTGTTACCGCCACCATTACGTCTCATGATGAGTTTCATAAGAGAAACAAGTCTCTTACTGAAGTAACCACCAGATGCATCAGCATCGTATACTAAGATGTTTCTGTCAACACCAGCACTCAAAATAGTGTGCCAGCCGTCATCATTCATCTTCTTAACAAACTGACCTTGAAGAACGTCCATTGCACGTCCAACAACGTCCCAACGAGCGTCACGGGCATATTTCAACAAAAAGTCGATAGATGCGCCAACGTCATATGTTGGAACCATTACGTAGTCACCCTCAACGTGTCGTTCAGGAATTCTACCATGATTAGGGATAGTATAAGCTACAAAGTTGCTTTCTGTTCCGGGAGCAAGAAAATCCAAAGGAAATTCTGCGCTAGCACCGGGAGCAAGACGAACCGCTTCGTAGATACCATCAAGGATGTCGCCGCTCATTACTCCTTTTCGAAGAGGAATTTCAAGAGCCTTAGCAAGTTCTGCTGTTGCTCCCAAAGATTCATCTTTGACCAATGAACCAGCTTGGCGAAGCACCTGATTCATCTCTGGAGTTGGGTCAAATAACTGTCTAGTCATTTAAGTTCTCCTTACACGTTTGGTATAATGTTAATTTCTACTTTAGCGTATCCGTCGGCGTCCTTCGAAGAAAGGAATTGACCAACAGGTTGACTGTCAACATCGGTTGTCAGCTCGCCATCAGACTTATAATAAGCAATATCTCCAGCGCTTGGAGACTTACCAGTTTCGATCTTGTTTGTTACAACCGTACCTCTGCGAAGCAAAAGAACTTTACCGCCCTTTTGAACTTCATCTTTAGCAAAATTGATATGTTGACGTGTTAGATCGAGTTCTACAACGTCATTCAACAGTAACCCAGCAGGTTTGCCAGAACCAGTAGCGAGTACGACTTTAGCATTGCTATCGTCCATTGCTGCTCCAGAAGCCGAAGTAGAGATGATTGTCATCGTTCCACGTTCTGCAACTTGGTTCATGAAAAAGCTGAGGTCTGTTAAGTGCTCGACTCTATCAGGTTTAAGTGCCATTTAGATATCTCCTCAAATTATTCTTTGTTAAAAATGTAGGAATCTACCCAGTCGCGAAGACCAGCTCGGGTAGTGTCCAGTTCGTCTACTTCTTCTTCAGAAGCTACTGATAAGTCAGCCTCTTCTTCTTCGGAAGCAGTCTCTAGGACTTCCTCTGCTAATACTTCAGCTTCTGCCTCTGCTTCTTCAGATTGTTCAGTATCTTCTACTGCTTCGTCTGCTTCTGCGGAATCTTCTTCTCCTTCAGATGCTTCTGTTTCTTCAACTTCAACATCTTCTGGTTTAATACTCGCAATTGTCTGAACAACTTCTTCAAATTGTTCATCTGAAAGGGAAGCAAAAGTGTCTAGCTTAGCTTCAACCTGATCTTCAGCAATACCTGCTTCGATTAAGGATGCGGCTCTCGCGTTGCGCTTCTCCTCCTCTTTCATTTTTGCGATTGCAGTTTCAGCTGCTTCTTTAGCTTCAGTCAACTCAGTAATTGTAGCTTCTAGAGCCTCAATTTTTTCTGCGTCTTCTTTAGCTTTAGTTTCAGCCTGCACTACGGTTTCGCCTAAAGATTCGACTGTCTGATTTAACTCAGCAGTCTCAGCTTCAAGCTTCTCAACGTTAGCTTTGGAAACCTTTTCGGACAACTCTTTAACTTCAGCTTGTGAAGTAGCAAGAGCCTCTTTAAGTTCCTTAACCTGTTCGTTTAAGAAATCGCTTGACATAAGAATCTCCTCTTCGGAACCTGCGTTAGAAATAATGTCTTGTTCTATTCTAACTGATACACCATTATTTTTAGAAAACAGGTTTTTTGATACTGAAGCACCTGCAAAATCAAATATTTGATCTCTATCAAAGATCACACTATCTGGATTCGCTGGCTTTTCAACAAAACCTTTTCCTGAAAACGTAATATTTCTCAACATCCTGCCTACTTTGTGGTCTTGATATTGACCGGTTCCTCCATAAGATCTTAAATGTCTCGTCAAGAATGAAGTTTCTTCGTTTCTTGCGACAATATGATTATCACCGTCTGGTGATTGAACCGCATAATCAAAGCCACGGAATATGCATTCCATTGACACGAACATGTTACCTTGCTCGATTTTTCTTATTAGATCTTCTGCTCTAGCCTTATATTCAGCGTCTTGCCACTGTCTATAAATAACAGATGATACTAATATATGAAGTGGATCAGGTAAATCATCTCCACTTGTATCTTCACCAACTAGCTTGAATTCATTGTCTACAGGCCAGCTAGATATAATGCTGCCGATTATTTTCTTCTCATCATGCTCTAGGTTAGCCGGTTTATGTTCTGGGGTTTTTCTCGCAGACCAAATCTCCTCATTGCCAAAAACATCATCATTTTTGTTCCAAGAAGAAGTTACTAGAACTGAATAGGTGTGGTATACGTCGTTGTCTTCCCTGCCAGCTTTAGACAAAAACTCAGCTACGTTTGCTTTGCACAGATCATGTACAAATGGTTTTGATTCGTCCGAAGGGAACAACGGTGAAGCATAAGCTATAGAGGCATTCGCTCTAATTTTTTCTTGGAGCCCGGCTTCTTTTTCTGCATTGTAAATAATAATATCATTCATTTGTTTTACCTCTATTTATTTTTACACCAAGTTACCATTTTTAACTTGTAAATAAGTATAGTAAGAAGCACGTATGCTTCTGATCTCTTCGATACTCAGGCGTCCATTATTAACTTCAGATGCTTGATTAATCCATTGATCACATTCAGTATGGATTTTATTAGACGCAGAGCTAGAATTGATAGCGTGACCGATGCTCTCTTGAGTTAGATCAGAATTTGGTTCTAACGAGCACAATATCTCAAACTTTATCTTTTCTGATTTTAGGGTTTCTTCTGAGCTTAGACTCCTCATGTTCTTTTTGCCGAACGTACTTAGTAGTCCGGGATTTATGAGCTTTGATATTTTTTTCTGTGCTTTTTGAGCCCATATTTCAGTAGATGCCTTAAGAGCTGGTTTGAAAGTCCTTCTCTCTCTAGGAGCAGTATCAGTTGAATTTTTTGGTCTCCCAACTTCTCCCGGAGAATCCACATCTTCGACTTTAACAGTTTCTTCTTTAGGTCTACCTCTCATCTCCATCCCGCTTTTTTCATCTGGAGATTTTGGATCTAGCTTCAAGCCTACTTGAGAAGGAGATGCAACGCCTGTTTGAAGAGCTATCTTCTGTTTAGAGAAATCCTTATCAACAGCATGGTATGGACTTACTTTTTCTTGCATTGATCCACGATTCCTTTTCTTAGCCTCACTGTTTATTCTCTTCTCTTCAATATTAGGCTTAGCTTTTATCTGTCGCTGAACAAACTCATCACTAATAATATTCCTATCAGCTAAATTGATCATGAGCTGCATCATGGATGCTGGATCATCAAGCTGCATAAAATCAAACTCTACCTGAGCTGCTTGTCTAAAACCCATGGACTTTTGAACAGCTTTTGCTTGAACATTCCAAAACTCCAATAAAATTGATCTAACATAATTCAATCTCTCTGTTAGTGTTTTGAGAGAAATAAAGTTGTTAGTTGTTCCGCTGGCACCAAAAGTTCCCGTTAGGGTTGGAGGTATACCTAGGCATGAGTATATTGACATAAGTGTAGGCCTGTACTTCTCTTCTCCTAGAAATCTCTGAACATCAGTTCCGGTTTCTAACAGTTCAAGATCAGGACCCCAAACAATATCCATAGTGCCTCCTCCAGTATTCGCACCTAGTATGCTTCCTAGTGCACTAGCTGCAGTAGGGGTTGGGGCTAACTTATGGTCTAGGCTTCCAAGTTTCCATACTCTTATCTTATTGACAGCTCCATCTAATGCCGCCTTATCTGCTAGCTTAAGTTTTTCATAAAGAATAAGATCATCGAAACAAGCATATGTCATTGGGTCTGCCCAAATTTGCCAGTCATCTTTCTTGTAGAAATACGTGAATGTTTTTTCAGCAGGAAGAATAACTCCCTTTGCTCCACTCTTAGTATCCAAAAGTTCTTCAGGTATACTGTCAAGCATCTTTCTTTCTTGTGGGCTTCCGCTATTTTTTACTTTTAGCAAATCCCTCTTTAGGCTTTTAGGGATGTCCATTCTATAGCTATACTGACCAGACATAGACGCAAGAGGACCTCCTACAACTTCTAGATTCAGGGGATCTAAAAATATATATTGCCAAGGTAGTTCTCCCTTGCTAAATAGATTCTGTTTTATATCAGCCTTCATGTCAACCTGAGCAATGGTCTTCTGCATCTCTAATCTTTTGCTCTTATTCACCTTGGCTGTCTTCATCCTTAAGACTACATTGGCTTCTCTAAAAAGCAGGTTGCAGAATCTTTCGGAAACAAAAGAGCCTTTTACCCTAGAAAACCAATCATTATAAAATCTCTCTATTCTTGGATTAGGATGAACCATTCTTATGCCTTGACAAGCAAAGTCTGCCATTAGGTCAATAGAGTTTCTGATTAACCCTATCTGCCTATAAGATTTCCTAGCAAATGCAATTATATCTTTTGGCTTGGTAGGAACCTTCTCAGAAGACCTGAAGTAGTCGTAGTCGCCTTTTTGTAATCCGGGACGACCACTTTGATATGTTGTTATATCAGAATAAGAAGTTCTGCTAGCAGCAGCGAACTCTGAAATTGAATTGCTATAATTAGAAAGGGCTTCTTCTTTGCCTTCTTCATCTTCCCAAGAGGCATAGGCAGCACCATTTCCCAAGGAATACTCTAAGTCTTTTTGTTTGCTGCGTGGATATTTCTTATCTACCATGATTTACCTCAATAGCTATTGATGCTCCTAATAATACCTATTACCTATTACACCAATATTAATTATTCTTCTTAACTACAAAAAATGCTTCTGAAGATATGCCTTGGCTCCATTCTGGACCTTTATACATTTGTCCTCCGGCATTCTGGCCTTGCTGACCAACTACCATCCCTATGTGTTGATAGCTTTGAGGAGGAAGCTCTCTCTGTATAGTCCTAGCTATCATGTTTGCTATTACTAAAGCACTGTAGCGGTCTTTCCTCATTCTTCCTTTTTTCCCAGAACCTAGCTTTACTTCTGGAGTATTCCATCTTTCTCTACCAGCAGTTGTTATGCTCATAACAATAGTAGATAGTTCATCTTTTAATTCCTCTATCTCCATAGCAGCATCCTCTAATGTATCATAGAGCTTTAAAGCATCAGAATTTCCTATTTTATCTCTCATTTCCTTAAATAATATCTTATCTTTTTCTGATGTTAGACTGAGTGTTAATGTATCAAACCTAGGAAACAATAATACCTTATCTTCTAGATCTTTTCTCATCCCATGATTAGCGTTTGATGTCCAAGTAGAACTAGCAAAATTAATCAACTCTAAGCAATGATCTCCTGCAAAATCATCAGTATCTTTTTTCTTGCCTTCCTCTATGATTGGATATATTGGCCTCTCTCCTTCTTTAAGCTTGTCTAAATCTCTAAGCCCCTCGGCTATTGTGAAACCTCCTCCTTGTGAATCTATACCAAGTCTTACGCAAGGGAATAGCTTCATTAAGTTTCTAATCTTTCTAGCACAAAAAGAATAATAATCATGAGAGTCTGTTAGCCCTACCTTTTTTCTGCCTGCAAAATCCTTCTTATTTGTAGTCCAGCTATATACAACTCTTTGATGCTCAGGATGAAGCTCTAAAACAACGATGGCAAAGTTATCTTGCTCTGAAGCAGGGTCAACGCCAATTATGTATTTTTTATCAGGGGTTCCTTTAGTTATAGCGTCAAAAGGCTGACTGCACCACTTAGGCCACGTATCTTTTTCCACATTACTATCATTTGCTACACAAGAATGTATTAGGCTACGTCTAAAGAAGCCTTGGCTATCTGCAGTAAAACATGCTCCATACTCCATTTGGTAAATACCATTGTGCATTGTAGCTCTTGACCTAGCAACTTGTTGATCATCCATAAAGCCTTCCGGTATGAGCTCATATGGCATTCTTATAATTGAAAAAGATGTCCAATCAAGCCTTTTCATGTAGTCTGGTATATCCTCTTCATCTTCTTCATTTTCAGCAGCTACCTTTTTAAAATCACCACGATTAAGTATGGTAGATTTATATTTCTTCCAGTACTCTGCGTATGGTTCAAAATCATAGCCTGCGGTTCCGGCTATAATCGACTGATTTGTTTTTCTATCTTTATAGCTTTCTTCTGATGAGTCAGACCAAACGCCTTCATCCTGCATCTTCTTTCTTCTGGCGGCTTCCTTGACATTCTGTGTAGGATTGCTAGACACCGCAGCAAAACCTGCTACAACGGTTTCATAAATATGAGTAGGGATAGAATTGAATTCATCAGCAATAATTGTATGTGCGCGTAGACCTCTAATCTTGTTACCATCACCAAGAGGCACAGCCATTGCCCAGCTATCATTGACTTTCATAGTACATCGGTCAACGTCTCTTCTTGGCCCACTAGCATCAGAACATATACTTTGTAGGATTGGGGCATTGCGCCATATTGTATCCATATATTCAAAAATAACTTTCGACTGGCGGAAAGCAGCTCCTACAATGACTATCTTAGTTCCGGGTATAAGAGTGCATTTTAATATGCAATAGACTGCCAATAGAAAAGATTTACCAAAACCACGAGATGCTATATACATAGGAAAAGGTCTTCTCCATAGCTCTCTTAGTACACATGTCTGAACTGGAAGCAGGTCTATGCCCATTAGGGTTTTAACTGTCCAATGAAAATATTCTGGGTCTCTCATCTTTTTTATTATGTGTAGATGAAAGTTATTCTTTTCTTCATCTGTTAGTCCTGATAATGGAGATCCTGCTTCTTTTAGATCTTCTTGTGTGAGACCGAGCCAAGCGTTCTCATATGCATTAACATCAATTGTAAAGCTCATAGACTTTTCTCATTATATAAAATGCTGTTTCTTCTGCTCTAACTTTATCTCCACACGCTATAACATGTATACCATGCTCAAGCCTTGCAGTCGATATTACTCTATTCATGTACTTACCCTTTATTCTTATCTGATTCCACTTGCTTTGAGGGACAGACGACCCTACTGGATATCTCTCAATATCTGACCAACTAAATTCGAATATCAAAAATGCGAACGGGAATGTGGCCATTTTTTTCAGCTCTGCATGGAATCTCTTTTCACTACAGTTACCTGCAAACTCAGAGACGCTTTCCTTTCTTTCAATACACAAAACATGTTCCATCCCTTCTATTGCATAATCACCTATATCTACTTTGGCTACAGTAGTTCCAGAGCAATATGCATTTTCATCATACCACCAGCCGTGACCCTTCTTCTCTCTGGTATCCTTAATTATCTGAAACCTATTCTCTTTCGTCATCTTCTTTCTTCTTTTTTAATCTTTGTATAGCTTGCTGCTCTAAGAGTTTATAAAAAAATGATTCATATACTTCTTCATTACCTTTTGTAGTTTCGTGACATTTTTTGCAAAGAGTTATACCATTGCTTACATCATATCTCATAGAAGGATGACTAGCCCACTTTTTAATATGATGCACATGTAAACTCTTTTTAGAATCACATCCGGGATACATACACTTATTGCCATCTCTACTTCTCACCTGCTTACGAAAATTAGCGTATGCAGGATCGTTATAGTTTCTAGCTCCCTGCCGTGTATAACGACGACTCTGTCTTCTCTTCTTCGGCATTTATATCGCTCTCTAACATTCTGTGTACTAGATCTCTAAATGAAATTTTTCTTTCCCAACCAAGTACTTGTTCCGCTTTTGTTGGGTCTCCTTTTAGAAACTCAACCTCTGACGGCCTATAGAACTCTTTGTCAATAAGAAAGAACTTAGATATCTCTTCTTTTTCTTCAATGTCAAGATATTCAAAAGCATAGACAAGGAAGTTGTAGACGCTATATGTTTCTCCTGTCGCAATAACATAGTCATCTGGATCTGCCTGTTGTAGCATAAGCCACATGGCATTTACATAATCCTCAGCATGACCCCAATCCCGAAACGCCTCTATATTCCCAAGCCGTAGTTTGGGATAAGAAGATGTGTCACTATATATGTGATCCGTATCGAAAGAGAAACTTTCGGAGCTCGTCTCTAAGCCTTGGGCTTCGGCCCAATTTTTAAAACCTGCCACCCATTTTGTAATTTTTCTTGTTACAAATTTTTCTCCACGCCTTTCACTTTCGTGATTAAAAAGAATCCCGCATGAAGCATGTAGTCCGTATCCTTCTCTATAGATCCGCACCATATGGTGGGATGCTAGCTTAGCTGCTGCGTATGGACTTTGAGGCTCAAATGCCGTGTCTTCATCTTGAAACTTTTCTTGTAAATTTGTTTTCTTGGATTCCATAGGGATTCTAGAGTAATCGACATCATAATTCTTACCAAACATCTCGCTCGTGCTTGCTTGATAGAACTTGGCATCAGGCTTAAAACGCCTAACAGCCTCTAGAAAATTGACTACACCTATCGTATTTACTTGGGTGGTGTAACAAGGTTGGTCAAACGAGGTCTTGACGTGTGATTGTGCAGCAAGGTTATAAATCTCATTAGGTTGATTTCTTTCAACTGCGGAATAGACTGATCCTGAGTCGGCAATATCAAACTCTTCTATTGTAAAATTAGGATTATTGCTAAGGTGGGATATTCTTTCTGTATTGTCAGTGCTAGTTCTTCTTTTCAATCCAACTACAGTATATCCCTTTCGCAGTAAAAGGTCTGCTAGATAAGAGCCATCCTGACCTGTTATTCCAGTAACAAGAGCCTTCTTCTTTTTCTTTTCATTAGCCTGTCGCTTAGAAAGTTCTAGATGTCTTTTCCTTGCGTTAACATCCTCTTCTGTTTCATCTCTTCCATCGTAATCGAATTTGAAAATTGTCATTCAGTGTTCTCCTCAGCATCTATTGTGTCCGCATTAATAAAAGGTTGGTCAACTGTGCCATCCTCAAATGTATGATATTCCGATAATCTCTCTAGCGCTTTATCTGCTGCAAGCCGATTGACTTCCATGCTCTCCTCTTCACGCTTCCGAAACTCCTCACCATCAAGTTGTCTTAACCAAGATGAGAAGTTTGTCTTTGCATCTTCTGATCTTCTTTTCCTCTGCTCTCTTGTTCCCTTAAGATCTTTCAAGAGCCGCTCCTTTTTTGTCAAGAGTTTCTCATGTTCGTTAATATAAGCAGACTTGCTTGCCATTAATGCACCAAGTTGCGTCTGGAAACTGGCAATCGCCTGAGAGTCCTGCATGTCAGTAGGTTTGTCCATTTCATCATCAATAAGCTTATTAAGTCTTTCAATATTTGAAACAACGTCCTGTCTGTCTTCCATTCCCCTGTTAATTAAGATCTCCGTCCTGATAACCTCAAGGATCTGCATTTCCTCAGTATGTGTAACATCCTCTGAAAACTGTTTGAAATAATCAATCCACTGGTGCTCAAAGAAGATAACCTCACCATCAGAGAACTGCTTGCCAAGTTCCTTGTAGTAATACCTATCGCGCAGATGGGTCAACATGTATTCATGGTCTGTTAAATCCCGCGCCTTGAGATTTTCCTTATCAATGAACTTCTGTACAGGTCCCGTCGTCCTGTTTAGATTTTCCGCTATCTCTTCGATACTAACATCAAAGCAATTCTGACGAATATAGTCCATTTCGCCGGTAGAGAGTTTACCACGTTTCTTGGTCAATGTTATTCTCCTTTAGTATATTGCCTATCTCCTGCAAGATGGAATCCTTACGATTCTTAGAAATCTTTAAACCATTTAGAAGTCTTATCCAATCTTCGCGAAACCTTACATGAAGATGTTCGTCTAATAGCTCAACTACTTCCTTTGCAAATAAAGTACTGAAAGAGGGGCTCTCCTTCTCTTTTTGATCAAATTCTACTGATACACTGTGCATAAGACTTTTCTTGGCATTGTTCCTATCTAACCAACCCTTATATAGATTACATTCCTCTTGGTCTACAAAGGCTGTACATTTCTTATTAATAAAAAATTCGCATGTATCGCAAGGCTTCTCTAATCTAGAGTAGTTATTTCTTTTAAAGTTATAGAGGCGATTCCTAACATGGGTCCACAAGAAGTTCTCTAGTGGTCTCTTGCCATCATATTTATCTAGGCCTTCCCATGCAAACAGTCTGGCTTGCTGCTTCATATCTTCTGGAGAGTGATATCCAAACTTAAACTTATAACATAGGCGATTTGCAATACCATCAATTATATCAATGACTTCCTGTTCATTATGGTTATCCGGTATTTTCACTGTTACTGCACTTACCTCCTCCACAGCATTTCTTCTTCTGGTTCTCCAGTACAGATGAAATAGCAATCTCGGGCTTTTCTTCATCTAATTCCTTATCTACTTGCTCCTGTAGTTCATCAGAAGCAGTGACCTTGATTTCACTTTCTACAAATTTTGGATCATTCATGTTTTTTTCAACCCCTTTCCGGTTTTATGTCATATAATATTATATACACGAAAGACCACTTTTAGGAACAATAAAGACTATAAAATGAATATAAAATGGACTGACAAAGAGCGTCAGTATATCATAGACAATGCTGCCACTATGAAAGACAAGGATTTGGCAGAAAAAATAAGTGAGTTGGCTGATAGGACGGTCACTCTTGACGCTGTTCGTAAAGTACGGCAAAAGTTAGGGATAAAAAAGAAAAGAGGTCGGGGAATCTGTGGAATTACACAATCACCAAAAGAAAAAGATTGAGGAGCAGCTTAAAAGCGCTCAAAGGTCACTAAGTCTAATGCAAAAATCTAAATTTGCTGACGATTATCAAGTTGAAAAGCAGAAAAGCAAAATTCGTAAACTTCAGCAGTCTCTAACTGCACTCTAGTCAAACGGCAACTTTTATTAAACAGATGCCCAAGATTTTTTAGGGAAACGACCACTTTTATTAATTAGTTGTCCTAGAAATGTATGCACCACCTGCGCTTTTTTTATAAAAAATATTATATACCGTTCCATTCTATAAAATTACCCCCTTTGGCACGATATTTGCTAGTAGATATATTGCTATAGAATAGTTATAGATTTTTTTATTTTCTTATTAATATATGCTTGACTTCCTGCCGATATATGTTATAGTTAAGTAGTTAAGTTAATAAACAAAAAAAGGAAACGAGAATGATAGATAAAGTAATAGACACAATCGGCAAGACTTCATTAGTAGTAATTATTACATATGCAATTTACTTTTATGCTACAGAATTATTTAGAATTATTTCCTAAAAATGATTAAAGGCTATTGACATTTATAGCCGATAAGTTATAATAGAGACATAACAAACAACGTTCTTGAAAGGAACACAACATGAAGATTACTAAAGTAACAAGCAAGAGCCAAGCTAAACTAGAACTGTTCAAGACTGATCGTCGGATCGAAAAGAAGATTGAACAACACGTTAACGAATTAGGTAAACACAATACCGATATCGTTGAGCGTGAACTAGAAAAGCTCTGGGCTAAGAAAAGTATTCTAGTTGCTTACATAAATAACTAAAGAAATCTTAATGAGACTAGTCTCAATAAGGTTAAAGCGCCCGCGCCGAACGGCCTTAATGAGATTCATTCTCAATAAGAAAAAGATTAAATTATTTCTGTAATATGTATATATTAGTATTGACAAATTAAAGTTATTATGCTATAATGTCGATATAAGTAATAGAGAAGTTAAGTGAAGGAAAATAAAATGTTTACAGTAAAAAAAGAATTGCGATACGACCACGTTAGCCACCGATACCTAGTAGAATGCACACATGGTAAGCGTTACGCTATTGCTTCATCATATAAGAAATTGAATCGTGGAGATACAATGAACTGTATTAGTCAAGTAGCAAGAAGCAACGACAAAAACTATTTACTAAATAAATACAAATAAAGTTAAGATTGCTCTTGACAAATGACGATACTTAGTATATAATAAGAACATAACAAACAACGAAACAACAAAGGAAAACGAAATGAACGTTACTAAAATTACAAGCAAGAGCCAAGCTAACCTAGAACTATTCTTAACTGATCGTCGGATCGAAAAGAAGTTTAGTGAACTATGTCAAGGTGACAACGTTGACCGCAAACTAGGTCAACTATGGGCTAAAAGAAAACTTTTGATTAATTTCATAAATAGCTAAAGATTACTCTTGACAATAGCCGATATATATAATATAATAAGAGTATGACAAACAACAATATTCCAACGAAAGGGAATAACACAATGAGAGTTTCAGAACTACAACCAGCCGCTTACCCACAATCTCCTTCAGTGGAAAAGCCTAACAGTGATGCGCACGCACTGTTTACTAACGACTTCAATAAGAATAGCTTCATCGAAGCTAATGGAGATGTTGAGATCGTTTGGAATAACCAGTACAAATACTGGGCAGTTCCAGCCTTTGCCGAAAGCCGTGCGGCTTACGGTGAGGCTAAGCAACGATTCTGCGACCAGCATGGGAGCGAATGATTATGGACTTTGTAGTATATAAATCAGAAGCTGATGATACAGGTCGATTGGTTGAGTTAGTCCGCAATAGACATTGTGAAGTTTACGAGGTAATCGTTGATGGTATACCCGTATTTAATTGTGAAGATTACCCGCAAGCATTACACGAATATAATATGGAGTGCGTATAATGAAAGAAAAGTTTAATGAGTTATTGTTTTGGTTTGGTGCAGTAGGCATCGCGTCGTTTGGTCTTTATATGTCAATGGTGGCATAATGACAATAAGCGAATATGAATTTTTTGGAGCAGGTAAATATGCGAATGCGAAGGATACACGGGATACAAATAGCGCGGGAATTCCAGCGACTAGAAAACCGGAAGAAGAAACAAGTACCAAAGAAGAAAGGTTTATTGACATGGTTAACGAAACAGAAGTGAAGTCGGCGGCGTTTTGTGCATTAGCTTTATTAGCTGGATTATGTTGCGCTCTCTTGCTAGGGTGTAGTACGTCGGCAAAGGTTGAAGGTGGTGCGGAGATTATAGAAATGAAACCTCTTAAGATGCAGGAGCTTACTTATCCTGCATATGATTATGATAAGATTTGTGCCGATTGCGGATTCACTGAATGGACTGATTCGTGGTGTGAAGCACATATGGGAAGTACGGCGTTCTGTTCCGCTTCTAAATAATAGAGCAGATTCCTTTCGTTGTGGCCTGCCGGTTGATAGCTCAGCCGGTGGGCTTTTTGTTTTTCTCTAAGTAGCTCTTTGGATATAGCTATTAGCACAAGCTAAAAAGCGCCGGGCCCGCCGCCTTGTTGAGACTCGATCTCAATAAGCAAATACTTTGGCTTTTTTCTAATTTTATGCTAAAGAATCATTGACAAATGTGCCGATATATATTATAATGGAGGCATAACAAACAACGAACTTTTTAGGAAAAATAAAATGAACGTCGAAATCTTCTTTGAAACCGTTGAACAAGCCGCCGCCTTTGATGCTTTCCCTGTGGAGTGCTTCGATGGTGACAGGGTTGTCATCCATGTGGATTGGCATCCGTCGCAGTGGGGTGAACTCACCACTGAACTGATGGACATGACTGGCGTTGTCGATTGTGATACTTGTGATTTTTTCTAAATTTCTCAAGTTTCCTATTGACATTTGCCGATACTTATAGTATAATCAAGACATAGCAAAACTTAAATCTTCGAAAGGATTTTCACTATGAACAAGTTCACTAACAATCAATATTCTGAAGAAACTACCGCCGCTTACCTTTATGAGCTGGAACAAGCTCACCGTCAGGAGGAGCAGGAGCTGACCGAAATCGCTGACGCACAGTGGCAAGCGTTCCAGAACGACCACGACGATTATGGTGATGAGCTTGACGAGCATGATCTTCAAATCGCTCAGGCTGAGTGGGAAGCGGAGCAGGATGAGCCGTTTGCGTTTATGGAATATGACGATCCTGACTATTGGGTCTAAGATAATGGTACATAGGTTGTGCTACTCTGTCGGCTGGTTATTCCTTTTTCCAGTCGGCAGGGTAACTCTTTTCTTAATGAGACTCGATCTCAATAAGGTCGAAAAACGGGGGCGATCTCGTCTTAATGAGACTGAATCTCAATAAGCTAAAAAGATTATATTATTTTGAGAAAATGTCTTATGAGTGACCTAACGTGTCACGACCATGTGCGATAATATATATATAAGGAGTTAAGGAAATGATGAACAACAGAAAAATAGCGATAGCAAAACACAACGCAGGCAAAAAACGCTTTGCGGATATATTCACAGGATGCCTAGCACACGGCACATTGAAGCAAACACAGAAGAAAAAAAAGACCTTTAAATTGAAAAAAGGTTAATACTGCCCTTGACAAATACCGTTGTTTATGGTATAATAGGGTCATAACGAAAACGAAACAAAAGGAAATAAAATGGCATACGTCGCATACGAAATCAGACAAACAAAAGAAACCGCAACCGGCACGCGTCACCTAGTGAGATGCAACCGACTAGGCAAGTACGCTATCTGTAGTTGGGTAGGATCAACCGGCTCGGCAATGGGCAATCCTGAATGTCAGGGCGACTATAAATATGTGATGAAAAAGTGGAAAAAAATTCAAAGAAAGCGTCAACCAGTGACCTAACGTGTCACACCCTTAGACGATAATATATATATAAGAAGTTAAACAAAAGGAAAAAACAGATGAAACAATTCAACATTCTAGCCGTCGTTCCAGTCACTCGTAAAGAAGTAACCTTTCGAAACGTTGACGCTAAAGACCTGTTCCACAACGAACACGGCGAAACATACTTCCGATACAATCGGCTTGTCAATTGGGAAGTTATCACAGCCACAGAAATCCCACAGGAAAAGCTAGATGCTGAGCTAGCATACTTTACAAAATACGGTACAAAAGGAGAATAGAATGGGTAAACGAAATTACTACAGACTAAACCAAGACCCTTGGAATGATGAAATCTACAAACCTAAAAAAGAAGATAAGCCCGAAGAGGGCAAACAGTATTTGCTAATCGGTGGTACTGACAAACCAAGTATTGCAAACGGTAACAGTTGGGCAGAATCAGAAGTTAAACAAAAGGAAGTAAAATGATAATTGCAAATGCAAGAGCCAGAGACGGATTAGAGTTGTTCGACAATGACGGAGTTCAGGCGTTCGAAATGAAAAACGAAACGCTAAAAATGTGTGCCGATGAAGATGGCTCGCTATGGAATTCTGTGCGAAGCCTAACCCTGAGAGACGCAGAGGGTAACGCCTTGTTCAGTTTATCATGGTCTGAAACTGGTGTATGCGGTTCGCTACATGATGACGAATTAACTATTGAGATAGAGGAGGAATTTTAATTATGGCACCTATTTGGTTTTGGGAAGTTTTAATTGTGTCCGGTGTTTCCCTGCCGGTTGTACTTGGGTTAGTTGATGAGGTAATAAAATGAGAATTCTACAAACAGATTGCACACCGGAACAAGTGCAAAAAGATTTGCCGGAGCTACAGAGATTAAACGCTGAAGCAATGGAAACAGAATTGTTGTGGGAGTTCTTCGGTGGAACGATCACACTAGACAACGGACACAAGTATCAGGTAACAGGAGAATAGACATGCAAGAGTATTTTGAATTCCTAGAAGATTTACGAGACGGTGGCTCTATGAATATGATGGGAGCGCCGAGAGAATTACAGCATGAGTTCGGGCTAAACAAAGCTGATGCCCGTGAAGTATTTAGCAAGTGGTGTGAATCACTGAAAGGAAATTGAGAATGAGTGATTTAAGAATAATTAAAGAGAGGCGTTTCTATGACCAGCATGGAAACAAAAAGTTTGCGCTACTGGAAGAAGGGCAGACAGTAAAGATTGAAAGTCATCCACGTTCGGGTAGCGGTCCGTTACTCTGCAGGGTGGTTAATCCATCAGAAGCATCTAAGGATTTTGGCGTGCGTGATGGTATGCTGGTTGAAGTTGATTGGGAAGACTTGGGGCTTGAGGAATGATTTTAAGTAAGTTTGATTTATTCATGTATGCCGGTTGTACGCTGTTCATCTTGGGGTGTGTCGGATTATCTGGGTGGCTGATCTGCCTGATACTGAAACTATAAAGCCCCCGCCGACCGGCCTTGTTGAGACTGAATCTCAATAAGGAAAAAGTTAGTTATTTTTCTGGAATCTCTAAAGGTTTGGGGTTGATCTGGTCGATAATATATAATAGAATGGAAAGGAGAACATATGACATTCTTATTATTATTGATTGGTGCTTGCTTGGTTGGTTTTTTAGGCGCAGAAGT
>Ga0208919_1000824_pt1 | contig 19319 bp, 30 predicted proteins | sample 4_EtaG_FD_184076 | JGI IMG/M metagenome (GOLD analysis project Ga0208919, IMG submission 184076) | Marine viral communities from the Subarctic Pacific Ocean - 4_ETSP_OMZ_AT15127 metaG (SPAdes) (version 3) | ecosystem: Environmental > Aquatic > Marine > Oceanic | place: Pacific Ocean | collected...
AGACCATCATGTCCTGAGTTAAGATAATCCAGTTTTTTAATTTCAGGAATTCAGTGCTTGAAGAATGATGTCTGAATTCAATAGTATTATGTGCTCCATAAGCAGAGTAAATATTGAGTTTACAATTTCTTGCAAATTGTGAAGAAAATGCAGTACGCATATTTTCACGTTTTGTTGAAGCGTTTCTTTCTCGTGCAATCCATGAATGAAGAGACTTCTTGCTTTCCATTACATCAAATAATGATGGAGCAGTATCGTTTGAATTCTTCATAGGATAATTATATGAATTACTTGCTCTTCTACTCATAGGTTGAAGACTGTCGAGAATAGTCTCATAATATGTATAGAATTGACTTAATTTGATCATTTGCTCAGTATTAAGCATTCTAGCGTCATGGTGGACATGAATTCCGCAAGACTTGTTAACTGTAACACCTATTTCATTGATTGCTTGAAGCACTTTCTCAAGCTTGTCAAGACCATCTTGTCCTTTAAGTATTGGTGAAACTATTTCTGCTTGGTGTGGATGTGAGGAAGTAGTGCGGATTGTTGCATCGGAAACTAACTTCCATTTATTTTCTGTAGTATCTTGATGATTGTACCTTTCAGAAGTGATCCTGAAAGTATCACCTAATTTTTCTTGCATCAATCTAGCAAGTTGATCTCGTGAAACTGGTGAAACAGTTTCTATTTCTATTCCAAATGTGTTTTCACTTAATTTTAATTCACTCATTTAAACCTCTCTGTTTAAGACTTTAGAATTAATCTATACATTCAACTCACTATGAATTGATGTATGATTCATCATACCATACAGTGTCAAACAAATGTTAACAACTGAAAACATTGAAGAAATTAAGTCATGGGTACTGATATTATTGAGGATTTTTAGCACATTCATGAAGCAAGAAAAATGAATCTTTTTTTCACTAATTTAAAAAATGTAATGATTCCAGTGTTTTAGATACGATATTTTTTTTCTCTTTTTTTGTCTTTTTTGAAAAAAACTGAAAATAACATGAAAAAAATGATGGTTTGAAAGACTCAAAGATGTATTGAATTGATGCACTTATGTAGCACTTATGTATGGTTAAAATAAGCGTATTTCTTTAATAATATCAGTAATTAATAAGATGAAATTAAGTAAATATGTAAATTATTTACGAGAAAAAAGTGTAGAATAAAATTCTATCGTGGATAATACTGAAATCATTGAACTTTATCTTGTTTTGATGGTATGCTGTAATATGGTGAAAGAAAGTGATTAATACATTTTACATAAGTGCAAGAAATATTGGTGAATTGGGTAATGAATTCAATGACTTCCAAGATGAAAACGTGATACATAAATGCTACATATATGAAAGGAATAAAAAATAGAGGTGTGCAGATTCATAAAGTGAAAACTAAGTATTCAAGAAAACTTAAATACAAGGTGAATTATGTCAGGAACGAAACAGAAGACAAAAAATAGACAAATCGTGCAGGAAAAGCTCGCAGATGAAAACTTCTGGAATAAACTATTCATAGCTATTGGTGAGGAAGGTATTTCGCTCACTGAATATTGTGCGCTCGAAAACGTGCATTATAATAAGGTTGCTTGGAAGTTAAAAAGTGATACTGATCTGCAATCACAATATGCGTGCGCACGAGAAATTCGAGCACTGAAAAATGCAGAAAAAATTGATCAACTAGCAAGTAAAGTAGAAAACGAGCAAATTAAACCAGATGCAGGACGAGTAGCAATCGATGCACGCAAATGGTTAGCATCAAGACTTGATCCAGCACAATTTGGAGACAAGATTGAAAGCACTGTGAAGGTTGTAGACATGAATCAAGTGTATCTGAACGAGCTTAAAGACTTGATGCGCACCAAATCCAAACCAGCACCCAAAGTGATCAACGAATGAAGGACGGCTGCCGTTTTCTTTAGTTCAATACAGCAGAGCAGAGACTTAAAGCACTGAAAACACTGTAGAAATGCACGTTTATGAGTAAAAAAGCAGGAAAAAGCAGAAAAAAGTCAATAAAATCAGTAATTTTTCAACCCCCGGTCGCTTCAACGAGTGACGCTGTAGCTGGAGAACCGTTTCATCCGTAAATTACTTAGGTTCAAAAATTTTTTTAAAAAAATCTCAGCATGAAGGTCATTGATAATTTTTTAGAAGATTCTGTTTTCAGTTCTTTACAGGACAAATTTTTAAGTCCTAACGTATGTTGGCATTTTGTACCATTTACTGATGGTGACAATAAGAATAACGACCAGTTTTTCTTTGGACATAACCTTTACATCAACCATTCATGGGTTTCGAGCTTGTCGAAGGATCTTTCACCTCTTATTGCAAAGATAAATCCAATGGCAGTTCACATGATAAGAGCGAATTTAATGACAAAGTCGGAAAGACACATTGAGAGCGAGTTTCATTCTGATTTAGATGAAAACTCTCCAACGGCTGATAAGATTAATCTCTGGACAACGGCAATTTTTTACATTAATGATTGTAACGGATACACCAAACTTGAGGATGGAACTGTTATAGAAAGCAAAGCAAACAGACTTTTAACTTTCTCTTCTGATATAAAGCATCTTGGTGCAACGTGTACTGATGAGAAGCGGAGAGTTCTTATTAATCTTAACTACATCACTTAAAATGAATCAAACCGCATTAGCCGACACCTTACGTCAATTTCAGCAACGCTACATCCATGAACCAGCACTTTTTGTAAAAGAAGTTCTTAAAATAACACCAGACCCTTGGCAAGCACAGGTTTTAAAATGGGTGACAGATGGAGAGCGCAGGATTTCCATCAGGTCTGGACATGGCGTAGGAAAAAGCTCGTGTGCATCTTGGTTAATGATCTGGCATCAGCTTACTCGGTTTCCACAGAAGACAGTTGTGACTGCACCGTCTCATTCTCAGTTGCATGATGCATTAGGAGCAGAGGTTCGGAAGTGGATCACGGTATTACCAGATGTTATTAAGGAGCAGTTGGAGGTTTTAAGTGAGCAGATCCGTTTAATTGCGGCTCCTAGTGAGAGTTTCATAAGTTTCCGTGTTTCCAGACCAGAAAAAGGTTCTGCAGAGACACTTCAAGGAGTGCATTCGGATCATGTTCTTCTTTGTGTAGATGAAGCATCCGGGATAAACAACGCAATTTTTGAGGCAAGCGCAGGCTCAATGTCGGGAGACAACGCTGTTACCTTACTTTTAGGTAACCCAGTGCGGGGACAAGGATTTTTCTATGACACGCACAACAAGTTATCTGATGACTGGAATACTTTGCGTGTAAATTGCGAAGATTCGTCAAGAGTGAGCAAGGATTTTATAAAGGAGATAGAATCTCGTTACGGACGAGATAGTAACCAGTTCAGAGTTCGAGTATTAGGAGAATTTCCACTAGCAGATGAGGACGCAATCATTCCAAGACATTTAGTTGAGAGTGCAGTTGCTCGTGATGTTGAGAGCGTTGGAGGAGATGTAATTATAGGAGTTGATGTAGCACGTTATGGTAGTGATGCAAGCGCAATTTGTGTACGTCAAGGAAACAAGATCATTGGTGATAAGATAAAGACTAAGCGAGGACTGGACACGATGCAGGTAGTTGGTTGGATTAGGACGGAGATGGAGGATTTAAAGAAGCAGAAGTATGAAATTGGTGAAGTTTGTATAGATTCGATTGGTTTAGGCGCAGGAGTTGTTGACAGGTTACTAGAGGAAGGAGTTGACTGTCGAGGAGTAAATGTTGGAGAGTCACCAAGTATAGGAGGTAACTATCTGAATTTACGGACAGAATTATGGGAAAAATGCAGGTTATGGTTTGAAGGACGAGATGTAGTAATACCGAATGACGAGCAGTTAATTAATGAGTTATGTTCAGTCAGTTACAGTTATTCTTCCACTGGAAAGACGAAGGTTGAGAGCAAGGATGATATAAGGAGGAGGTTAAGGATGTCTCCCGACTCTGCTGACTCTCTGATTTTAACATTTGCGAGTTATGCAAGTCGGAATTCTCTTGCATCATGGAGTAAACCATTGAACAGAGAGATATTAGGAATTGTGTAAGATACGGAAAGACTTGATCTTTTTTTGTTTTACGGAGAGATTTACTTTAAAGAACTTTTCTCGGAGAATTCATGGCTCAATACGATGAAATAGACGAACAATCTGCTGAACTTGAACAGGAACAGATTCGTTTAGCAGGTGACACTGCAATGGACGAACAGGAGTTGGAGAGTATCGTTGCAGGTCTGATTGAGGAAGCACAGGATTATATTGATCTTCAGGAAGCTCCTGATCGCATCCAAGCATCTGATTATTATAATGGAAAACCATTCGGAAATGAGGAGGATGGACGCTCTCAGGTAGTTGACAGGTCAGTTCGTGATACGATCCAGTTGATGTTACCTCAGATAATGAGGATTTTCTTTGGATCTGAAAGAGTAGTAGAGTACCAGCCACGATTTCCAGAGGATGTCGCAAACGCTGAACAAGCCAGCGACTTTGTTAACCATGTTGTATTAGGACAGGACAATCCAGCTTTTTCGACCTTTCACTCGATCTTTAAGGATGCGCTTATAAAGCGAGTTGGCATAGCCAAAGTTGACTGGGAACGTATCGAAGAAGTTGAACATGAAGAGTACACTGGTCTTGATGATCTAGCACTTAAAGCACTTCTTTCTGATCCAGACATAGAAGGAAGTTCAATAGAGTCGCATCCAGATCCGAATTTTGTTCCACCGCCAGCGGAGAGTATCTCTCCCGCTAATGATGGCGAAGCGCAACAAAGCATGGAAGCTCCTATGTTGCACAATGTGGTCATCAGGCGGCTTTCTGCTGACGGTGGGATTATAGTAGAAGCACTTCCTCCAGAGGAATTCCTTATAGACAGGAGAGCACGTTCAATAGAGGACTCAACTCTTGTTGCTCACAGGAGATACCTGACAGTCTCAGAGTTAACCTCAATGGGTTATGAATATGATTCGATGTTGGAGCTTGCAGGAGATGAAGACGAGTTTGGAACGAACTCTGAGTTCCTGAACAGACATCCATTAGGAAACTATGCAGACAGGTCAAATGGAGGAGAAGCAAACAGGAAGGTTTTATATATTGAAGCGTACGCAAAGGTTGATTTTGGAGGTTCAGGAATAGCAGGATTAAGGAAATTCTGTCTTGCAGGATCACATCACAAACTGCTCCACCATTCTCCAGTCAGTGATCTTCCATTTGTGTTATTTAACGCATATCCAGAACCTCATCTCTGGAGAGGCTCAAGTGTTGCGGATCTAACAATGGACGTTCAACTCGTGAAATCAAGTATTTTACGCAACATGTTGGATAGTCTTGCAAAAGCAATCCATCCAGATACCGCAATCATCGAAGGACAAGTCAATATTGATGATGCACTGAGCAACAAGGTTGGTAAGCTGATCAGGACAAGGAGTGTTGGAGCAGTTCAGGAATTGAATAAGAGTTTCAACGGAAAAGAAGCGTTTCCAATGCTTGATTACATGGATCAGGTACGAGAGGATCGCACAGGAATGTCAAAAGCGTCTATGGGTTTGAATCCAGATGCGCTTCAGTCAAGTACGAAATCTGCGGTATCTGCAACCGTACAAGCATCTCAAGCACAGATTGAGCTTGTTTGCAGAGTATTTGCAGAGACAGGTATGAAGGTTCTCTTCAAGAAGATCCTGAAGCTTCTCCATAAGCATCAGGACAAAGCAAGGATGGTTCGTCTCAGGAATCAATGGATTCCAATAGATCCAAGATCATGGGACGCAGGAATGGATGTATCTGTTGATGTTGCTCTAGGACTTGGAACAACTGAGGAGAGGATGATGATGCTTGCAGGAATTGCACAGAAGCAGGAAAAGATCCTTGAGACTCAAGGTGATGTTAATCCATTTGTTTCACAACAGCAGTATCACCATACACTTACTAAAATGACTGAGTTGTCTGGATTCAAAGACACACAGTCTTTCTGGAGTAATCCAAAAGACTTTAAACCTCCACCACCACCAGAACCAGAACCGACAGCAGAGGAAATATTTGCAACTGCGCAAGCAGATAAAGTTCGTGCAGATATTGAACTTGACAGACAAAAGTTTGCGCTTGATCAAGAGAAGATGGTAAGAGAAGATGATTTAGAAAGAGATAAACTTGAGTCTGACCTTGAATTAAAGACTCAGGAGATGGAGAACAAGTATAAGACGACTATTGACCAGACTGAGATTAAAGGAATGATGGAGCGTGATCGTGAGCAGTTAAAGCTGGAAGCAGTGAAACTTCAGCAGATGCAACAAGCAGGACAGCAACAGATTGCTCCTCCAATGCGTCCAGAGGAGATGAGTCCAGAAAATCCTCCTCCAGAAATGATGCCGAACTGATGTCAGAGAAAAATGACGATTACGAGGTAGTTCAGGTAACGAAACACATGTTTATTAGACAGAAAAAGAAAAGGAGAGAAGATGTCGAAAAGAAGGAAAGAAGAGAAATCAAAGACAGTTGAGGAAAGGATTTCTCAAGGAAGTAGTGCTGAGTCACTATTACAATCTCCAGTATTTTCAGAAGCATACGAGAATCTGGAAGATAAATATATAAACGCATGGATTGCGTCCAATCCTAGTGACGAGAAACACCGAGAGCAATGTTATGTTTCACTCAAGGTATTATCAGAAATAAGACTGGAACTGGAGTCCATGATGAATAGCGGAAAAATCGCAAAACAAACTAATTAGGTAGTGAGGAGATCATTTTTCCGTAAGGAGCAAGAATGATGTCCTGAAGACCTTAGAAAGTAAAAATGGCAGAGTTGGAAATTGTCGATGGCAACATCCCCAAACCACCGGGGACTGAACTCGATGAAGCAACCGCATTCTGGGGAAAGGAATTAGCCTCTGAAAATGGTGAAGAATCATTAGAAGAACAAGCCGAAGCAAACCCCGAAGAGTCTGAAGAGGAGTATTTTGAGGACTCTGAAGATGTGCAGGAAGAAGAATATGAGGAACAAGATGCAGAAGCAGAATCAAACGTACAGTTATATAAAGTACGTTCTGATGGTGAGGACATAGAAGTCCCACTGGACGAATTAATCTCCGGCTACTCTCGTCACTCGTCATATACAAAGAAATCTCAATCTCTTGCAGAAGAACGCAAGACTTTTGAGCAGGAAATGCAAGAAGCGAGGAGCTTGCGCCAGCAAGCAATTCAAGTCCTTGAGTCCACACAACAGACTGCACAATCTCAAACGCAAGAAAAGGATTCACAATACTGGCAGGATCTAAAAGACAACGATCCAATGCAGTTCATGTTAGAACGTGACGAGTTGCGTGAAGCTCAAATGCAGAACCATCAGCGTGAAGTAGAATTACAACAATTACGAGCGCAGGAGGAAGCAGAGCAACAAACGCACTTTGATAATTATCTTGAAACTCAGAGACAGAACTTAGACGAGTTGATTCCTGAGTGGAAAGATAAGAAAGTTGCTGATTCTGAGAGAAAATTGATCATCGAGTACGGAAAAAACATTGGTTTTTCTGACGAGGAATTAGAAAAAGCATACGATTCTCGTGCAGTTGCAACCATGCGTAAAGCAATGCTCTATGACCAGTTAACTCAGAAGAGAGGAACTTTAAAACCAGTTAAACGTGGTAACATGAAAGCAGGATCACAGTCAGTTGACCTTAGTAACGTGAAGACTAAGAAAGCATCGGATAAACTTAGGAAAACTGGTCGTGTCGAAGATGCGGCAAGTATATTTTATAACATGATTCGTTCATAAGGAAACAATATGGCTATTACAGCAAATACGTTCCAGACTTATCAAGGAATAGGTAGACGTGAGGACTTGAGTAATACAATTTACAATATCAGTCCAGCCGATGTGCCTTTTATGTCAATGATAGGTAGGAGCAAAGCAACTAACACTTTAGCAGAGTGGCAGACTGATGCGTTGGATGCCGCCGCAGCCAATGCCCAAGTCGAGGGGGATGAATATGCCTACACTGCAGTTACACCAACTGTAAGGTTAGGTAACTACACGCAAATTTCCAGAAAGACTGTTGTTGTTTCAGGATCTCAGCAAGCATCTAACAATGCTGGACGAGATTCGGAGATGGCACTGCAGTTAGCCAAATCCAGTAAAGCCCTCAAGAGGGACATGGAAAAAGCACTAACTGGTAATGTTGCAAAATTAGTCGGAAATGCAAGTACCGCAAGAAAACTTGGTGGTGCTGAAACATGGATTGCAACAAACACCTCTCGTCATTCTGGCGGTTCAGGAGCAGGTGGCGGTGCCGCTCCAGTTGATGGCACTGCAAGAGCAATGACTGAAGCAATGCTAAAGTCAGTGATCCAGAGCACATACTCATCTGGTGGCGACCCAAGCGTCTTAATGGTTGGGCCTTTCAACAAGGGTGTGGTCAGTGGATTTGCAGGAAGATCGACTGCTCGTCAGAACATTGCAAAAGACGCAATTCAAGCAGCCGCTCACCTCTATGCCAGCGACTTCGGCGAGCTAAAAGTCATTCCCAATCGTTTTTCGAGGGAAAGATCTGCATTCGTCCTTGATCCTGAGTATTGGAGCACTGCTTATTTTCGTGACTTCAAACAGGAGGAAGTACCGAAAAATGGGGACCACATCAAGAGGGCCCTCATAGTGGAGTACACTCTTATCGCTAAAAATGAAGCGGCAAGTGGAATTATAGCAGACTTAACTGTTAGTTAATATGCTATCACCTTCTCGTAAGGTACTGTTAGACTGGTCGCAGGGAAATCAGGAAATATTTTCCTTCGACCAGCATGACAGGACGTTCACCATAGAACATAAAGAGGATGTTGAACCTCTTATTAAGGTTGCAAAGGAGATGTCTTTTTTAGAACCGTCAAAGGATCTGCGACATGTTGCAATAATACCTAAATTTGTTTTAGACCAATCTCTGAGAGAAAGATGGACAAAGAAAGACTGGAAACGCTGGGCGAACAATCACGACAATCGTCCATTTCGGACACACCAGAGCGTACTTTAAAGGTAGCGATATGTATTGCATCACAACGAAATACATATCCTGCAAAATTCACAGAATGTCTTTCAAATATGACTGCACATTTTCAGCAGTCAGACTTTGACGGACAACACGAAATAAAGGTTTTTACTTCTCATGGAACGATACTTCCAGAGGTTAGACACAGAGTAATTGGAGATGCAATCGCATACGAAGCAACACATGTACTTATGCTGTCACCAGAGTTGGTTTTTCCTCCAGATTCAATCCATCGTCTACTAATGAGAGGAAGAGGAGCAATAGGAGTTAATTACTTGAAAGATTACGCAAAAAAGGAATTTTCAGCATATAGAGGATCTGGATCAATCTTACCAGATGAAAGACTTCCTGAGACAGAGGAAGTAGATGGAGTTGCATTAGGAATGGTATTGTTAAATATGCCAGTCTTTGACTGTTTAGATCTTCCATTCTTTAAGAATGAGTCGATTAAAGACACACCTGCATTCACAGAGGATCATGTTCACTTCTGGAATCAATGCAGGAGTAAAGAAATACCATGTGTTATTGACCATGAACTTTCTAAAGAAGTTAAGTCTCTCCATCATGGTGATCTATGGCATTAGCAAACTATTCGGATTTACAAGCAACTGTTGCAGATTTTTTAAATCGGTCAGACTTGACTGATATTATTAAGGATTGGATTAGGATGGCTGAAGCAGAATTCAACCGTCTTCTTAGAGTTCGTGAGATGAGTGTAAGGACTCGTGCTCCTCTATCATCTCAGTATCTCAAATTACCAGTAGATTTTCTTGGTATGCGGAATATTGAACTTATCACAGATCCAATTACTCCTCTGGAGTACAGGAATCCGCATAATCTTGATATTCATAGATCTTCTGATTCAACTGGTAAACCATTATATTATACAGTTGTACAGAATAATCTGGAATTTGCACCAGCACCCGATTCAGAATATACACTGGAAATTGTTTATTACCAGAAGATTCCGCAACTTGGAACAGAAGCAACAGAGGTTACAACGAATTGGTTACTGGAGACACATCCAGACGCATACATCTATGGAACTCTTTTACAGAGTCCAGTCTATCTAGGACACGATGAGCGTATTAATGTCTGGTCTGGTAGATACCAGCAGATTGTACAACAAATAATAACGAGCGATGATAAAGCGTCCTTTTCAGGTACGACTCCTAGTATCGCTTTTACACCTATAGGATAAAAAAATGGCGGGATTTACAAACTACTTAGAAGATAAGGTAATTGGACATCTATTTGGAGGAACGACATATACTCCTCCGGGGACTTGGTATGTTGGATTGCTAACTGCAATTCCATCTGATAGTGCCGCAGGTACAGAAGTGTCTGGAGGTGCATACGCTCGTCAGAGTGTGGCATGGACTATACAAACTGGTGGAACTGCACAAGCAAGCAATACAGCCGCTTTGACATTTCCAGCAGCCACAACGGACTGGGGAACAGTTCAATGGGCTGCTGTGTATGATGCTCTTACATCTGGTAATCTGGTAGCTTTTGAGGTACTAACGAAGACTGATTTTTCCACAGCAAATCCAAAGGTTGTGAACACTGGAGATATTTTTAAAATCGATGCAGCCAACCTGAAGATACAGCTAGACTGATCATGCTGTATTTTGGTTCAAGGAACTTTGGTCAGGCCAACTTTGGTCACGAACTTATTAGTCAAGCAACAGTTGATGAGGTTACAACGACCTCCAACATGGATGTTGCAGGTTATCTTATTTTTGATAAGTGTACTCTTGATCCGCAAGCAGTAGCAAATGTAGATGTTGCCGCTGGTATTCAAAGAATGGGACACTTAGATGTTAGACCAACAACAACAATAATTACTTCAGGAATCTTAATGGAGTGGCATCCAAATTTGGCAACACCAAAATCAACAGTAATTACACAAGCGTCTGGATACATCGCATGGGATTCTCAACTTGTAGATACAACAACATGGACAACTCAGGTAGTAGATTAATATGGCAAATACGACTGATTTCGCAGTAGAAAAACCAACGGTAGGAGGATATAGAAATTCATGGGGTGGGACATTAAATGTTGCACTGGATAAGATCACAGAACTTCTTGCACTTGCAATTCCACTAGGTACAATTCAGATGTACACGAAATCCACTGCACCAACTGCAACAACGAATGGAGGTACATGGTTGCTTTGTGATGGATCTGCATTAATTCAAGCAAATTATCCTGATTTGTATGCAGTGATTGGAATAACTTACGGAAATGGAGGTAATGCTTCAACACATTTTAATATTCCAGACCTGAGAGCAAGAGTACCAGTTGGTTATAATGCAAGTGCTCTTAACTCTGGAACAGTCAATGTAAGGTCTATCCGTTCAATAGGAGCAACAACTGGAGGTACTGAAGGTCACATACTAACTGAAGGTGAACTTGATCAGCATAAACACTCAATTCCTAATACTACACACACACACGGTATTACAGATGTAACTCATGCTCACTCAGGTACAACTGCAACTGCAAGTGCAGTTGTTTCAGACCCCGGTCATGTTCATTCTCTGCAAACATCCGTTTCATCATGGTCAGGTGGAGGTGATTATGCCGCAACTGGTACACATATAGGAAATGCACAGACAACTCCAAACTCTGGTTCTTCTACAACAGGAATTACTGACTCTGGACATGAACATACTTTTGATACGTCTTCTGTTCCAACTGGTCTAAGTGTAACTGATGCAGGATTAACTAACATAACCGAAACTGGAGAAACTGGATCAAGTTCTTCGCACAATAATATGCAACCATATCAGGTAGTTAACTACATAATCTTAGCAAAGCACCCATCATTCTAATATGGCAACGATAACATACGCAGTAACGATTGAATCCAGTAAGTTCTTAATTGATGCTTCTGGCCCGACAACTAAGCTCACTTTCAGAGATGGAGATACATATATATTTGACCAGTCAGACTCATCGAATGCTGGACATATTTTGCAATTCTCTGCAACATCAAATAACTCTGGAGCATCAGAATATACCACTGGAGTAACAAAGACAGGTACGGCTGGACAGGCAGGAGCAAAGACCACCATAGTAACTTCTGGGTCAACTACAGACACCTTGTACTACTACTCATCTGGTGGAGGAACATACGGATCAGAATTTTCAAATACAGGATATGTTCAATCAACCGATCACAATATTTTAAAACCGAAAGTGGGTGATGAAAGTTCGTTAGAAAAATGGGGACCAATGCAAAATCATGCAGTGGATCAAATAGACCAAGCAATAACTGCCGCAAATGCCGGGGGTGTGGCAATGGCAATCGCATTAGGATAAATTATGGCAAATACGTTTAAAAACAGGACACTCAGGACAGTAGGAACATCACCAGTGGATGTTGGTGCAATAGTAGGTGACGGAGTCCAAACTACTCTTATCGGAATGACAATGGCAAATATAACCTCTGGTGTTATAAATGTTACTGTCCAATTAATAAATCATCCTTCTGGTGGATCAGCAACTACAACACATATCGTCAAGGATGCACCAATCCCAACTGGAGGGTCACTCATAGTTCTTGGAGGTGATCAAAAAGTGGTGCTTATGGAAGATGATAAAATAACAGTAACATCAAACACAGCATCCTCAGTGGATGTGATAATGAGTTTCTTGGAGATTACATAATGGCCTATCTTGGAAGACCCGGAGCAACTGCTCCCTTAACCACTGCTGACATACCTGACGGAATAATTGTAGCGTCAGATTTAGCACCTAACTCTGTAGATAGTTCTGAGTTGGTGGATGGAAGTGTAGACAACTCACACCTTGCAGATGATGCAGTTGGTACAGATGAACTTGCAAACGATGTGGTAATTAACACCTCTGGAGCAATCACTACTACTGGTGGAATGACAGCATCACAAACTGCTACATCTGGTGTTGGAGTACAGTTTACTAGAGACTTAGCTTCTGGTTCTACTGACAGTGAACTGGTTCTTATTAAACAAGACAATACAGGTGATGATCAACCAGCTTTAGTTGTACAACAAGATGGAACAGGAGAGATTGTTAAATTTAAAGATGGAGGTACAACTGCTTGGTCAATTACAAATGGAGCAGAAATAAGGCATCATGGTGTTACAATGCTTGAGGGATGGTCTGATCCTACAACTGGTGCTGGAATACAAATTGGTTTTACAGGTGCAAATATAGGTAGGATACAATGCAATAATAGAGGAACTAGTACAAATCATCCTATTGAGATAGGCACTGCCAATCAAATATATCTTAAAGCTGATGGCCAAGTAGGTATTGGTACTGCAACTCCATCAACTCGGGTTCATATAAGAGGTGGTACTGATTGTTTTTTAACTGTATTTGCACAGAGTGGAACTGGCACACATAAATCGGGGATATATTTTGGTTCTGATGATGGGTCTTTTGTTACACACCAAGCCGGACAGATATATTGTGCAAATCCTTCAAATCCCAATGCTACAATGTATTTTGGAGTTTATGCTTCTGGATTAACAGCAACTCATTATATGAATCAGGGAGTTTTTAATGGTGATTTTAATGATACTTCAGACAGAGGACTTAAAGATAATATAGCACCTTTGGAATCTGGTGCATTAGAATTAGTAAATGCTCTGAATCCTGTTAAATTTAATTGGAAAGTTGGAAAGTGTAGAGATTCTGAAAATCGTAAAATTGGATTTATTGCACAAGAGTTAGAAACTATTATACCAGAAGCTGTTATTGGAGAAGATTATGATCCAGATAAGGCAGATGATCATTCTGAGGGTCATAATAGTGGAAAATCTATGAATAATAATGCAGTAGTATCCGTACTTACAAAGGCAGTACAGGAACTATCAGCAAAGAACGATGCATTGGAAGCAGAGAACACTGCATTGAAAACCAGAATGGATGCTCTTGAAGCACGAATAACAGCATTAGAAGGATAAAACATGAGCTACTTGGGACAAGCACCCGGATTAGGAGAAGCTGAGAGGTTTATTTTCACGGCATCTGGAAGTGAAACGTCAGTAACGGCAGACGATAATGGTGTACTGATTAATTATACAGTTGGTCAGGTTTCAGTGTACCTGAACGGAGTGAAGCTCGTCATGGGAACGGACTTTACTGCCACTAACGGAAGCACGATTGCAGGGCTTGCGGCATTGACAGCAAGTGATGTGGTAGAAGTGATAGCCCTGAGTACCTTCTCCCCGGCAGATACAGTACCAGCCACAGGTGGCACGTTTACTGGTAATGTCACTCACTCAGGGGATTTACGAAGTGGCACTCTCAAAGCGGCAGATGGTACTGCTGCAATCACAGTAGCAAACAGTACAGGTAAAGTCACGATAGCAGGAGACTTACAGGTAAGTGGTACTACTGTAACGATAGATGCTGAGACTCTGGTAGTTGAGGATAAGAACATTGAGATGGGTTCTGTGGATTCACCTACAGACTCAACAGCAGACGGAGGTGGCATTACCCTGAAGGGTACTACAGACAAAACAATCCTCTGGGAGAACGATACAGACTCGTGGAACTTTAACCAGAATATTGAAACATCAACAACAACTAAAGTAAAACAAAAAGGAGCATTTATGCAAAGTTCAACACATCAAAGTTTAGTATTAGGAGGATAGGCTTATGGCATACCCAACAGGAAGTGGTTCAGAAACTTTATTTCGTGGGAGTATCTCTGGGCAAAGTAACGATGCAACAGCATTTAGATGGGATCGTACAAATCCTACTCTTGGTGTTGAAACATATACTGTTCCAGCACTTCACATTATTACAGTTGTATCCATAGTTATAGCTAATGTTGCAGCAGTAGGAACTGATGAAAATTTTGACTTATATGTCCATGATGGTGCTGCAAATATTCATCTCTTAAATGCTCAACCTTTAGCAGGAGCAACGACATTTACATGGAATGATAGAATAGTGTTAGTTGGAGGTGATAAATTAATTATTGTAACTTCCAATGCTGCAAACGTGGATGTTCTGTATTCATTTATAGACCAAGATTGGAGTTAGCATGAGTGGATTTATTGGAAGAACAGGATCAAAGTCAGGTGTTATCGGTAAAATGGGTGAAGGCTGGATTAAATTGGGGGAAAAAAATATAACCAGTGATTCTGGTAGCGAATATGTAACATTCGGAGATCCATATTTGTCGGATACTTATTTTAATACTTTTATGATCACATGGACTGCTCTAAGAACCCATTATGCAGGGAGTGAGCAAGTAGTTCTTCAACCTTATCTGGACGGTACTATTGCCACGGATACACTTCAAAGAGGGACACATCATTGGAACTCCGATTCTTCTCATGGTGTTAATTCAAGTGACAGCACTGGTGGTGCAATGGTGGCTCAAAGTATAGGGCGAGAAACAGATCAAGGTAATAATGGCTATTTAACAGTTGATAGACCGTGGGATGGTAATATTTGTAAGGTTCTTATGGGCAGAACAGTAGCACATCAAGATGCTTCAGATCGAACCATAAATACGGATTTTACTTTGGGCAAAAAAGATGGCACTGCCAAATGGACAGCTTTTAGATGGTGGTGTACTTCAACCACTAGCGTTAAATATGGTCTGTGGAAAATTTATGGACTTAAATAGAAGGAATAAATTATGACAAAAGCAAGAATACTGGCAGATTATGTGGCAGGAGGCACAACTGCGGCAGAGTTTGATTATCTTGATGGACTAACCAGTGCGGCTGTTGGTATTAATGATACTCAGACACTAACGAACAAGACTCTGACAAGTCCTACACTAACTACTCCTGCACTTGGTACTCCTGCAAGTGGTACGTTTGACACAGTTTTTCCCTTCACATCATGGACACAAAATATTGGAAAAGTGAGAATACAAGTATTTGAAGTTCAAATGGGTTCTAGTGGGGCAACACTTGATAATGGTTGGTATTATTTGGATAAAGCAGTAACTCTTTCTGGTTTTGCTTCTGCCCCAAGAGTTTGGGCTGAGAAAAAAGGTGGGTATCATGATGCTTTAGCTGGAACAAGTGGGACTCCATCAGCAACAAATGCAAACTTCAGAATGTCTTGCCCAAGAAATGGAGGTATTCATAGTCAATACGGATTTTTAATTGCAATAGGGACAGCATCATAGGAGAAATATGGCTAAATGTGTAATAAATAAAGATAATGAAATAATAGCTTTCTATGACAATAGTCATACTCAGATTCCAGATGATGCATTAGAGTGTGATGTTATAAAAGAAGTGGGAGGTATAGGGCCACCTGACAATATTGTAAGGTTTTATAAGTTAATAGATGGAGTTGTTACAGCAACAGAAGCAGGGGTTGATTGGGAAGCACAGGAGTATGCAAGAAAAAGAGAAGCAGAATATCCAAGTATTGCTGAACTTACTGTAGCCCTCTATGACACTGACGATAAGGCAGACATTGAAGCTAAGAGAGCCGCAGTTAAAGCAAAGTATCCGAAACCATGAATGGTAGAACTTTTTATTTGGAGATGGGGATTGTACCTACTAATCATATACGGCTTCATTGCAAATGCCTGTTCTTCTCCAAGCAAGATAGGATACTGGCAGGATGATAAGCCTTGGCGTGGAACTATACAGGCAAATAAGTTTAACAAGAACCCATATTGGCAATGTGTAGGGTTTAACCGAAATGTATTTTGTGATGAATGAAAGTTCACAAGTCTTTATTTGGAGGAGGTGGTAATGCTCTGGAAAACAGGAAACTTCTCAACTTTTGGGCAAGATTTTGTATATCGATTGCAAATGCGATTACGTTTCTTATCCTACTGTATCTACTGTTCTTTTCAGAAGTACAAGAGACAAGTCGTGACCTTATTAACATATTATGTGGTGCCTACGTTGCGGTACTGGCTAAGAGTACAGATTATTGGTTTAAAGATAAAAAAGATGTTGAACACGAAGAAGCAAACGGAGACCATTAATGACTAATGGAAATGGTGCATTAGCATCTGCGGCAGATCATGCACTTGTAAAGACGTTTACGCCACTTGTAGTAGCTGGTTTGCTTGGAATCGTTGGGTGGTTGTTTAGCACTGTACTCGATGTACAGGGAGAGGTGGCAGAAATAAATGTTCATATCAAGCACTTGCACATGGCAGAAGAGACATTCGGAAAACAAATGGAAGACGTTGAAAAGACCTTGACAGATTTACGGATAAATGTTGGAAGATTAACTGCTCATTGAAAGGTAATATGACTGCAAACAAATGGTTCTCTTTATATGTGGTAGGTTCAGTCGCAGTAACGTGGATGCTTTATGCGATGGTGCATGACGTTAAAGCTGAACAAGTGTTACTGGAGTATCAGGTGGGTAAACTCCAAGAGATACTTAATGTTCACACGGAGAAGCTGGAGTTATTGGTAGCTTCCAGTTACGAACTTCATACTAAAGTCGATACAATAATGAAAGGAAATAAATGATAGGTCTATTAGCACCATTAATTGGTGGAACAGTGAAGACTCTCTGTATGTCTATGCTATCAGAGAAACTTCTCCAGCAGGTAATTTTGATACTTCTCAGACGGCTTGTAGAATCTACAGACAACAAGGTCGATGACCAGATTCTCTCAGCCTATGAAAAGTCTATCAATGCGTAATAGCACCAAACAGGTACTATTTACACCAGACGGAAATTCTTTAAGTTTATTCTAGGATGGATAACTATGTGGAAATTTGATAGTTTAATTAAAAATTTCACCCAAGACGAAATGGCTTGTAGTTGCTGTAATGTTTCAGCAATGTCAGAGGATTTCATGGTGAAGCTACAGGAGCTTCGTGATAAATGTGGTTTTGCTCTTCCAGTGAATAGCGGTTATCGCTGTGCAAGACATAATGAAAAATCTGGGGGTCATCCTAGTTCTGGACATCTCACTGGAGAGGCAGCCGATCTACGAGTTGAGCGCACAGAAGCAAGGATAGTAATCCAATTAGCTTTGGAGATGGGCTTTTCAGTGGGAATTCAACAAAAAGGAGAAGGTCGTTTCGTACATGTTGATACAAAACCAAGACATACAGGAAAACCGAACCTCTGGAGTTATGCGTAAATGGAGATTTGTTTTGAGTTTGAGAATAGTGATCTTGATGTTGTTTTTACTCCTCACTGGGTGTCAGAAAACCACGCAGATCACTCCAAAGTACAATGGGAATTTTCCGACAAGTCAGATCCGCAACCTCTGGATGATGTGTTCATTCAGTTGGAAACAGAAGAATCCATTCCTCAGTCGAGAGATTGTTTGGATGGCTTGCGATTGTTACGCAGACGTGATTCGTGAGGAACTCACTCCTGAAGAAGTTGAGGGTCCCAAACAAATCACCAGTATAGATCTTAAAAAAGCTTTAATTGATAGATGCAACCCTAAATTAATACCGAATCCAACATGAGTAAAGAGCAGATTAAAAAATGGAAAGAATATGTATCTAGTAACTTTAAAAGAAATGACCAGAAGAATATTAAGGAAATTATTAAGAAACATCCGTACACGAAATGGGAAGATATAGAGAATAATGGCACTGTTACCAATTAAGATACCTGCAGGATTCTATAGAAACGCAACTCAATATCAAGCGAAGAACCGTTGGTATGATGGTAATCTAGTGCGTTTCTCAGAAGGTCGTCTCCGTCCGATAGGTGGTTGGCAGAGACTTGCAGACACACAGATCAATAAGAAAGGTGCAGTAAAATCTTTAAAAATTACGACTGCTGGTAGTGGCTATTCTGGTTCAGGGACTCTAGGATTCACAGGTGGGGGTGGATCATCCTTCACAGGAACTTATACTGTTTCAGGTGGAGCAATAGCAACCGTTACAATCGCTACCTCTGGTTCAGCTTTTACTTCAGTTCCAACCATTACAATCTCTGGATCTACTTCTGGAACAACTGCAGTCATCACTGCAGAAATATTCTCTGGAGTCGATCCAATAAGAGGTCTTCACTCATGGAGACTTGGTGCAGGAGCAAGATACCTTGCTGTAGGTTCTGTACAATCACTCCGTATCTGGGATGGTTCTCAAAGTTCAGGAACAAATGCTCCTATTTATGATGTAACCCCGTTAACCGCAAGTATTCCATCTGGTAATATTGACTTTAAGGATCAAGAAGATTTCCTTATATCTGGACTTGGATATGGAGCACTTGAGTATGGAGGAGATCGTGATCCTACTGATGGATCTGGAGGAACTTCATCTGGAGGAGATACCTATGGAACACCAAGACACCCATCCGTAGA
>Ga0208919_1000825_pt1 | contig 19314 bp, 24 predicted proteins | sample 4_EtaG_FD_184076 | JGI IMG/M metagenome (GOLD analysis project Ga0208919, IMG submission 184076) | Marine viral communities from the Subarctic Pacific Ocean - 4_ETSP_OMZ_AT15127 metaG (SPAdes) (version 3) | ecosystem: Environmental > Aquatic > Marine > Oceanic | place: Pacific Ocean | collected...
TCCTGTTCCTGCCGTTACTCCTGTAATGTCCCCAGTCGTTGCTGCAGCCCATGAAGGAACTCCTGAAGCTAATGTTAATACTTCAGTATCACTTCCTGCCGCTAATCTTGCTGGTGTATTGGCTGCAGAAGAATAAACAATATCTCCCACCCCAGTCAGCAGCATTTCCATAGTCTTACTTGCTGGTTCCGTACAGAAAACGTCTTTGGTTCCGGCAGTAAAGACTACTTTTCCATCACTGTTAGAACTGGATATTACCGTATCACGGGATAAAGTATCGGTTCCTGCATCAGTGACAGTTCCTACTCCTACTTCCCACTCATCAGCTGTTGTATGTGCTATACAATAGTAGGTAGTATTCGTAGTTGCTATTCCTGCTACAAAACCCTCAAATCCTGTAACGGCGCCATCTAAATCAATAGTGCCTGTACCTGTGGTTGTTGTCGTCTCCTTGACGCGATCGTTTAAGACTAAAGCCATAGTTCTCCTACGCTAGTCTTAGAATAGCGTCTGATGCGTCCGGGGTTGGAAACTGAATTGTAAAAGTTCCACTTGTACAAGTCTTATCTCCACCAAAATCTAATACGCATACAGCTTGTTCATTGTCTGGTGTAGCGTCACTGTTATAAATCAGTGCACCACGAGCTGTGATAGTTGCCGATGTCCAGTTGGTATCAGCAAAATCGCAACATGCTGTGTCGGTACTTAATGCTGGAGTAACACTTGTTAGAGCGTTGCCAGCAGTGGTATATCCTCCACCTGATGCTACTTCACCTGAAACTGTATACACAGTGGTAGCTTTAGTTAAGGCTGCCGAATTTGTATACAATGCAAGCTTAAAAGCGTTTCCTCCAGATGAACTAAAATTATGGATGCCTTGTAAAACTTCTGTCTTGAAGCTATTACAGACAGCCGATCCTGTAAATGCCATTTTATCGTCCTCCTTGTTGAGTTGGTAACTTAATTGAGCCCAACCCAGGTTGAATTGATGGGCGAGGTACTCTAATGACCCCACTCATATATTGATCCCGTTTTCCACGGCCCATTTGTTGCGCAGCTACCTCTTGTAAAGCGGTCTCATACGATTGTGTGTAAATTTGCAGCATTTCTGCTGGTCCTTTCAAATATTTGAAAGCCTCAACAAGGCAGCCATAAAGCATTAATGCTGGTGCGTTGTCTCCTAACCAAGTGTTAGCGTTACTTGAAGTTAATCTGTTTGGTAATTTAGATAAACTAACTTCACTAAAATATGCCGCATCTGGGGTTGGTACTACGTATATAGTATTATAGTCCCATTGTGAATAATATTTTGGTGTTCCAGTAGTTGCTCTATTAGGCCAATACTCATTCATATAACTAACATCTTTTCGTTCTAAATATGTTCTAGCAGCTCCTACAGAAGCGTAAATTTGAACACTGTTAATTACTGAAAATTCGGTAGGAGTAAGAGAAGTACCACCAGGTAATGTTAAAAATCCTGAAGACGTAGTAAAATTTGAATATTGATGTGAAGTAAATATAGGTATATCTAAATCACGAAGAATTCTGTTCTCTGTATGTTCTATAAAGTCGTCAATAATTGTGGAAGTTAAAACGTTACTATCCGTTTCTGTATATGATCTTATTTGCTCTACTAATTCAGTATATGTTGTCATGCGCTAACCGTTGTTGGCCCCACAAATACTAATCCTCCACCACCATAACCAGTTGCGGTAGGTGTAGAACTAATTGTTATAGTAAAAAAATTTGATTTAAGATCTGGTCCATTAGGGGTAACATTAGAGGTATCAGGTGTTGGTGTGTAACCAGAAGCTGATTCCAATTCTGAAGGAGCAACTCCAAACTTATTAGTTCCTTGGACACCCATTCCTTGAAATTGTGTTGTGCTTCCCTCTGTTCCACTGTTCGTTGCACTCCAAAACATTATTGTATCTGACGTAGTAAATCCATGATTAGGAGAATAAACCTTAACTGTAGTACTTCCCTTAGTAAAATAAAAAGGATCTACTGGTAAAAGTCTAGTTGTTTCCGGGGCAACTCTTGCTGTCCTAGGATGTAATAAAGCTTGTGGATCTGGTGAATGCTCATGAGGCATTAATTGAGGAGCCTTAGGTTCATACTCACTTGTATGTACCCATGCGCCTGTCCATTCTTTAACCATTTCTGTATAAGGGAATTGTAATCCACTTCTGTCAGAAATAGCCAGAGCATATTTTCCACTAGCGTGTGCCATTTATCCTACCATTTAGTTTTATTCGTTCCAGTCCAAGTATATTTTCCACCTTTTTTAGCAGCTCCCATTCCTTGCATGGTTCCACTAATCGGATTTTTACCAGCCATTTTTAATGGTTGGCCTCCTCCGCCTTTAACAGTTCCTTTATCACTGTTAACACCAGCTTTAGCTGGTTTAGGTATAGAAATTTGTCCTCGTCCTTTTAACCAATCTTTACTCATTTTTCCTCCTACATTTTTACATGTTTAGTCAAAGGTTGACCCTTCTTATTAATGGTCATGTTATCTAACTTAGTTTTGTTAGGAATATCTCCTTTGCCTTTGTGTCCACCCATCTGACGCTTTTTGCCAGATCCTTTTCCTTGGTGTCTTATTCCATAATCATTTCTCATGATTCCTCCTTTGGGCATGCGCAGTCATTACATTCACAATTGTTTACACAATCACATTCACGACCGCATTTTTCACATTTAACCATACTGCTTCCTATGGTATATATGCTTGCGCAGGTTTAACTCTAAACGAGACTCGTTCTCGGTTAGCATCAGCTGTTCGCTGAAATTCTTCATCATATACAGTTTTTAAATTTGCAGTTAACACTGGTGATCTTTTCATAGATATATAATACGCTAATCCTGAAACTAAACAAGGAAGAAAATAATATGGAACATCTGCATTATTATTGTAATCTCCAGCATCTTGAATTCTGTTAACATAAAAAAATTTAAGATTATATGCTTTATCAGGACATGGATAAACCCATAAGGATATATCATTTTCTGGTCTACCAAAAGTTGCAGTTGGAGTCGTTCCTGTGATAACTCCATTTATAACTGTGTATTGAGTAGGTCTTGCATCTCCTGTAGCTTTCTGTGTCTTTCTGCTTAAATTCATATATTCGGTTCTGGAAATTTTAGTAATAGCTACATCTGTTGTATCAGCATCTCCCTGAAGTGTCGTAGATCCATCCGCAGTTGTAGTAATGACAGCATCAATTACATCCACCACTTTCTGGTCAAGAGCATAACGGTTCTGCCCAGCAACCATAGGGAGATTATCATAATCAATTGTCCATAAATTAAGACCCCGATTAGCCCATTCAGAAAACATAAGATTCAAGGATCTTCTAGCAGTTTTTAAATCATAACCGCTAAGAACCTCAAGTCCACATCTCTCAAATGCCTCCTCGATGATCTCTTCAATTTGAAGGTTAAAAGTTCTAGTGCCTGAATAAGCCATAAACTTTTAGCCGTATAAAATCGTTACTTTATCAACGTTACTTAGTGTAGCCCAGCCACTGGTTTCACATCTAATGCCTTGACCAGGTAGATCAATTTGATAATATGCTGGTCCTCCAGCACTTGTTCCACCTACTGGTGTATCAAAAATTGCCTTTGAAGTTCCACCGGTTCCGCCATCTTTTATTTCAATAGATCCGGCCGCGACAGTACTAACAAAATAAATTGATAGTATTCTGCACGGACCAGCAAATACTGCTCCTGATGCTGTTAGCCTTGTGGCTTTAGCACTTCCAATCCAATCACTCATAATTTACTCCTTAAGTAATAGTGAGCTCCCGAAAGAGCTCACATTAGTTATTTTATGACCAGGCAAAAGTGCCAGCCGTAGCTGTTGTATATTTAGCTAGATCATGAGCAAATTCCCAAGTACCTGCTTCATCACAAGTAAAATACAAGTAACAACCTAAGGTTAATATGTTAGTCGCGGCATTCACAGGTGTATACGTTAGTGTAGTTTCATCTGCTATAGACGTATCCATAGTAGACGCCGCACCTGCAGTAGATTGAACCTTTGAACCAGTTCTAAAAACATCACTGCCTGCACATGCAAACGAAAGTGTAGCAGCTGTTGCGTGAGCTGTGTCCAGTGTTTGAAAATGCACTACTTTAGTTCCTGCTGTCGCTGCCGGTAATGTTACCGCTTGAGCAGCAGCCCCTGTATAGTTGTTAAGAGTAACTACATTAGCCGTGTAAGTTAATGTTGTTGCCGTTGCCACAGCAGTAGCTGTTAAACTTGTAAGATCTGGTTTTAATCCCAGAGTTCTTTTAGTATAAGCTCCTGTGTCACTGTCTTTATTGACCTGTTGAAATCCTTTTTCCGATCTAACTGGTCCATTAAATGTTGTTGTTCCCATTTGTCTATCCTCCTTGAATAAATAGTCTTATTATTAATAATAAGTCTGATGGGTTTAGTAGAAGGGCGAACTAATTTCGCCCTTCTTTATTTATTTTATGCTGCACCTGGAGTGCCAAATATTCCACGCCAGTCAGACCAGCCGAAGCTGTATCTTTCTCTCGCTTTATATCTAACGTTTCCAGTATCGAAGTCACCTTCCATTGCAGTTCTTATAGGCGCCCTATTGAAATGTTTCATTCCATTAGGGGCATCAGTTTTAATGTACCATGCATCAGTATCAACTAAGAAATTGTTGATAACATAACCTTGTGGGACCATGCCCATAGATTTAATTGCATTGATATCATTATCTGCTGTGCCTACGCGTCCTGCAGAGTTCAATAACCTTTCAGCTACAAATTGAAGATTTACCGGAAGAATTAATTTCATACCCCTAAGAGCAATCTTTAATCCTCTTTCATCCTTCATACCTGCAATTTCGATAAGTGCTGTTTCCAACGAAGTTTCGTTAAGATCAGCGGCAGTGCCTAATAGATTTGTTTGGTTCCCACTAAGAGTTGGGTGAGATGCTGATAACAGAGTTACTCCGTCACCACCAGTGTATCCAGATGTAGTTGAATTATTCAATACATTTGAACCTTTCACCTGTTTAGTGTTAGCCATTGATCTAGCCAATGCCTTTGTATATCGAGTGCTGATTTTGTCGTAAAGGTTGTCCTCTACGGCTTCTTCAGTTAATGAGAAAGCTAAAGCGACAGTCTCGTTGGTATACCTAGCAGTGTAAGTTTCTTGAGCGTCGTCGTAAACTACGCCTTGACCCTCAGGTTTTACACTAGCATTGGCGAAACCACCAAGCATCACTTCTTCTTCGAACGCACGATCAGAACTCTCTGTTTCAAAGATTTCTGCGTTTTGATTTTCGTATCGGTCATACTCTAACCCAAACAAAGCATTCAAGCCGGGTTCGAGCTCTTTGACCAATTGCATACGTGATATAACCATTGTTCAATCCTCCTATCGGCTTATGGGAATGAAGTTGTTAAAGTAGTTTTCAGATAACGGCCTTCGTTAAGTCTAACTATCCAGTTAGCATTTGCTGACGAAGCGTCAGAATTGTCAGGATCTTGAGAGAGCCCCACAACGACAAATGTACCAGTAGCACCAGAACCAACGATAGCACTTCCGATCTCCGCATTAGATTGACCATTAACACTTGATCCTGCAGTCCATGCATAATCAACGTTAGAGCCAATACTAGTGGGATCAGCAAGCGTACCTGAAGATTGTACTTCATACAACTTGTTTGGATCGTCATAAACAAATCCCCAAATCTTTTCTCCTGTAGCTACATTAATAGCTCCAGGATAGTAATTTGACCAATATGGTTTTCCTGTAGTAGGGTGTTTGGTCACAAAACAACCATTGAATACTCCAATGCTCATAACGTTTGCATTAGCGGATGCTCCAATTGTACCTTTAGCCGGCGAAGCCGAACCTCCAGTATCTTGAACAGTTCCGTCTGAAACGTATACGAGATCACCTTTGTAGATTGGTTGTGTTAAGTTATCTTCAATTGGATACCTTGTAGTACCACTGTTTTGAATTGAAGCTCCTAATTCCCCTACAGGTCTTAAACCAAATGGCGCGTCTTTATTTGCCATGATTTTTCCTCATAGTATTAATTATGACTCACTCCTTATGAGTGTGTCAATTTTGTGTAAATTATGTGGTAAATCTAACTAGATTTTTTGCCACCAAAACTTACGCGAGTGCTTCTCTCCGAAGAGATTGGCATACTAGGATGTTGGTCCTTAAGGGGATCGTTTGCAATCGCTTCATCCTTATCTTTCGTCATTTGATGAAAGTAAGCATTTCGCTCATCAACAGTTTCCTCAGGAATCCTTGCTAGCATTAATCCTCCAACAGCTATAACACCGTTATATTTACCTGAATCTAATTGAGGCCATTCAGTATCAGGATATTCATCCGCTCGGACAAATTCCCAACCTTCTCGCAGTCTGGCAGAGACATTTTTATTGTCTAGCTGTCCTACTACTTCAGCCCTTATCCATCGGTGCTTAAAGCCCTTTGGTGCAGGTGGTGCGTCTAGTTGTGACGGTGGAGCCCATGGTTTCCTTCGAGATGTTTTCTCTCGGGTTTCAGACTCGCGTGATGGTAGTTTTTGCGGTTGTTTCGTTTTCATTATCATATGCCTACTCCTTCACGTACTTCGCATATTCGCTTAGTGGCACACCTAGTTTTTTTGAAATGGCAACTTGTGACGGTGTGAGTCTCACAGTACCTTTGCGCCTTCCTGGGCTTGCACTTCTATTAACAGAAGAAACTGCCTGAGTTGGCGAAACTTGTTTATCAAATTTATGAGGAAAAGTTTCCCTCATTCTTTTGTCTATCTCACTATAGTATGAATCTGACTTCGTGTCAAATCCTTCTTCCATCAGTTTACGATGAATTGAGAAGGATGTCAAGGTCATAGGTTCATCTTGACCAAACCATTCATTTCTATTAGCCCAGTCCTCAGCCTTTGGATCTGGTGGCCTTGGAGTTGGTCTTTGTTGTGGATAGGGTTGCTGAGGCATTTGTGGCTGTCTTGGGTCCACTCCTCGTGCTTCCATTTCCTGTTTTAATCTTTCACGTTGGGCTTTATGGGATGCTGCACGTTCCTCCTCAATGGCTAAACGGCTAAGTTTAGTTTGAGCATCAACTTGTTTTTCAGTATCTCCTAAGTCCATTGCTTCTTTTAATTCTTTTTTAGCTTGGGCGACTTGTGCTTCCACACGATCCCCATATTCAGCTACATATCCAGAATCAATTTGTTGAGCTTTTTGTCTTATTTGCTCTGCATCACGTTGAACACCTTGTGCATATTGCACAGCAGCTTGTTCACGTCTTTCAGCTTCACGTGCTCTTTTTGTTAATTTATCAATTCTAGATTGAACTTTTTTACCGTAATCGTCTACTTCATCTGAAGTAGCTCCTTCCTTAACACCAACATCCACTTCTTGTGTAGTATCGTCAGTATTTACTTTTTTAGGTGCATCATCAAGATTAACTTCTGTAGGATCACCTTCTGCTGGCAAGTCCACCATCTTAGCATCAGCTTCTGATTGCATTTGAACTTGCATTTTTTGTTCTGCAGGCATTTTTCCTCCTGTTATGTTTTAAATTGCAAGATATCCTCTGGGTCTTTTACCACAGCAATTATCTCGTCATCATTAAGTATTCTCACTTCACCACCTTCTATTCCAAATCTAGAACCAGCATAACGACCGAATATAATCCAGTCTTTTTCTTTACACCATGGTCCCTTTGGAAATCTCTCTTTGTCTCTATAGGCATCGGGTCCAACTTTTAGGACATAACCTGTTACGGTTGAAAATCCCCGCTCCTCCATTGTCTGGTCGGACAATATTATACCACCCTTTGTCTTTCCTTGCCCTTTATAGGGGAGTACCAATATTCTCCATCCTGTTGGCTCAGGTAATCTATCTAAAATTTTATCTGTTGATAAGTGTTTTATATTACTCGTAGCTTCCTCTTGAAGTTTTTTAAGAAAACGGTTTTCCTTTTCTTCAGCTACTTTATTATTTTCATCTGCTTCTTTAGATAAATCTTTTTCTTCTAAAGCAAATTTACGTTTTGGTATCTCCATTGTTTTCTCTTTCCTGCAGGTCTTGTATTTCCTGTTCCATTATTGCGTAGGCTTTATTTTCTCCTACGGTTTTGTTATAATCATCCCAGCTAGGTAATCCAGCTGCTATGATTTCTTTTAACTCTTCTTTACGCTCTCTAATCTTTTTCAAGATTAGATAAATCGCTTGTGCATCGTCCAAGTTATTTTTTTACCTTTCCACCTTTTTTATAGCCTTCATTTCGTCTAATTTCACGATCCACTCTACGGATTTCATCTTTTTCATCCATAATGTGTTTAGTTCTAGAACTGACATGCCCACCATGTTTTTTATTAATCTTTTGGTTAGGTCTTTTACCCCATTTACCATAAGATTCATCTCTACGATCTTTCATAGATTGTTTTTTAGTGGATTCTTTTCCAGTTCTCATGCCCAAAGATTCGTCTTCTCTAGCTTTATATCCTTGTTTATGTTTTTTAGATTTACCTTTGCCGTGGAATAACGCTCTTCCCATTGCATCGTGGGTTCTTCGTTGTAAGGCTCTACCTGTGATATCTCTTAAATTTCTTGCCATAATATTCTCCTATATATTATTTTAAATAGTTACGCAACTATTTTTTTACTAAACTTCCACCAAAATACAACCCTATGATTGAAGCCATTAAGTGCGTATCCATTGGCGTTATTACCACACCTGCAAACTGTCTGTCTACAAGCATTTCTTTCTGTTCAATTAAAAACAGAAAACCTCTACTAAATTCTGTCCAAGTCAAGAAGACTGAAACGTCAAAAAAGACTGGAACTATTTTTGGCCAGACGATTATAAAGAAAACTGCCGTAAGTGCAATAATTCTTCGTGTAAATTGAAAGCCTTTGTTTTCATATGTTCTTGCTTTCTCAATGGCCTCCATTTGAAATTTTCCACGTGCCAGAAGCATTTTCTGCTCCGCCTGTTTTGCCTTGATACTCTGTCCCCAGATGGTCATGAAACCACCTAGCAAACTTGATCCAAGCATTGTTACCATTTCTACGGGTAATCCAAACATTAATCCTCCACTAAAGTTACGATTCCACCTCTATGAAATCCTTGTTGAAATCCGGTTCCCCCATGAGTCGTAATCATTGCTTGCAATAAAGGGTTTTGAGCACCCCATGCTTCATTCGGGTTTCCTCGTGGCATTCCTGATGGAGATTCATAATAACCACCGCCGCCATCACCGCCGGAGCCTCCACCACCGTAACCGCCGTAGCCACCCCAGCCACCGCCGGAGCCACCACTACCACCGCCACCACTACCACCGTGATCTGCCATTAAAGCTTTAACAGCTGGCTGTTGGGAATAAGGTAAAGTTTTATCGCCCATAAAATTGACGTAATCAACGTTGTTACTTACATAAAATTTCTTAAAAGCCTTTTCAGCTGCATGCTGAGGTTCATAACCTTGATTTACATAATCTTTCATTATAAATTTTAATGTGTCAGTAACAGCTACATTTGATTGTCCTGGAATTCCTGTGCTCTCACCAAATAAACTTCCAGTTCCAAAAGCCATAGGAGCATCGACATCATACTCACCCCAGTTATAAATTTCTGGCTGATCTTTAATGTTTAATGGACCTGATGGATAAGTTTTATCAACCCACTCATAATAAGCGTTGTTTCCGCCTTCAGTTTTAACGCCGTATAAATAATTTTTAAGAACATTAGCTTGAGCAGTATTTCCTTTTCCTGCTGCAAATAATTGATTTAATTGAGTTTCAAATTTATGTTCGCCTTGATTTGAATCTGATTGTCCTGTTTGGTTATTATTTCCACCTAATGCTCTATTTTTAGATTCTTGATCCCAATCTCTTCCACTACTTGTAGTATCTCTTCCTGGATGTCCACCTGGCCTATCCATTCGAGTTGGGCTAGAAACTCGTCTTGCTGAATAACTTGCAGCACCGGATCTGCCTGTATAATCCTCTTCGGCCATTATCTATAACTCGAATGAAGCGCGTGAGGCTTTCCTTGATAAATTTTTTCGTACATTCTTTCAAATTGATGGTACGGCATGAACTCTCCGCCACTCTCTATGTAAGCTCTGAATTCGTCTTCATATTTATTTGGTTTAATATATCTATGCAATCCCCTGATTCCTGATTCACGACCTGTATCGTCAAATGGTATGATTGGTGGTGGAGCTTCCTCCTCGATCACTTCATCATAGTACTGTCCTGGTATATATTCACCTTCTGTAAGCTCTTCCGGCATTGGAAGGCTTGGATCTGTAAGCCATGGTGGAACTTTTATCCCCTCACTAAAGTCATGCGGGGAGGCTGTTCCCAATGATGGTCCTTTATCCGGCGTGTACGTCTCCAGATGAGGATGTCCTCTTCGATCTTTTTCAAAAGGAAGAACAACATTCTCTCCTGCTAAATCCCTAAAATAAGGATTAGTATTAAATTCTCTTTGTATTGCTGCTGCCTCATCAGTTAGATAAGGAATTCCTTCATGTGGTCGTGGATCTACAACAATTTTTTCAACTGATTCATCTGTTATTTCACCCGGAAATGTTTTCTCCGCATAATTTGTGAGAACTTCTTCTGTTGCTTCATCGCGTGGCACTGCACCACCAATTCCAATTCCTTCAAAAATATCCGAACCCATTTCCTTTAGGTCTCCCCAAAATCCTTTTCCTGTTTCTGAGATGGCATCACTAACTGTATCAATTGGAACTTTAGCTTTCTTTTTACCTCTATTCACAGCGGCATGAATTAATGAACCCCATATTCCACCTTTTTCTCCTACGTCCATTGCCAGATTTGAAAGAGGGTACATTTTTCCATAAGCCTCTCTATTTGTGTCACGAAAATCACTAGTTGTATCTCTAAAATATTTTTGTGCGTCTAATTGATTTGATGCTCCTGCAATTGTCATTCCAGCATCAGTATATTTTCTGTTTCTATTCCAATCTTTTCTGAGATCTTTTAATCTTGCAGTATCAGCTTTATTTAAATTAGATTGGCGCTGCAAGTCCATCATTTGACGATGGACTATACCTGCGCCACTTGTATTCAAAGCTTGTGCACTACGTGCTGGATGCGTCCTCTTTTTACGAGGAGCAAGAGAAGCTATATATTTTTCTCTTTCATCCACCATTATGCACCTGGTAAAATAATTACTTTAAGGACAATAAGAACGACAACAACTACGATTCCGGCCTTTATCCAATCCTTCATCTTCCATTCATTCCATTCTTTTATATGTCCCCAAAGGTCTTTCAATAAATTCATATCTACCTCCTTTTTAACATTTTTGGTTTTTGGGCTTTTTCTGGCCACCCATTACACGGCCACCGTGGTGATATTTCTTTTTCACTGCACCACCTTTCTTCTTTTTCACTTTTCCACCTTTTTTATATCCAGCCATATTGACTTTCTGTCCAGTGGCTTTAGCATGCTTCTGCGCTTGTTGCGCGCCAGCTGATGTATAGGGAAATTTTTGTTTACCTACTTGTGGCATTATTTTCCTCCTTTTTTAATGGTTATCCCACCTGTAGGATATCCGTATTTATTTACCCAAGGGGCAGTATTATACCCATCTGCATGAAATAATCCACCTCTTTTTTTCTTAACAGGCTTACTGCCATGTTCTTTAGTCCATTTCTCAGCCATTGCAGGCTTATTAGCCCACATCCATTTTCTTTGTTTTTCAGATCTAAATGGCATTAGTGTATCGTTGGTTTTTCGTCGTCATAAAAAAATTCACTTATCAATTCTTCTTGAATCATAAAAGTATTAGCAACTTCTTGAAACATACGAGCTGCTCCTTGAGGTCCTAATGCTTCCACGTACATATTTCGTGTCACTGCGAGTAGTGCACCACATACCTGTAGATATTCATCTTGATTATTAATTTCACTACTAGCCGCTTCTTCAATCTTTTTCATTGCAGAAGCTATTTTTTCAACTTTATTTTTTAGCTGTTCCATTTGTTTTATTTTTAGCATTTTCCCTCGCTATTTTTTCCGTAGAACGTTGCTTCATCGCATCCCTAGAATTTATCATATTCTCTTTAAAGACTGTGATTGCTTCGGCAGAATCTTCCTTACTAACATCTGCAGCAGCTTTCATCAAGTTAATACTTGTATCAGCTTCTAATCTATCACGTTCAATGTCAAGTTTTTCTCCTTCCACTGCTATATCTTTTTGAAGCTTAGCTTGTGTTTCCATAGCTTTAAGATCAATTTCTTGTTGTTTAAGTTTAATTAATGGATCTTGAGCTTCACGTTTTATTCTTGCTTCCTCATCTTGTGCAAGTTGTGCTGTCATTTGAGCTTCTATTTGAGCTTGTTTAGCAGCTTGCGCATTTATAAGTTGTTGCATCTGTTGCTCTACTTGTTGTGCCATCTGAGGATTTTGTTGAGCTTGTTGTTGTGCCTGTTGCATTTGTTCCATTTGAGGTTTAAACTCTTCTTGAACTTGAGCTCCAGCCATCATCGTTATATGCTCACAAATATGTGCTTGTAATAAAGAATATACTTGTGGATTAATTTGTACCATACGCGTAAACATAAATTCTGCGTGTGCTTGTATATGTGCAGTATGATCTTGAAAAGGAAAAGCTTTAGGAGCCTTACCACTCATCGCCCCTGCATTCTCTGATGAAGGACTTGTTGGTTCTGGTAATTCCGGATCAGGTTTTAAAATTGCATCCACATTATCCACACCCATCGCATCATACATTCTTCTATATGCTTCACGCATATTATGAAGACCTGGATTAGCTGTTGCTAATTGTAATTGTTGTTGCGCCAATGTAACACGTTGTGCCATTGAAAATATATTTGGATCAGAAACAGGGATGATATCAACACGATCATCAAAATCTGTCTGCTTAATCATTTGATTTCCACCAACAACTTGGTATGGATATTCCGGTGGTAAGTATAATTGAAATACTTTAGCCAATAATTTAAATTCAATTTTTTGTGCATAATGCAATCGTTTATGAATTGCACTCATAACTTTAGTTCCTCTTTCTAAAAGAGCTAAAGTTGTTCCAACCGGATTTTGTTCATTGCCTTCGCCCATTTTCATATCGGCAATTGCTGCAAAAGATTTTCCTGCATCAACTGCAAAACCTAAAAGGGCAAATAAAACTTGTGAAGGTTCTTTATAAGGAAGTGGTAGTAAAGATTCTTTAATTGAAACTCCTGTAACATCTACGTCCCTAAATTCCCCTGGTTGTAATGGTTCATCATGATCACGTATACGCATACCACGTGCTTTAAATCCTGCTGGAAGGTTAGCAAGAGTACCTGCATCAATTAATTGCCGCAAAACACTTGTCGCAGTTCTTGATAACCCACCTAGCATATGTATTAGACCAAAGCCATAAAACCCTAGTCCTGGGAGGAATTTGTAGTGTACAAAATAATCATTTTTCGCAAAGTTTGGATCTTTCTCTTTCCAGTTTCTTCTTATGGATAAAACCTCCGTTGAATATTCATCAATAGAAATAATGTAAGGAAGTTTAACTCCACTTTCGTCTTCAAATCCTGGAACGTCAGCATTTACATGCATTTCCAAAATTGTATGTTCTTCATCTTTTTCGCTGTATTCTCTTTGAACACCTTCAAGTGTATTTACTTTTTCTTGAACTTCACTTGTTTCCACTGTTCCACTTTTCAATTCAATATCACGGTAAAATCCTTGAAGCTGTTGTTTTCTAATATCGTTTGAACTTGTTTTAATAATGTGTGTAACTCTATCGGCATTCTCTAAATCAGTTGCCATGTAATTTATGACAAGATCTTCGCCAGCAATAAATTTTGCAACTGCACGTTTTAATAAACCATCATAATAAACTTTTTTAAATGCTGATCCGGCAAGAGGAAGATAAAATAATAATTGGTCCATATCCGGGTCGTATTCCTTCATGATATCTGTAATTTGATAATTCATGAATTGTTGTACACGTTTCGCCTGATCTTGAACCTCAGGTGTTGACATGCCTACAATTTGAGTACGAACGGGGCCGCTTGGGGGGAGAAGTTCCTTATACGCTTGGGCTTGAAACTGTGTTACAGATTCAGCGAGTAAGGGGTGAACGACCCCGGACGCTCCTTCGAACGGTTGGGTGCGGTCTTCATATTTGAATCCCAGCATATCAAGGCCTTTGATATAGGTATCTTCCCAATCTTTCCTTGAATCCTTATCCGTTTCGAAACTTTCTACTAGATTTATTGAAAATCTACGTAATTCTGTTTCATCAATGTATTCTGCTAAATTAGCATCATGTGGAATGTTTGCTGTGTCAATGGGTGCATTAGGATCAAAATTTACATCCGCACCTCCAGCTTCTGTTTCTGTTATTTCAACATTAGGATCAGAAATTTTTTCGTCAATATCAAGTTGTACTTCTTCTCCTGTTGGCTCTATTTCTAAAGCATCAGTTAAAGAGCCTAAAGCTCTTTCAATATTATCGTTTGGATTTTTTGGTGGCATTATTTTTTAACTACTCCTCCCTTTTTATAGATAGGAAGTCCTTTGTCAATAATAGCCTGTGCAGCCTTATTTTCTTTGATTAATATCATTGGAACTTCCCATGCCCTATTTTTACTGTCTACTATAACAGTTTTTAAAAATTTTGCACCACTTTTTTTCGCTGCCTTCTCCATGGCCCCTTTAGCCATTGGTCCGTAGGCAACGACATTTCCTTTATAATCTTTACCTGTAGGGGACATATTCAAGTTCTTGATTGCTGGAGTATTAATTGTAATTCCATCATATCCACCTTCACGTGCGACTTTTAACATATATTTCATAATGAATTCATTGTAATCTTCAGTTTTACTTAGTGGACCTTGAGGAATGCCACTATGTTCTCCTGCTGCCGCTTTAGCCTGTTCTTCCTGAATCATTTTTCTAACTTTTGTTTGCTCTCTTCTAAGATTAACTAATCTTCGTTTTGTATGATTATCCTGTGGTCTTGCTAATATATCTTCAATCTTAGCAGCAATTAGTGCCAAATGCTGTTCATTGGCCGTTCCTATTTCCTCTTTTAAATCCAATCGTGGTGCGTACTTGCTGGATGCGACAAGCTCGTCATAATCTTGTTGTGCTCTTTCATCCATTTTAGCATACTCACCTTCAGGCGTCTTTCCTTCTTTCGCCCAATCTGCATGTTTTTTCTTTAATCTTCTTTGCGCCGCATTTACCAATTGATGCATGTCGGACTGAATCTCCTCTATGTGAAGAAGCCTTCTTCCAAACTGGTCAGCACGATCAGACGTCCTTGTATGAACTACTCCTCCAGCTCTATCTGCACTACTTAAATTAAAGTCATGCGCATACTTATAGCTCGGTTCATTCTGTCGCAAGCTTCCAGGTTTATGCCTAAATAAAAATTCACGGTAGTTATCACCACCCTCCATCATCTGCGTTCCACGGTGTTGTGGAGTACGAGTATACTCTTTAAACCCAGCTGTTCTTCTTCCTAACGCCGTTGACAGTGACTGAAGGACCTCCTTCATCTCGAAGGGGAACCTTTGCGGAACACCTTCAGTCAAGGCGTCCTTGACGCCGAAATTATTGAAAACCATATCATCAATTCCCTTCAGTATGCCCTTAGCTGCATCATCAGTGGTGGACTCTTTCAGCTGAGGCAGTACAGCCTTAACATAGTCAAAAAATCCTTTGATTGCCGGATCACGTATAGCTTGCGTATCAACTGTTTTTAATTTACGGGACAAGTCCTGTATAATACGTCCTCCAGTTGCCTCTCCAAGGACTGTAACGTCCATCGTAGGAGCCATTTCATCAAACTGTTTTACAAGGACATCCTTTGAAATTGTCTTGTTTCCCATTCTTGAAAGCCACGGTGCGAGTGAAGTGTCATTAAGCTCCATGTCCTTTATGATTGGGTATCCTTTTGGATTTAATATTCCGTGCTTGCCTATTTTCATGTACTGAAGCCACTGCGTTCCTGTCATTGCCTCTGACGGCGCTCCTATGATCTTTTCACGTGATCCCCAGAACATTGCACCTGGTTGTTCTGGTTGTTCTGGTTCTAATTGTCGTGGTTTTCCTTTTCCAATAGTATACATATCAGCGTATTCATCATTTCTTATAAAATCTCTAGCTGCTTTTTCCTTATTAAAATCTTTTATTGGTAAACCATCTTCATCAAAAACAGTCCAATAGTTATCCTCAATTTCAACAGCTTTAAACTTTTTCTTAAGACTCTCTGGAGCCACTAGCTGTGGTTTATAGTTTGTAAGTTTACCTATAACTTTAGGAGCAGTTCTTTTAACAAAACCTCCTTTATTAAATTTTCTAATTAAACTTGCACCTACATATTTGGAAGGATCAGCTTTTATCATTGCAGCTCCTTCTTTGATGAAATTTGCATATGGGTCTGGGCCTTGTGTTGGTGGAACTGCGTTTGGTCTTCTTGCTATTCCGCCTTTGTTATAAAATCCCATTACCTTGTTGTAATAATCCTCATCATAATCACCTTCGCCTACATTTCCCATACCCCAAAAATAAGCAGAAATAGCTTTTTGCCAATCATTATCAAAATGTTTATTTAATGCATTTAAATAAGATCCAGCCCAATTTCTAGATTTACTTTCAAAATTTGGATTTTGTGGAGACGCTCTAAATTCTTGTTCAAATGTAGGCCATTTAGTAGCGCCATGATGATACAATCCTGGATCCATCGCTGTTGTTGGTAAAATTTGATATGCCCCCATCGCACCTTTAGGTGAAAAAGCATAATTTGGTCTATTTTCACCACCACTTTCCACCATTTTAACAGCATCAAGTAATCTGTCAGTATTCATTCCGTGGGATTTAATAGATTGATTAATTGCCTGCCTTGATCTAGGTTGAAGTTTCTCTCTTCTTCGTGACAATCCACCACTTCTATAGCCATGTATGCCTTGTCCTCCCCTAAACTGTCCTTCCCAGTCCATTTCTCTTGTTTCCTTTTCTGCTATCCTTTTTGCTTTTTCAGCTTGTTTATATTGCTTTGTTTTAAATATATTACCAGCTGGAGAAAAAGAATCAACGTATCTTTCAAACAGGTGTGAATAATCTGTATCATTTGGTATGGACATATAATCATGCATATAATCATCTGCTATAGTCTTATAGTCTATATCATCCGTTTTTGTTATTGGCCATGTAATAAAATCGTCTTTGATAATATCTTCACCGCCAGGTGCCATTCTAAGATTGCTATCAATCATTTCAGTGAATCCTGTCTTTTTATTTACTTCTAGATATTGATTAGTTGCAAAATCATCCGCGATATCAAACTCTATTTCAAAGTCACGCTTACCTTCTTTAAAATTAATTAAATCTTCACTACCGTCTGCAGTCTTAATTGAAAGTTTGTGTGAATCATATTTATTTAATGGTTTTTTTAAATAAAATATTTCTGTGCCATTAGGTAATTTTGTAATTGCCTTTTTACTATCGACAACTCCTTTAAGCATATTAGTCATAGTCTTAACCCACGGAACTGCATCCGGCAGTGGTAACTTAGATGCCTGGGCCAATGTCGACGCTCCTTTGAGGATGGACTTTGGTACTGCTGAGGATGCAGCTGTTGCACCCATTCCTTTTAAAAATTTACGCCTAGACATCATCCCTAAGGCATCATCCAGGAGTTTCTTGACTTTTCCTCCTTTAGAGTATCCGTTGACGATTCCACCACCAGCCATTTTTCCTTTTTTTGGTGAGGCACCATAAAATATTAACTCTCCATAGTCATCCACCATGGATGATCGTATTCCTTTCTGCACCATTTCATCCATTATTTTTTGAGCTATATTATAATTACCCCCTCTCATAGCAGCTTGAAACGCAGTGTCTAATTTTAACTGTTCAAGGTTAAGGCCACTTAATTGAGGGTTAGTTGCTGCTACCTCATCACCACCAAACCACCACCAATCTTCAGCATCCTTTCTTGAGTGACCGACTGTCCATTTTTTTCCAGTTAATTCCCTTCTTAAATTATTTAAAGCACGCTCAAAAGCTAAATCATTAATTTCAGGTGGCATATACTTTAAAAAAGTGTCATCCAAAAAATTAAATGCTGTCTGTATATCTTTGTCCGTATATTTCATTCCATAACGAGGTTGTATAGGAGTGTGTTTTTTTGATTTAAGAAAAGTACGTCCGTGCTCCGAAATCGCTTCTACTTGCTCGTCAGTGAGATTACCATATTTCCCTGCAATCATTCTTTCAAGTTTACGACGTGCTAAGTTCGTTTTACTTGTGCTCCCTGAATCACCAATGTTTGTTCTAACTAGTCCTTTAGGAAACCCAGGTCTTTTGGCTTGTCTTATTGTATCAATGGTCCAAGTAGGTACGTCAGAAAAATGTTTAGCGACATCTGGCGTAGTGGCAGTTTTATATAAATCATCTTTCATCAAAAAATTTATTATCTCTGTTTCTTTCGGTGTTCCTATTATGGAATCTGATTTTACTTTTCCCCTTATATCTCTTAACATTTTATTTATGGGAACCATTCCAACATAAGGTTTTAATCCTTCCTCTACAAGTTTTGCATTAACTAACTCCATAACTTTAGGTGTTGAAAGTTGGCCACTACCTTTTAATGCTCCATATTTTTGAGGATTATTAAATATTTTTTCTATAAAAGGTTTTGCAATTTTTTCTCCTTTGGTCATCCTACCAAATTCTAATAATGTTGGTATCTTTTGTCCTGCCGCAGTAGTGTAAAAACTTAATCTGGGATCATCACGTCTGACCCTTTCTAGAACTTTCTTTTTTTTAATAGGATCCCATTTTTGAACATCAAGCATATCAGAAGGTTTTTTTTCTTTCCCACGAAGATAGTAATGTGTAAAGGGTCTCCCTTTATCATTTGTCTTAATTCTGGTCTTAAGAAATGGAAGATCCTTATCATAATAAAGACCGCTTTTAACGCCTCCTATTTTTACTTGATTGGGACGAATTTTTGTTTTCGTTCCATAGGAACGCATTTGAGATAAGGTTAAATCAATAAGTTTCTTAGCATCCTTTAATTTTTTCATTACCTTGGTCCAAATTCAGATCCACGTTCACTTGGATAAATAACAGCCGCCAGTTGGCCTCCTTTAGGCCTTAACCAGTTAATTAAACGTGCTGGCTGGTTAACTGCATGTGCGAAAGCATTATATGCTTTCCACGCTCCTTTATTGTATGGTTTATTTACAACTGGAATTCTAGGTAGACCTAATTTTCCTACTCTTGAGCCGTGGTGGAATAGTCCAGGC
>Ga0208919_1000826_pt1 | contig 19298 bp, 21 predicted proteins | sample 4_EtaG_FD_184076 | JGI IMG/M metagenome (GOLD analysis project Ga0208919, IMG submission 184076) | Marine viral communities from the Subarctic Pacific Ocean - 4_ETSP_OMZ_AT15127 metaG (SPAdes) (version 3) | ecosystem: Environmental > Aquatic > Marine > Oceanic | place: Pacific Ocean | collected...
TGACGCCGAGCCTGCCGAGCCTGAGCCCGTCCGTTACCAAGACGTTCCTTGGCCTTGATAGATTTACTGGAGATTTGTAATGGCTGAAAAATCGAAAAACATGGAGCAGCTTGAACGGGAGGCGCTTGAGCGGTACCTGAGCGACTTTCCATTTGAACCACAGGAGGAAAGCCTGGCAGAGGGCATGGTCATCGGCACTGGCCCGGGGTTGACAACAAGGACGCCGTACCGAAAGGGAGAGTCTCCGGCGTGGGAGACCCCTCCGGCGTGGGAGGCTGAGCCCGTTATCAAGCCTGGTGTGCCCTTGGAGTTGGATCTTCCTGGGGAGTTTACCGGCAAGAGCCTCGCCGTTAGGGACATGCAAGAAGGCTATCGTGTTGAGGCCAAGAGCCTTCAGCACTTCATGGATGAGTACACTCAGTACCAGCTTGCTAAGAACCCTTCGATGCCTGTTGCCGATGCAGAGTCTGCCGCAAGCAGAGAGGCGAGAAGTCTTGTTATGAAGGCAATGCAGCTAAACTGGCTTGGCCAGGATGAGTATAGTGCTCTGAATACAGATCTGGCGACGATTTCAGACTGGCGCGGCAAGATGATGGCGAACCTTAGAGAGCGGCACCCGGAGGTAGACGAGGACCGGTTGAAGTCTCTTCTTCGGCAGCGGTTTGCTGTTCCTGTAAATATTGGCGATTCTTCTCTCATGCCGAGCAACACTGCGCCATCGTTGCTTGTCCAGAGCCAGCAGCTTGCTCGCAGGCGGTCTTCGCGGTCTACCAGGAGGAGGTAAAATGGCGGCACGTTTGCCGGGTACGGCTGCTGGTGGGCTTGGTGACCGCCCCCTCCTTCGCGCTGCACCTACGCCTCCGACCCCGATTAAGCCTGCTGCTGCTCCGGTGACACAGCAGGACATTGTCCTTGCTCAGGGGATGGATGTTCCTCAAGAGCAGCCGCTGTTTGCTCCACCGCCAGGGCCACCAGGCCCCGATGAGATCAAACGGAGGGCGGCTAAGTTGCTGTCTTCGCGCATGGTGTAATGATGTCTATAGTTGAAAAGGTAAAGAGAGCGCTTCTGGATAATCCAGAGGGCCCGAATACGGCTGGCCTGAAAGTTATTGACCAGCATATTGTTGGTGAGCGTCAGGCCAAGATTGATGAGCGCCAGAAGATGGTAGACCTTGTCCAACGAAAGAGAGACGATGGTGCTTGAGCCGCTGGACATTGAGTTGATGGAGTCCTTTGATTCTCCCGGCATTGTTGTTGAGGAGACGGTCACTGCGGTGGTGCCCGCCGTTGAGCCTGCTGCTGAGCCTGAGGGCTCTTTTCGCGGCGCGATTGAGCAGCGTGAGGGTGAGGCATTGGATGCCGAGTACAAGTCCGCTCAGGACGAAATGGTCAGACTTATCAGTAATGTTGCCCGGCTTGAGGAAGAGTACTTCGAGTTTTCCACGCCGGTTCGGCTTGCGGGAACAAGCCCAAGAATCAAATCACTTAAGGACCAATGGTTGTCTTTAACTGATAAGATGGGTAAACAACGAAAGGTGCTTCTCGATATTCGGGAACGCCGTCGTCGAACTGGGCGTGATGTGCTTGAGCATGCGCTCATGGAGGCAAAGGAAACCTGATGGCTAAGATGACTACAGAGCAGGCGCTTCGCGGCGGGAAGTATGTGTTGCGAAAGAAGAAGCAGCAGAAGTCTAAGGCCGATGGTGACCGCAAGTCCATGCCTCGTCTTATCGAGGAAGGCAGCAAGCTTGCGAAGGGTGGCAAGCTGTCGAAGACTGGCAAGAAGTTTAAAGACAACCCTGATGATGATGAGACGAGTAAGAAGGCTGATTTGTATAAGTATGCGTGAGTGATGAGTAAAAAGAAGAAGCTGGCATCAAGTCAGCAACTAAAGCTGGCCCGAAAGCTTCGGGCTTATGAAAAAAAGAATCCGGGCGCGCTTGCGGATAAGAAAAAGCGTGCCCAGAAGGTGGCAATATTTGTCGCTGAAATACTAAAAGGTGAAAAGAAATGAGTGTGAATAAGGTGATTTTGGTTGGGCGTCTTGGTTCTGACCCTGAGCTTCGTCAGACGAAGAGTGGTTTTGCGGTCGTGAACGTGCGTCTTGCGACGAATGAGCGCAAGAAGGACGGGGACCAGTGGGTTGACCACACTGAGTGGCATACGGTCACGATGTGGGGCAAGCTTGCGGAGAACGTGTCGAAGTTTTGCTCAAAGGGCAAGCAGTTGTATGTTGAGGGTCGGATTCAGACTCGCGACTTCACGGACAAGAACAATATTGAGCGCAAGTCTACTGAGATTGTTGCCGATCAGGTTCGATTCCTTGGCGACCGCTCCGACAATGAGCGCTCTGTAGCTGCGCCTACGAATGGTCAATCGCATCAGCGTGTAGCTGACGCTGACATTCCATTTTAGCGGTTGCCGGACTCCTTCCACTTCTTGTGGAACTTGTCGCTAATCTCATTGATATAGTTGGCTTTTTCAGTATCAGACTTAAGCTCAACTTCAGCGTTTAGGTTCTCACCGTCTTCAATCATCTTTTCGACGATTGTGCTGTGAGGGATCCATTTCTCTTCCGTCTTGCTGGTCTTGTCGGGGTTCATAGACATAGAATCATGGTAAAGATATTGGGAGAGCCAGTCAAGTTGGGGGTTCCATGAGTGACGATTCTGACAACAAGGATGAGAAGTGGAAGGCCAAGTGGACCAGCCCTTCTAATCGCCAGCAGGGTGAGGATGGGCATGTCCTCCACCCGGATGTTGATGATTGGCTTGTATCCAAGGGACGCACGTTTCGGCCCACAAATCAGCAAGACCGGTTCAGGAAGCTTGCGATAAGGTTGGCCAAGAAGGGCAAGTGTTTTCGGGGTGAGTGGTTTCGCGCATCTCATGACCCGAAGTACACCGGGGCGTCTGTAGACGAGGAGATCTGGTCGATGTGGGTAGAGCTTGGTGAGCCGTTTATGAAGTGGTTCTTCACTGATTTCCCTGGCATGACTGAGATTGGCGATGTTGAGTATCAGATGATGGACAACCAGTTCTGGACGGGCATTCGTGATGGCATGAGTGAGGGCGAAGAGTGGGCGTATCGCCAGTATTCAAAGGTTCGGATTGAGCCATCAATCAAGCAGAAGGAAGACAACGAGCCCCAGATGCGCGAGATTCATGAGTATTTGTCGCTTAAGGGTGGCAATGGTTGGCGTGCTGACACTGGTGAGGCGTAGTGAAGATTGGTGGCACTCATGTGGACGCTCGGAGCGTTGATGGCAAGAAGCTTAAAGAGCTTGCCCAGCGCCCCGAGGAGTTCATTGGCCGACTAAAGATTGTCGATGAGAAGGGCCAAGAGAGGTACTTCGATACGCCATTCTCTGAGCAGGTCTTAGCGCTTGAGGACTTCATGTCTCCTGCGGAGACGGTGATTCACTACAAGCCACGTCAGATTGGCGACACCACTGTGGCCACTGCCTACAACTTCAACTATCTCTACTGGTGCCCCGACCCGGTTCGATGCCTTGTTGTGGCAGACTCGTATGAGTCGACCGATGCGATTTTTGGTCGGGTTCGACACTACTACCGGTCTTTGCCGAACTTTATGAAGCGCAAGGTTGGCAAGTCCAACAAGCGCGAGTTGGTTTATGAGGACACCATGGCCGGGTTCCGGTGCATGACGGCTGGCGGTAAGAGTGAGGCGCGTGGCTGGACGTACCAGCGCCTGCATGCAGATGAGTTGGCGTTCTGGCCGAATGCTGAAGAGGTCTGGGCTTCAATCACATCTACGATGCACGAGGGGCCTCATCGTAAGACCATCATCATCTCGACTGCAGATGGCCCCGGAAACCTGTACCACCAGAAGGTATTGGCTGCGATTGAAGCTGAGCGGAAGGGTGACCAGAATGTCCGATTCAGGTTCTTTAAGTGGTCTGACCACGTGTCGTATCAGCTTGAGCCACCCAAGGGTTGGGAGCCGGACCAGCAGGAGTGGGAGCTTTCTCAGCATCATGGTTTAACCATGCCTCAAATTTACTGGCGGCATGACAAGATTCATGGCGTAAACGGTATCGGCATCTCCAGGTTCCGTCGCGAGTATCCGCTGACCATTGAGGATGGCTTTGCTGTATTTGATGGGTCTTGGTTTGATGCTGACTATTTGAACCAGTTGATTTCTACCGTCACGCCGGTTGAGGGCTCGGTTCGAATCTTTGAGCGGCCTGTACCTGGCGAGACGTATGCCATGGGTGTGGACCCATCATGGTGTAATGGTGGAGATAATGCTGTTGCCCAGGTTCTAAGCTCGAATGGCAAGCAGGTGGCCACGCTTTCGATGAATGAGGGTGGTGAGATCTTGTTTGCAACCAAGGCCATTGAGCTTGCTCTTCACTACAACAAAGCGAGGACTCTTGTTGAGAGCAACACAGGTGGTGCTGGCACTGTGGTTATCCGTGAGTTTCAAAAGGCGGGCCTGCCGCTGTGGAGCCAGACAACGACATCGGCTGGCGGCATGAGTCGTAGTCCAAAGTATTGGACGACTTCACGCGGCAGTAAGCAGGAAGGCTATGCCCACCTGCGCCAGATGGTAAATGGTGATGCGCTTGAGTTAGCTGACCTGACAACAGTTCAAGAGCTAATGCACATTCGCGAGTTTAATGGGAAGATTGAAGGGCAGGATGGGTACCACGATGACCACGCAGATGCTTTAATGTTGGCGGAATGGAATCGGCGCTCCCTTCCAACGGCGAACATAGCACCGCATTTGCGCCCAAGGCGTTACTATGCCAGACGAAACCCTTTTAATGTTGCACGACGCTTTGGTGAGAGTTGATGGCTGATACCGACAACAAGAGCGACCAGCTTCCTCACTCTGTGATTCTCGAACACTTGCGTATTCACGACCGGAGCATGCGGAAGAGTCGCCACAAGTGGGCCCTGTACAAGTCGACGTACTTGACTCGATACTGGGATTTTGTTCAAAACAAGAATCGAGCATCGAGCCCTGCAAAGCGGCTTAGTGATGTTGAGGTTGAAGTCAACCGGATGTGGGGTGTGTTGTCGACCTATCTGTCGGCGCTTTACCCTCGCGCGAGTCGCGCTGTTCTTGGCCCAGACGCGGCTGGCCGTGGTGACACCAACAAGTCTGCTCTTGCAATCAACCGGTGGCTGGCCTCTCGTAAGATTCACCAGCGAGTGATGTCGGGCTTGCGGCAGTCACTTCTGTACCCAGGTTGTGGTGCAAAGATTGGCTACACTCCTGGTTCTGGAAATCCGCTTGACCGTGTGTGGCTTCGTGTCATCCCTTGGTGGGAGATTTTGCTGGACAGTGATGTCAGCGATGCGGAAGATGAGCGATTCCGTGGTCACGTCTACTACCGGCCAAAGATGGATGTTGAGCGTGAGTACGGTCTTGAGAATCTTGCGGGAACCCGTCGCCTGGACTTCCTTGCGGAGCAGGGGACACCTGACGGCAGGTCCGTTGTTCGCAAGAAGGACAAGGCAAACAGTGATGAAGCTGCGTTTGTCCGGGTGCTTGAACTCTGCAACCTGAAGGACACGATTCAGGATGAAGAAAACTCGGATGTCGTCTATCAAGGACGCCTTGAGATCTATGTACTGGGCCAGGGCGCTTTATCGAAAACGCCTGTCTACACGGGGCCGCTACCGTTTGCTAACCCTGATGGGACAGCTACATCTCATATCGTTCCACTTATCTTCAACTCAGAGCCGGAGTTTCCGCTCAGGGGCATCTCGCAAACCTCGCGATTGATGCCTCAGATTCGGGAGCTAAACGCCTATCGGTCGTTCATGGCCATGGCGACCCGGAAGGATACTCGCCAGTATGTGACTCGAAAGGGCACGTTGAGTGGTGAGGAGATGACGAATCTCACCGAAGGTCATGATGGATTGATCCTTCAGGTGGACCAGAACTTCGACCGTCCGCTGACTGACGCGATCATCCCGGTTCAAAACTCACCGATTTCATCGAACATTGACCGGTATCTTGCTGAAGTCGAGCGAGACCTTGAGCGGGTGATCGGAACGAGCCCGCAGGCCCGTGGCCAGTTGACCAAGGCAACTGCATTTGAAGTTCAGACCGTGCAGATGTACACAGAGTCTGAGTTCGGGATGCATGCATCCATCAAAGATGAGTGGCTTGCTTCAGTTGTAAAGCTATTGCTTCGTGCGCTTATTGCTGCGATGACCGACCGTGGAGACTCGCGGGGGGCCTTTGACGACCAAGAGACCAGGGTTGCTGAGGTTGGCGCGATTCCAGATGAGGGCGCAGAGGAGAAGCATCCAGAGCCAGAGAGTGAGCCCTGGACTGTTGACCGCATTCGTTCGATTGCGGAGAAGGCCGAGATTGATGTAGATGGTGACGACTTCAAGCAGATTGTTGAAAAGATTTCTGGCAAGTCGGACCTTGGAGAGTTGTCTCCGCAAGAGCTACAGGCTCTTGGTTCTGCTTTGGGTGGCGACAGCGCGCCACCAGAGCTTGATGAGGAAGAGGAAGAGCAGGCCAAACAAGCTCTTGTAGACAACATCTCTGCTGGTCAAGAGCCTTATGTTGACGATGATGTCGTTGAGCCTCTTGGTGTCATTGAGCAAAGCGATGACATGGTCTCTATTAGCCAGGACGCATTGATGCTTAGGGAGCGTGGTGAGACCATTCTTGTCACCGTTCACGACCTCGATGCTGACTTTGACATCTCGTTTGTTGAGGGTGGCCGCACACCGTTGACTGATGCGGCAATGCAGCAGAACCTTGTGGCCCTTCTTCAGCCCTACACCGCGTTGTGGCAGGCCGCCCAGCAGCCTGGTGCCGATGGTGTTCTCGCTAAGTCCTACATGAAGGTCATTGCTGAGCGTTTCGACCTTCCCAAGGATCTTCACCCAGACGAGCTTTTGGCAGAGGTCGAAGAGAAGGAAAGGGAAGAGGAGGCAGAAGCAGAGGAAGAGAAGAAGGCAGGCAAAAAGGATGCTGAGGCGCCACCCGGAGCACCACCCGGAGCACCACCTGAGGCACCACCCGGAGCACCACCCGGAGCACCACCTGGAGCACCACCTGGAGGGGCTGGGGATGCGGAGCTTCAGGCTATTATTGGTCAGATTGCACAGCTACCGCCAGACCAGGCGATTGTGGAATTGAAGAAGCTGTTTGCTTCGGACCCTGAGATGTTGCAAATGCTTGCTTCAATAGAGGGAATGCCGCCTGAGCAGCAGGCTGAAATGTTGAACCAAATGCTGGGAGCTACTGGTGCCCCTGTATAGTTATCTTTGCGAGTCTTGCGGTTCTGAAAAGGACCACATCTATCGGTACAACAACAGGCCGGATACGGTTGAGTGCGCTGATTGTGACGGTACATCTAAGTACGTCATCAGGATGTCTAAGGCCCAGTCAAACGATGCTGGGGATTATACGGAGTACAAGACTGATGGCCCGACGCTCTCCATGCATCAATACAAGTGCAATGCATGCAGCACAGTGTTCGAGTCATTGATTGATACCCGTGAAAGTCAGCACCACGATGATGACCAGGAGTGTACATCGTGTGGGGTTAAAGACTCTCGTTGGATTCCATCTGTGCGGATAGATAGGTGGAGTGAGATGTTCCCCTACTATGACCGTGGTCTTGGCGTCATGCTTGAAAGCAAGGCGCACAGAAGAGAGATATGTAAACAGCGCGGGTTAACGCCTGTAGATGGTGACTGGGATATTGATCGTGAGTATCGTAAGATGGATGATATAAACGAAAAGGAAGACCTCGAGTACGCAGACTACTGCGACAAGTTTGATAACTCTCCCGAATTTCGAGAAGTTCGAAAGCTTCGGGACCAAGGAAGACTTTAAGGAGCCAACATGCCCGTCGATCCAGCAACCGGAGCCCGCCTGCCTTACCCTGGAGAGCCCGGATATGACCCCGCGATGGCCGCGCCTGCTCAAGGCATGCCTCCCGCTGCACCTGCTGCCGGTATGCCACCTGCCGGTATGCCGCCTGAAGGCATGCCACCTGAAGGCGGGGTCCCGCCAGAGATTGCTGAAATCGCTGCCTCTGCGCCTGCGCCGAAGAAGCCCTATACGGTCAAGGCTCTTGAGACGCTCGTTAAGCAGTTCAATGACACGATGAACAAGCTTGCCGATGGCCAGCTTCCTGAGGTTGACGTTGACTTCACTGTTGTGGAGGGCAACAAGTGGGAACAGCCGCTTCCGCCGCAGCTTTTTGTGCCGCTTGTTGCAATTAACGAGGCGCTCAAGATGCTTGAGGAAGGCAAGTATGCGGACAAGTACGGGTTTGACCCGATGGATATGACCTCAGATGTGGAGGTCAGGAAGGCAACAGCACAGCTTAAGCGGATGGCGAATGACAAGAAGCTTGCTGAGGACTTGATGAAGCCCGAAGGTGGTGCTGAGGAAGCGGCAGAAGGCCAGGCACCAGCGCCTGGTGAATTTGACAATGATGATGAGATGCTTGCTGAGGGACTTGCTTAGCTTGCACTAATTATTAGTATGATGGTACATTCTTGAACGGAAAAACTTGGAGATATTGTGAGCATGGATTCAACAACTAATACTGCCGAAGATGCACAACAGATGTCTGGGGACACATCTGTTGCGTCTGCTGATTTGGCTAATCTTGTAGATGTGGAGCCAACGGCTTCTGATGCGGAGCGTGTTGCTGCAGAACCTCCGTCAGTAGAGGTTGCGCCTCCCCCCGTTGAGGAAGCGCCTCGAACCACGTTGGCTGAGGTTAATGAGGATGTCTTCAACCCCCTTACTGCCACTCTTGGTGATATCGGTGAATTGAAGACAGACGCCTTCTACGACAACATTTCGGAAGACGACATCAAGGAGCTTCCGACTGTTGCGCGCCGAATGCTTCACAACTTCCGCATTGCATACGAGATTGAGAAGGGAAAGCTTGGCGAGTCTTCTAAGCAGTCAGAAACTCAAATGGCAGAGCGCGAGCTTAAGCTTCAGCAACTGGAGCGGGACTTTGCTCGCCGCCAGTCCGAGTTTGCGGCTTTGGCCGATGACCCAGATGTTCGGAAGATCCTTAAAGGCCCAGAGGGAGAGCTTCCCGACATTCTGAGTGAAGAGGGTATTCATGCGCGAATCCAGAAAGGAATCGCGAAGGGCATGCAGAAGGTCTTGGAGCCGATGCAGAAGGCATCTGCACGACATTCTAAGGAGTCTGCTTATCTTGAGTTCTTGGAGTCTGCTCCAGAGCTTAAAGAGCCACAATTCAAGAGGGATGTCTCTACGCTTGTTCAAAGTCGTCGCGACACCCCTTCACCAATTTCGACCCAGGATGCGTATCAGATTGTGAAAGCGCGTCGAGTTCTTGCTGAGCAAACCGCTCGCGCTGAGTCTGAGCGTCGTGCTCGTGCTCAATCTGCTCGACGTGTTAGTAGGCAAGCAATGAGCAGCGCTCCTGGTGTTGAGGATATTCCTGTAGATATCAAGAAGCGTGGCGCTCATGCTATTGCTAATTGGCTACAGTCCAACCCAGAAGCCGCAAAGAGAATTGCGGGTGAAGTTCGCTAAACCCATAGGAGCATGAGATGCCCACCACTAGTCTGACCATCGGCAACGAACTGCTGTCGACCACGATGCACATTCTGATGAAGGAATGGCGCGATAATATTCATGAGTCGACCGCATTTTTGGATGCGAGCGAGCGCGTTCACGGCGCCGGTCAGCCTTCTCAGGCTGGTGGCACACGGATCGTCATCCCGCTTGGCTTCGAGGACCACTCGACCACCACGCGGCTTGCTACCGGATATGAGCGAATCGACCTGAGTGTTCAGGACGTGTTCAAGCCTGCTGTGTACTCGTGGGCACACGTTGTTCGTCCCGTGGCGATTTCTTCTGAGGAAGAGATGGTCAACCAGGGTGACGCTGCGGTCCTCTCCATTCTGGAGAACCGGGTCACGATGACTGCAAACGCTCTCAAGCGTGAGTTCGTCAAGCAGATCGTCCAGGGCGGTGTGGCCGGTTGGGAAGACTGGGGCACGCTGAATGGTGTTGATGTCGGCACTGGCTTCCTTGAGGAGGCCGCTGTTGGTGCTCAGGCCAACACCGTTGGCGGTGTGGACAAGGGCGCGTTCCTGACCAAGACCGGTTGGCAGAACCAGATCTTTGATGGTGCTGGTTCCTTCAACTCGAACGGTCTTGCTGGCCTGTACGACATGAAGGTTGAGATTGCGTCCGTGTCTCCGAATGGCGACCCGAACGTGATTCTGGCTTCTCGCGCTGGCTTCAAGAACCTCAAGCGGGCCCTCTCGGCTCACGAGCGGTACGTTGACCAGAGCAAGATTGATGGCGGTCGTCTGGTCGAGTACTGGGACGGTGTTCAGATCAATGTTGAGCGCAACATGCCCAACGCTGGTGGAACTCCCGGTACCACGGCTGACCCGGTCAGCTTCTACATGTTGAACCTGAACGACATCCACTGCCTGTGGGATCCGAAGGGCTACTTCGACCTGTCCGACTTCGAGACTGTGTCTGGTGAGTACGACGTTCGCGCCGCGAAGATTCGCGTCCGTGGTCAGCTTATCGCCAAGCACCTTGGTTCGAGCGGTCTTGCGTTCGACCTGGAAACCTTCTAAGTCTTCTTAGATTGGGTGGGGGCTGTGTTGGCCTCCACCCACCTTAAATGCCATAGAATCAAAAGAGGGAGGATATCATGGCAATCCACAAGATTGATGGTGTTGATGGCACCTTAAACTTTCCAAAGAAGTTCGTGACGTTGCTCTGTAATGGTGCAATTACTGCTGGTCAGTGGGTTTCTGTTGACATTTCACTGACCACCAATGGTCTTGGTGGGGCAGTAGTCAAGGCCCCCGCTACTGCCAATGGTGCCACGATGGTTGTCGGCGTTGCCACTGAGACAACTACAGCCACTGGCAATGTCAAGATTCAGACTGCTGGGAAATATGAGAATGCATACGTTCTCAACGCAGTCGCTGCTGGACTTCTGGATCTTGTGGTTGATACAACCGCCGGTTCAGCAAGTGCCGCAGCAGCCGGGGATCTTGTGAGCCCATGTGGTTGCACACTTGAGGCCGCTTCTGGCAACTTGGCTGATGTCATGATCTACGACAAGAACATGTTCTAAGCCATTTTCGCTACCGGGCCTCGCGCCCACTACCGGCAGGCGGGGTACAATACCTTGTCTGCCGGTTTTCTTTTAGGGGTGTGCCATGAATCTGCTTGAACTGCGCCAAGAAATCAACGCTGCCTTGGACTACAACCCGGACTTGAAGCAGTATAGGGACATTTCGGCAAGGATCATCAACCGGCACTATCTGCAGCTTTCTACGCAGTACCCATGGTTGTTCCTTCACAAGAACTACAGAATGACCTTGCGCGCCGATATTGAAGGCGCTTCCAGCACTCAAATTCAAATTGGTGACGCAACTGAGGCGGTTGCCAACACGAAGGTGTTCCCAGTCGGGGCCAACCAATGGCTTCAGACTCCTGAGATGATGGGCAACTATCTTGTACTCAAGGAGTCGATAAGCCAGCTATCGGCAAGCGCTGGTCATGGTGGGTACTCCTCTGAGTATTTGATTACTGGGCTGTACTACTCGGAGAGCTATGACCCCGCAGGAGAGGGTGGTGGTGACTACATCAATCGGTACAATGTGACCGATGTAAATAAGCCTGGAACCACGGCTCACTATGTTGTTGTTGACCGTCCGATTATCGACCCATCGACGCATAGCGCTTCTGGTAGTGAAACAGCACCCACAATCACAAAGGTTTCCATTGACGAGTACACCATTGAGTTCCGTCGCTATTGGTTGCCTGGTGACTGTATGGAGGTTCTTGGTATTGTCGACCGGGGGCTAACCACTCCAGTGCATACGGAAGATTCAGCGGGAAGCACGTCAACGGCAACGAAGACCGCCCCAGAGAACGGCAGGATCACCTTCCTTGACCACCGCAAGGAGGAGTTTGTGTACCTGGATAGGGACAACTCGGGTGACCCTGTATTGGCGATTGAGGATGAACCGATGTTCATTCACCCGCCGCCTGGCCCGATGTCTCTGTCTCAAGCTTCAAGTAATGAGGTGGTCCCAGCAGAAACCGCGATGGAGACTGGCTCGACCTATGAGTATTGCTACACGTTCTTGTACTGTGGAATCGAATCGCCGCCGTCTCCGGTCGCAAGTATCCGCCTGACTGAGCGGGCAGCGGTCATCATATCGAACCTTATGGACACCCGGTCGGTGTATCCCGACTATGACACCTTCAACTCTGTGGGCGTGGCAGTTCCGTCTGACCAGCCTTCTGGGATGTACAAGAGAATCTATCGCCGGAAGGTTGATGGCAGTGTCTCAAACATCCACCAAGGCTTCCAGCGTTGGCATCATGTTGCTGATGTGGCTGAGGGAGCCGGTGTAGACCCAAGTTCAATTCTGTATGACACTGGCCGAAAGATTCGCGGCTCTACAACAACACCTACGGTTCACCTTGTAGAACCAACCAATCTTGGGTGGCCTGGCAGTGACCGGTCGGCAAATAGTCGTTGGACCTACCATGATGGTCAGATGCATAAGCTTCTAATCTTGGATGAGGCTGGTCCAAGAAAGTCTATTCGAATGTACCGGCGTCCTGCTCAAGACATGGACATCGATATTCGATATCTGCGCCGACCACGCCGACTGGTTGCGGATGCTGACACTCCTGAGTGGCCTCCCCAGTTCCATCATCTTTTGGTGTACAAGACTCTTCAAGACATCACCATGCAGCATGGCATGACAAGTCATTCTCAGCTTTACGAGAAGCGGGCGAAAGAGCTTCTTGATCGTATGCGCCAGAAGCATCTTTCTCGACCTGATAGACTGTATGTACGCAGCGGGTTTGACCACCCAACCTACGAGCGCGAGCGTTGGGGAGTTCCTACTAAATCATGAAGACTCAATCGTTCGTTCTTTCACGCATTCGTGGTGTTGACCTTCGGTATCAGGTTTCGCCTGATTCTGCGTCTGACATTCAAGACATGCGTTGGACTTTGAATGATTCTTGGACATCGTGTGGTGGCTTCAGGCCCGTAACGGTTCCATCTATCGGGTACTTCCCGTGGTCAACGATGTCTGCGAATATTCTTCCTGAGTTTTTGACTCCGAAGGCAGAGGTTTCCGAGCCTGGTGGATTGTTGGGTGGGGCGGTTGGCTCTGCTTCTGGCACTGGCGCTTCAAGCAACAATGCGAAGATTGAATCACTTCATTGGTTCTCACAGCACAATGGTGCCCGCCAGTGGCTCATTTGGGAAGATAGCGATGGGAGGCTGCAGCGTTTTCGTGGCAGCACACCAGACGAGCCCTATGTAAGCTTGACCGATAGGGACGGTAATACCTGGAACGGAACTGACCGCTCTCGGTATGTTCGTAGAACACCTGCGGCTGGCACCCAGGGAACCGTGTGGGGCGGCAGGATCTACATGATCAATGGGAATGATGAGCCTATTGTGTTTGATGGTCGGGTGACTGCTACTGCTGGGTATCGTCGGTCCCCTACACCGCCGTCTGCTGAGTTAGTTTTTCGAGATTTTGATGACGAGGAGACCTCGTACTGGCTTGGCACTAAGCTTCGAAATCAAGGGCTTGGCTCAAGTTACCCATTTGATACTGGTGATGGCGACGGAAAGCTTTGCGGCTACAAGTATCGAGTCACGTATGTAAATCGACGTGGCCAAGAAAGCGCGATGTCTGAATCAAGCAATATCGTTCAGTTCGAGTGCGGTGATGGCGGAAAGAAACGATTCGTCAAACTGATTATTCCGACAGGAAACACAGAGACCGTCGCTCGAAAGATTTATCGCACAAGAGACATCTATGATGAGTTTGGGCAACCGACTGACAGGGACTATGGGTACAACTTTTACCTTGTGAAGGAAGTTCAGGACAACATCACCACAGTCATTGAGGATGGTGTGAGCGATTCCAACCTTGGGTCTCTTTCAGACCCTGAGGATTTTGGGCCCTGGCCAAGGCAGGCCAAGTTTATGTCCAGCTTCAAGAACACAATGTTCTTGGCTGGAATGCCAAACAATCAAATCAGGTTTAGTGCCCCCGGAATGCCGGAAGTCTTCCCGATGAACAACCTGTTTGACATCAGCGAGGGTGATGGCGGTGATGTGACCGGGATGTATCCAACCAAGAATGCGTTGGTAGTGTTCAAGCGGAGGGGGGTTTACCTAATCAAAGGTGACCCTGTTAATGGGTTCTATGTTCAGACTTTGACGAAAGATATCGGCTGTGTTGCTGCAGATAGCCTGGCCGAAGTCCCTGGTTTGGGTCTTGTGTTCTTGTCAGAATCAGGAATATTTGTACTTGAGGGCGCTCTGGAAAATACAGGAACGCCCACCGGTATCACTGAAATGAGTGTTCCAATCCGCGAGTGGTTTGATGGCTTGTCTGACGCGGCCTTGGCTGGTGCTGTTGGTATCGTTTATCATCGTGACCGTGAGTTTTGGCTGTGTGTTCCAAATCTTGGTGAGGTAGAGAACACGGTTGTGTTTGTCTTTCACTACGCTGTTGGTGCGTGGAGCAGAAGATTTAGTGTTCCAGTCAACTGTGCTGTAGAGACTAAAGACCATCGCGGGTATCTATTTTTCGGCAGCGGAGATGCTGGCGCGCGGCCTGGCATCCATGTGTATACCCATTCTGAGGTTAGAAAGGGTGTTTACTGGGGGCTTTCGGATTTTGAAGAGCTTTCGGATGAGTCACTTTCTGGCTCTCTTATAGTGACGCCCAAGTACCACACATCACCGCTAAGCTTTGGCAGCGTTTATCGCAGCATTCAGCCCGCGTATGTGAATGCATATTGTGTGGCCAGAGGTGACATAGACCTCGGCTTGAATGTTGGTGTGAATAGGTCTCTTAGTAGGTCTTTCCTGCAGGATAAGGTCAAAAATCAGACTGACCTGATGCGCCCACAGGATGTATATACCCCCACTCTCGCGTATGATAGCACTACAGTATGGGGAAACTACCAGCCTATGCCTTTCAGGTTTGACGTAAGTGTCATGCATGAAAGCTTGGTTACGGAAATGCAAATGAACTTCTCTTCAGCAACTCCACGTAATCCACATATTGAGCTTGTTGGATACGATTTGGAAGCGAAGCTTGGGGCTCAGAGAGAGATCCGCATTTTGACAGACGCTTTGTCTGTAGACAGGAGGTAGCGTGGCTTGGCGATTTCCAAAAGTTCTGCCTATTTCAGGCGATATGCTTCATCCCAGCCACTGGAATGACAACATCGACTCTTATGCTGGAGAGATAAACGGATTTATCGACAGAGATAACCTGTCTTCAGGGTGTATCCAGAATAGCATGATTGCTAATAATGCATTCGTCGACGTGTTTACATCTGAATATAACGACGATGTGCCAATACATCGTGAGCCTGGGAATGATTTTGACATCAACATGAATACGACAGCGTGGCAAGCGGAGGATTGTGGCCCAGACAAAGACAAGATGCCAAGTCTCACGATTGATGTAGAGACTGACGGCTGGGTGATTTGTGATTTCCATGCATCGTATGAGTGGCTTTCACCGAAAGACCCGCCTGGAGGATCACAAGCCTACTTTCCACAGACTTGTAGAGAATTTATTTTTTGGTATTCCCATGGTTCGCCCTATACACCCGTTCTTCATGAAGACCTGCCCGGTGGCTCAGCCACGCCTGCTGGCGTAGTGCGAGAATATGCAGAAGATCTACGTGGGCCGTGGGAGAACAACGCTACAGACCCCGTCTGGATGGATGATGGCGGCGGCCATTATATAGGTGCTGGAGATAAGGTTCAGGTGCGAGCTAATGAGATCAATGCTGGATATGTTCAAAATCCGGTAGACCGCGAGTCTATTGCATTTAGGGTGTTGGTCGATGGAATCACAGTTGCTGAGACCGGCTGGATGTCTATCGGCATGTATAGGAATGGCGCATATCTTACTGGCGTTGCTCCAGTGTCTGCGGGCATCCACACAATCACAACGCAAGTGCGTGTCGCCAGAATTAAAAAGATGACAGCTACTTCTGGTGGTGGTCTCGCGGATGGTGGTGGTGTTCCTGTTAGCGTAATTTCATTTTCAGAAACGCGGGTGCCGGGTGAAGATGCCAAAGGCCGTGTTCGCTCAAGAGCTTTAAATGTCGTTTTGAGGAAGAGATAATGGGTAGGGTTTCACCACCAAAGGTTTTTTCTGGTCAGTCCGTCAGTGATGGTGCCCTTAATGCGGGTATCGCTGAGTTTGATATTCAATCTAAAAATATTGATGGATTGAATGTGCGTGATGAGGCTCTTGGTTTTGAGGAGTTGCAACCAAACTCATTTGTACGAAACTTCTCCCTATGGGGAGGGAAGGGGCCTTCCAGACTAATTGGCGATTACCGTGGTGCGGGTTCCGCCTCTGACACGGACAGTAAGGCGCGAGTAGTCCCTTTGTGGCGTCCTGATGATTCATATTCAAAGAACGGGGACGCTGGCTTACCAAATCGCCCGCATGTGAAAATCACAAATAATCCAGACAATGGTGATGTCACTATCGTCAGGGTTTCATGTGGAATTTATATGGATGACTATGGGTTTCAGACTCTAAGGAGAACCTTTGAGGACCGATTCAAGGGCCCAATCATAGGATGTAGTCTCGGGTTTAAGGAGGATAGCGCAAGTACAGATGGCAGCGCATACACTCGATTGAACTCAACTCGGCAGTGGTTTCAACTGCCATGGAGCGGTGCGAAGTGGAATCATCCACCAAAGCCTTACATTCATTCATCTTATTATAGCCCTCCTGAATCTCTTGCTGAACGCTATTTCGATGGCTGGTTCGAGACCCCCACTGGTCGTAACAAGCAGTGGGTGCGGTCTGACCAATGGGTAAATGGTGACCCGACCGATAGTGCGATGTCATTTTGTTACAACTTCAACTACCAGTCCACCTATGTCTGGAAGCCTTCGGGAACCGGGGACCAGACTGGTGTTTTCGCTTTGATGGCACTTGCTACTTTTGATCACCTTGGCAATAAGCCTTTTTGGGATCCAGAGGAGCGAAGCGGTATTGGGACAGGATCGTATACGGAGTATGATGAAGATGCGGAGAGAGACATAACCATTACGGGTGAAGCCGAGTGGAAGTTCCAAAAGCAAGGAGTGGAGTATCCGGGCTTCTACATTAGAAACTGCTCTATGAATGCAATCACGTACACTATGGGTCGCTAAATGCCACTTAGTTCCAACTGGTCTGCGTTTTCACCTGGTGATACGTTTTCCGCAAGCGAGATTATCCGGCGCTTCAGGGCTATGGAGTATTGGATCAATGGTCGGATAACGTCTACTGACCTCAAAGAAGACCCGTGGGTACGTTCACGCCACATCTTCAAACCAGAGTTCTATGGGTCGCCATCACCGCGAGTCGAGGCAGTTTCTGGAGACACTCACTATCGATATCGACCTTTCAATATTGAGTCTCGATACTACAGACATGAGGCTTCTGGCTGGTACAAGGCCAATGGCGAAAATGATGATGGGACGCGCATCATGCCGCTCGATCCGAAAACCGAGTTGAATGATGAAAACATCGCAAGCCCGGAGGAACTATTCGTTCCTGTCGAGGGTCTTGCAGCATCGATTCATTTGGACCACCCATCGCTGGTCACGGTCAATGCCAACTGGTATGCGTGGGAGTCTGGCGGTAACAGTGGATATACTTCTCAGGGGTACCAAAACCAAGCCTTAAACGACCGTGTCGCCCTGTTTCGCTTGATGCGAAAGAGTCCCCATGAAGGGGATGGTGACTCGGTAATCGTGAACTACACAACGCGGGTTCTTTATGGCCGGTCGAACACTGAACATTTTTTTAGGCGTCAAAACTTCAGTGTGACGTATATGCGCGAGTTCGAGGCTGGTACGCACCACATCTGGATTGGCTGCTTGTATCTTATGAAAGACTACACTGGTGATGGTTACACCAAGCTTGGAGATGATGGCACGGGGCACAGGTTAAAGCACGTCTATGTAGATGGCAGGAACTTTGTGCTGGATGCTACAAGGCTTTACCAGCAGCCAACGATCTCAGTAACTATTCCTTGATAGATGTTAGACTACTGCTGAGGATTTTCCCGTGGCCCAACTAAGCGCATACGAGCGACGACAGCTTGAGAACTACGCTCAAGGTCGTAAGAAAGAAAGCCAAGCTTCAAGCTCAGCCCTTTGGAGTGGTATCGGGACTGGGGTTGGTGGTCTCGCTGGCTTTTTCCTGGGCGGCGGCATCCCTGGTGCCAAGATTGGCAGTATGGCTGGTGCCAGTGCTGGCATGGGCTTGGGGTACCTCCTTGGAGGCAAGTCTGGGTACGAAGAGGGGAAGGTAGAAGGAAAGAAGAACATCCTTGCGGAGAAGAAGCTGGCTAAACAGCAGGCTGCTGAGCAGGGAAACCTTCAGTATATGGCGGACCAGGCAGCCAAGCGGTCGGCGGCGAATGAGTCTGCGGCTGCGAAGCGGGCATCAAAGGGTGGTGGCGCTCGACTTGCCGGTCCAGATGTGGTTCTTTCTGAGGCAATGAGCCCTGGCGCTGGCGCTGCTGGTGGTAGAACTGGCTACGATGGATTGAAGGCCCGTAGAGGCTGGACAGCTTAGGAGTTAATGTGGCAGACGACGCAACAGCTAAAGCGCAGGCATTGTCGAGACAGGCCTACTACATGAAGGTCATGAGCCAGGCCTCTCCGCAGGACCGTGCAAACTGGTATTCTACGACTGGTCAATTTGACGCGGCAAAGGCCTGGTCCAATGTTTCAAAGTTCCAGACTGCTGGAAACCTTGTTCTCGGTGCGCTTCAGATTCACATGGCTCACGCTATCGAGTCTCAGCCGGGCGTAGCGCCACCGCCACCGCCAAAGATTGCGCCACCCACTGCTGCAAGTGTCCAGGCACGTACAGAAGAGCTTTCTGCTTCTCGGTTGGCCCAGATTGATGCAGAACAAAAGCGCCGGGAGGCCCAGGCTGCTGTTCAGGAGGGGCGCACGTCGGTTGATGCACAAGAAGCAATGCACAGAGGCATGCAGAGGGCACGGCAGGCTGAAGCAGAGAGCGCTCGGGGCGCGGCGATACAGGAGGCAGGACAGCAGCGGGGGCTTATTGCACAGCTTGACGCGCAATATGCCCAGCAAAAGTACATTTATGACAAAGAAGAGAAGGCGCGGAAGCGGGTGGCCGACATGAACAGGCTTACTGGCTGGGGAATGTTGGCTGGTAAGGCCGTGTCCAGTCTTCCGTCACTCATTGGAATGATGGCTGGAATCA
>Ga0208919_1000827_pt1 | contig 19295 bp, 18 predicted proteins | sample 4_EtaG_FD_184076 | JGI IMG/M metagenome (GOLD analysis project Ga0208919, IMG submission 184076) | Marine viral communities from the Subarctic Pacific Ocean - 4_ETSP_OMZ_AT15127 metaG (SPAdes) (version 3) | ecosystem: Environmental > Aquatic > Marine > Oceanic | place: Pacific Ocean | collected...
GGTGTACCTGCATCATTTGTACCTCTAAATTTTATATGCCCTATACCATCATTATCGGCAGCAGACGCACTGTTACGATAAAAAATAATATCAGGAGCATGATTAGCATCTGCACTTGTGCTTTCAATAATAAAGATGTCATCAGTTCCAGTATCTTTAATATGCAAAGGTGCAGTAGGAGCGCTATTTTGAATACCTATTCCTTCTGCAAAAGCATCTACGAAAAACATGTGTGTGTTAATTGCAGATTCAACCCTAAACTCCATAGTGGTTGATGCCTCGTTAATTACACATTCACCTTTACCGATTGTAAATAATTCAACTAAAGAACCATTTCTTAACATATTAATTTGGAATTTAGAATCTTCAGTACCATCTCTTACATCGGTCAGTTTTGTTTCTAATTCAACATACTCAACATCATTACCGCCATCATCTTTACCTCTATATTTGATGCTGCCAATCATGTCATTATTTGCCAGATTTGATGCTTTATTCCTATAAAGAACCAAATCAGGAGCATCAGTAGCACCTGTGTCTGTACTTTCAACAATAAAGGCATCACCAGTTCCAGTGGTTTTAACGTGTAAAGGAGCAGTAGGAGTATTTTGACCAATGCCTACTCTTGAAGTTGAGCCATCTATTCTCATTACTTCTGTGTTTGCAGAACCCCCATCATTTACTTGGAAAATAATATCCTTATCACTGGTTACATTTTCTATTACTACATTATCAGAAGATGTCGTTAATTTTAAATCAGTACCGACTGTAACTCCTGATTGTAATACTAATGTAGACTCTCCTTCAACTGCTGCAATAGCCTGTGCATCCGAATAAGAACCTCCACCACCAGCAAGGCTTGAGCCGCTAGTTATCTGTATATCGTTACCTGCATCATTAGTAAAATACAGTTCATTAGGTGTAGCCGTTTTAGTCCATATTTGACCGTAAGCCGCAGTATCAGCATCAGCACTTGCTTGTTCCTTTAGAGTTACTGCGCCCTCTACTGTTAGTTTTGTTTTAGGGTCGCTAAGACCGACACCCAATCTACTATTCGCATGGTCAAACACAAAATTAGCATTTGACTGTAAAGCAGATTGACCATTACCGTAAGGGATTCTGTTGCTTGCTAGGCTTCTAAGCCCTGTACCGCCATGAGACACGTCGAGAGCATAGTAATCGGGATTGGAGTGATAAATGCCCTCTGATATTTGTCTAAAGTTCCAAGAACCTCTAACATCCGCCAGCCCGTGAGCATGGAGGACAGAATTAGTTTCGTCTTCGTATGAACCTCTCAAACTTGCACCTGTTTCAATAAACAGATTTTTGCACTCCAAAACACCGTTTTGTGCCACATTTTTGCGATTTCCTGCGGTACTAGAGGGATAAATTACTAAGTTGCCAAATCTACTAAAGAATGTAACGTTACTTCCTCCGAAATTAGTAGTGTCTCCGTTACAAGGTAATGTGCCGTTATCGCATACAAATTTCCAAGTTACTGTGTTAACATCAAACACTGCCCCACTAAACGAGAATGTGCTAGTAGTATCTCCACTAACATTGAATACTTTCTTTGCATCGTTAGCGCCCATAGATGCAGATTTGACCGGCACCATTGTAGCACTAGCATTAGTAACTAAAAACTTGTAAAATGATGCCTCCCCCCAATCTTCTGAGGTAGGGGCTAGGTAAGAGCAAGTCAAAGCAGATGCAGTGTCTATTGTTACTGTTGGGTAAGGCCCATCGTCAAAGTAAAGTTTGTTGCTACTGTTAGATGTTTGGTCAAACTTCATGTTTGTGTTAGCAACATTATTGTAGGCCGCCTTTGGCCCGTTGAGTAAAAATCTTTGTCCGTAAGATACGGGTGATAACTTATCACCATCTGATATGTATGTACCAGCAAAGGATAGTGTGTTTGAACTTTTTATCGTGCCGTTTAGGTACATGCCAGATAGTGTTAAGTCCTGTGTTATTTCTAAGTAAGATGGCTGACCAGTTATGCTTATTGTTCTACCACCAACTGTTTCGTCAGTAAATGTTCCCGAAGTGGTTAGTACAGTAGATGTTAAATTAGTTATTGTGAACTCCGCATTGTTGCCAGTATTGAAAGCGCCGCTTATTCTTACTACCATACCGTTGAAAAACCCTGCTTGTAGAAAATCTCCGTTTTCTATTGTTAGAGTAGAGGCTGAGTTAGAAAATACACACTTTTCCGTCATTAAGACTTTATTAGCATCATCATAGTCTTCATAGACTACTATCTCATCTAGTGTAAGTGCTTGGTTAAAATTACAAGCAGCGAAGCCTTTAGCAGCAGCAACAGTATCAGGATGACCAAAAACTAAGTGGTCATTAGCAGCAGGTACTCCTGTCGAACCTGTACCATCTGCTGACGTGTTCCAATTGCCCGCAGTATTAGATGTATTTAGTGTTCCGGGATTTCCGGTAGCGACCCAATATCGTGTTGCCATCTAAATACCTCACGAAGTAATGCGACTTTTTGAGTTTCCGGTAGCAAAGGCAGCACCAGCCTTTTCAGAAATCATATCTAACGCATCCTTCGCTCTCTTCTCAAAAACTTTCAACTGTGACTGGAACCTTCTGTCCTGTTCACCTCTCTCTTTCTCTGGATAAAATGTGGGTGTAGTATCAATCAATATTAGTAAGCAATCAGTACAAACTAACATTTTGATTGCTACTTCTTTCTCAGCAGTAGTCACTGCCGTTTCTGGTAAAATGTAATTTGCATTACGGGCTATTTGGTCAACCTGTGTAGTTCTTAGGCTAATGTATTCACTGATTGCTCCTTCTACTAAGCCTCTCGGCCTGTTTAGTAGGTCACGGATGTTATCAGTTGTTACTGCCATCTATACCACCATTTAACCATCTGTCTGAAAAATCTTTTGGAACATCAATAACAGTGGCTTCTTGTGGCGGTTCGTTAACTCTACCCAAGACAAAGACAAGTTTTGACTTTGCTATCAATTCTGCCATCATGCTATTAGGAACCCAATAAGTAGTGTTCCATTCGTTTAACATCTGTACGGGATGTCCCTCTTTTCTACCAGAGGGTCTAGCGAGTCTAAACAACCACCCCTTGCCCGGCAACCAGTTAGCGAGCCTATGCTCCATAACTTTTCGGTCTGCTTTATCGGGCAAGGGAATGCCTGCGTCTTTACACTGTTTTACCAAACTTGCTTTGGAGGGATTTGACAATCAATCCTCTCCGAATCAAGCGATAACGCCGGTAATCTTACAGATACGGTTGGATTTTCCACTAGCAGCACCATCTTGGTGTTGGTGGATTACCATTCCGTAGTAAGAGGTTAACAACCATGAGAAGCCGATACCTTCGATTCTGGTCATCTCTGTTTCCATGTAACCTTCACCGTTGTATTGGAACATCTCTGCGGTTTCTGCACCGGGTATCATCAAGATAGCACTTGTGCTGATTGCTCCGGCTGCACCGTAGTCACGGGTGTAGTAGATTCGTAGGTTAGCCACACGGCGTAGATGCTCTTCCAAAGATTCAACCACGTTACCGTAAAGTTGAGTGTTCATCATGACACTTCGGACTGAGGCTGGCAAGATAAGAGCCACTGGCTCGTTGCCAGAGACTCTAGCGTTTGCGAAAATCAAATCCATAGCGTCAAGGATGTCCTTCTCTTCGTCTGCGGTTGCTGCACCAAATACTGCGGTAGCAGCCTTGGTTTGTCCAGCACCAGCAAGTAAGTCAGTTAGGATTTTGTTGTCCATAGCGTCTGCTCTGGCTTGAATGATAGCCAATTGCTGACGGGACATGTTATCCCATGTTTCGCCTCGTAGGCGTACTGAGTCGAGGAAAACACATCGACCTTGACCTTTTTCGAGAACTACTGAGTAGTTAGCAGTTCCGATGTTGGTTGGGTCTACAACGGCGTTGTCGTCGAGAGGGTAAGTGAAAGTGCCGGAAGCACCAGTGTACCACTTGAAAGTCAACCAGTTAACTGTTCTAACACCAACTACTTGAGTTCCCACTGCGATTTGAGTGGATTGTAGTTGGATAAAGTCACGGAGGGTTTGCTCAAGAACGGATTGTCCTTTTCCAAATGGCCCTACGTTACTGGTCGTGGCTGCGTCTGCATATACAATTTCTTCTAAACTTTTGTTCATATTAATCATCTCCTATCAAGCGATTGCTGCTCCTGCCGTAGCAACGGGGACTAATGTTTCTCCATTAGTTGAGGAAGCGGTAACTCCGCCTCCAACATAAAGTCCCAATTTTTTGTTGGAGCCTGCGGTAACGGTAGCAAGACCGTTTGCTCCTACATAGACAGTTAGGCCAGTGGTGTATGTTTGGCTTGCAGTTGCAGCAACCAATAGAACACCACCAAGAGGGTAAGCAGAAACGGTTGCGCTCGAAGTTTCGAGGTCGCCAGCAGCGTCTCTGCTACTTTCATCAGCACTAATAAAAAGTCCGATTTCTGTTGCAGCAGACAAGTCTACTGTGTTGTTTGTGCTATCGTTAGTAAGGATGTAACCTGCGCCAGCAACAGTTGTGCTGGTTTTTACGTTCATGCTTACTGCTTCTGTTCCACTTGCGTATGTCATCTTAAATCATCTCCATTTTTTTGAGTTCATCGTATTTTAGGGCTGGTGTTGAGTCCATGTCGATTGTTTTGTTGTAAGCGGAGGCCCAAGCATTGTAAGCCCTTGAGTAGACTTCTTCGTCTGTTTTCAAGAGTTCACCGTTAAGATAGTTTGCGACAACACTCTTTGGCTGTTCGGATGCCACTGCTGGCTCCGAAGCGGCTGGTGTTGCTTCTTCCATCTTAACTTCTGTTACTGGTTCCGGTCTACTAGACTCCCAAGATGCAATCACGGACTTCAAAGTAGAAACTGTAAAGTCATCGTGTCCCTTGAGACCAAGTTCGGTAGCCTTAGCAACAAGACTCTCACGCTCTGCCTCGATTCGTGTCATCTCAGCAGCCTCAAACTCTGCAATCCGGGCTTCCCGTAGGACGGCCTCGGCTTTCAGAGACTCAATCTCAGCCAATACGGCTTCATTATTATTATTTTCGTCTGCCATAAGTATCACCTTATTCGATTGTGATGACGTATCGTCCGAGTCACCTTTAAAGGTTTCTGAGGCAGAAGCAGATTTCATTTTTTCTATTTCTACCTTTTCTGCCGTCTCTATACTAGCATTAGGGTATGCTGGTTTGTGGACAATAGCCAAATGGTCAAACTTGAAATTGCTGCCGAAATACATTTGCGGTCTACCTTCTTCCGACTCAATAATTTGTTCGGGTACACCAGTACCGCCGATAGAAACTCCGTAATCTGCTCTGAGCCATAGGCCAGAATCTAGGGATGAGAATAATTCTTCTCGATAAACATCAGCAACATAGTTCACAACATATACATCTTTTGTTCCAGAGATGCTTGCTTCTGTGACTAAACCTACTACGGACTCATCAACAGTTCCGCTCATGTTTCTTGTAAATCTACCAGACTTGATAGTAGGATGATACAGTGTTAAGTCAGCACCTTTCATTTGCGCTACTACTTTTTCTGCACCTTCTCTTGTCAATGCCCAATTGTTTTTGTTAAGACCACTGTGGAATGCAACGCCAGAAATTCGATAAACTGTTTTACCAGTCGATGCTTCTACTACTGCGTTGATTGATTCGACAGTTATTTCACAAGTAACTGCGATAGGAACGCACATGTTACCTTCTTTCTTGTAACCGTCACGACAACCCCCATCAGTCTGATAGGATGCTTTCATTTCATCTTCATCTTCATACGCTGCTTCCTTTTCATCATCACTATAAGATGCTAGTTTTTCACCAGTCTTTTGTTTATATTCATCATGACTTTCGCAAGGCATAAAGATAGTATCTCCGTTTTCATTATGACTGTGAATTCCTTCACAACCAATTTCTTTAGCCCTTTCTGCTGCCTCGCCCGGATTGTCAAATACATCCTTGCGAATCATTCTTGCTTCGACTTTTTCGTCGGCACAAGAATCACAACAAGACTTTTCTTCTGCTTCATAAAATTCTTCATATTCTTCCATATTCTCACCACTTGTTAGTTGAGTAACGCTTTTGCTCCTTTCCCACATTTTGCACGACCAATACCTAGCCTTCCATTTTGGGCCGGGATTGTCGCAATTGTGACGGGAGCGGAAATTTTTTCTTCTAGCGGGGTCATCTCTTTTGATTTCCATATTGGGGTCGCCAAACCTTACTATGACTACTTTGCCAGATTCATTTTTTGTATATACTGCAAACTTTTTGCTTTCTTTTGGAGTTCTAAATGGTTTGTTAAGAGTAACTTTGCGACCTTGATATTCTGCCGCACTTACTTCTTGTTCAGCGTCGGGGTCATTCTTACGATACCATTTGATAAATTCTTCCTCGGTTTTTGCAGGAGAGTATAGTTTTGTGCCATCTGCTAATGTAGATTCGTGTATCTCTCCTTTGAAACCTATTTCTTCTGATTTCTTTTTGGCACCTTCTTTTGTTCTAAACAAATAGTCTTCCATTTTAGCCTCGACCATTTCTGATGCTTTTGGATGTGAGTTTGGTAGCAAGTCGTTGTCCTGCTTGTAATTTGGATTGGATGGTCTTCCCGTACGCATGAGGTATAGAAACGCTCTAACTCTTGCCAAGCCCCATCCGGTTCTTGACATATTGGGTGCATGACTACGACTAAAGGCACCAGCGCCCCTACGAAAAACAGTTTTAAGAGCGCCCATAGATGCACGATTACCCTTCCCTTTTGATTTGACCTTTTTGTTGTGTTCTTCCATCATGTTTCTGATTTTACTTTCAGTACCTTTGCTCATCTGTATGTTTTTATTAGGTTTTTTCGCAGAGCCGGGAGGGTTTTTCTTAGAACCCTTTCTTCTCTCACTAGGTTTAGCAGGAGTCTTTCTCGGGTCGTTTGGCCCCGGCTTTCCATGTTGACCACCATGCTTTGCTTCTACATCTATGGAAGCAGTTCTATCTGCATAACTCATACATACTGCATATCTTTGGTCTTTATTTTGGAATTCACTTACCATTTTTTCATCACCCATACAACGGTCTATGAAAGTCATTCTAGGCTCGCCCGACTTTCTTGTTGGCACAGTAATCACTCACTGTTTTTCGGTTCAAGGTCATCGAGATTTGGAAGTGTAGGGCAACAGTCATCAATACAGACTAACTCTTTGCCTACCATACCTTCTCTGTGCTTTTCCACTGCCATTCGGTGAACATGCTCATCAACATCTCTTTCTCTTTCGTGAATCATTTCTGATGGCATCTCTTGTATTTCAATCGCCTGTTCTGACTCCCACATTCTTAGAATAGTATTCATAGCCGGTGCGGCTATACCACCAATGATAGCAATCAAAGCGATAAAGCCATCTAGGTTGGCAAGAACAATATCGGGTTTGTAAATACCCATCCCGACAACGGCCGCACTAGCCAACAACCATAAGTAGATTGCTGGCAGTGCCGTCTTTTTTACCATTTTATCATTAAATGTAGTAGGTGTGTTCTGTTTAGTCATTTTATAACCCTCCTTTGTTTTTATAACACGATACATTATGCTCAATTGTTCGGTATGTTCCTATCGTCATTTAGAACTTCGTTTTCTCTAGGCTTTTCACCCATATTTGGTGTCGAACCACCGACCTTTCTTTCATCTCCGCCTCTGCCTCTTGTGACGCCATCCATACCTGCTATGTCTAACGCTTGATTTAGGGATAGAATGCCCGTAGAGTAACCAATGCTTGCTCTTTGCATGGCTTGGTAAGGAGACTCTTCGTCTATTGCATCGAATGTAACTATTGGTAAATCTTGTTTTCTATGCTCGATACCCAAGAGTGTTAGGTGCTTTGAAAACAATTCTTTACAGGATTGAACCAATACTTGCTGCAATCTTCTGATTGCTTGAACAGACCATTGGTTAGCGTTAAATGTAGCAGCAAAGGTAGAACCTTGTTCTTGACCCATGCTTACTCTTGGAACGTGAAGCACTGCTGATATGTCTGCGTTAACTTGGTCTAGGAATTTAGCATTGTCTGGAATACTGTTTTTGATGTCAACGTGATGCATATTAACATAGTGAGGTAAGATAGGAACTTGGTCTCCCCTAAGACTGTCGAGAAGCGTTCCTACTTTGCTCATGATATGCTCTAGTCTTTCTTTTTGTTCTTGTGGGTCTTGGATGTTATCGGTTGCTGATTTGTCGATAGTAATGTATTGTTTTGTCATACTATCTTCTATGGAGATACGATTGTTCATTGTGTTATACTTTGCTCGTATAGCCTGTTTTAGAGATGAGAAACGGGATGCACCCCACACGCCATAAGTCCACCTGTCCATTTCATCTAAAAGCCAGTTAGACCTGTAATCAATTCTAATGTGTAGTATTTCGTTTTTTGAGAACCTTTGCGTGTCTCTCTGATTTTCTCTAAAGACATACTCTTCTGCACTCATAATTGGATTATCTTTGTCTGCTGCGAAAGGAACAGGCCTATCATCAGTAATTGTTATTTGATTTACTGGTAAAGATTGTAATTTTGTAATCCCTTGTAAGGATGAACCAACATATTTGTTGATGTCGTTACCATAAACCATAAGGTTTCTCATGGCATTTATAAGTACATCGTCAAAATCAAGAGTTTCTTCTACTAATTCCCTAATTGCATTACGAATTGTACCGTTTTTTGCTTTTTTGTAATCAATAAAATAATTGTTTGCCGTCAACGAAACAGTCCTAACGGCACCGTTTAGTTCTGGGTCGAGTTTAAGCATGTCATCATAAAGGTCAAAAATAGTGTCGTAGTTGTTGTCACTTCTAAAGTATTCAGTGTCTTTGAATACATCTTTTAAGCCTGCCGCTACGTTAAAAGGAACATTAGACTGTGAAGTTTTAGCAGCAACAATTTGAGGCTCGGATGAACTTTGCCTCCGAAATATGTCAAAAAAGCCCATGAGGTGTAACTATGGATGGTGCTATTTGAACATTACTTAATTGTTATGTCACACCATACCTTGCATTCCGATGATTGCGGCAACCATCGCAGAGCCTATACCCATCATCCACTTTATGATAGATTTACCTATGCCGTTAATCATATCTTGAGTTGCTCTTTGTGTGTCTGCTAGTGCAGTGAATTGCTCATCAGTTCTTATTTGTGATTCAAGAAGTTTAGCAAGCATCTCATCATGCTTGTCAAGTCTGCGCTCAATACTATCTAGTCTGTGGTTTTGAACTGCATTATCACTCATTTTTGTCACCCGAACGATTTTTGAATAGTTTGCTACCACTAACTATTACGATGAACCAAAAGACAATCTCAGCGATAATTAAACCTATTGCGAGAACAAGGCCAAGCGTATTCATACTACCACATACTAACGTATTTGCCAGTGTGTTGTGAAGGTTTCTTTGGTTTTCCCTTGCTTTGCCAAGATTTTACTTGTGCGGTTCCAGTAACTACTGGCGTTTTAGTGACATCAAACTTATTGAATTGGTCAAGTGCGTGAGCCAAAGCCATAACTGTGTCATTGTGCTTACCAACATCAACAATATCCCCACTTTTCCAAACGTGATTTTCTAACTCATCAAAGATTATATTAACCATGTTTCTAGTTTCTATGTTACCGTAAGGCCATTGAAATTTGCCTTGCTCAAACCAAGTTCTAAGTCTGTTCAATAATCCTTGCTTTAGTCCCTTGTTACTAGCCTTTGAAGCCCTGTAATCTAAATGAGCGCCTTTCTGAATTATGAGGGCTTCGTATAGGCGCTGAAATCCTACATCTTCTGCGGCTATTGGTGCTTTGCCATATCTATGAGACCACTCAATAATTACATCTGCTTGTCTGTCTGGTGGGAAATCATTCCTACGCCACATATTTACAAAGTGAACTACGCCCTCAGCATCTTGCCGCAATACTATTAACACAGTATAATCCTTTCCTATACCATGAGAGGGGTCGAATCCGATGACATATCTACTATCGTCGAACTCCATGTCGAGGCCGAGAGTGGAACTTACATCTATGTTTTTTCTGACATCGCCCCTCTTGAAGACTTGGGAATCATCATCCACGACCTTACAAAGATACTCTTGAGCGAAGGCGAGGTCATCATTCATGGAGAGTTTTTGTTCGATAAGGAAATCAGTGGGTCTGAAATCCGGCCATAACGGTTCTAATTCTATGTTATCGGGGTCAGCCCTATGCTCATCCCAATTTGGAAATGCAGACCAAGTTCCCGATGACCAGACTTGTTTTGCCTTTTCTGACAACATTTCACTGTGATACAGGTCAGTTAATGCCATAGGAGTACCTACTACGAACAGGGATGTTCCGGGGTCGTTCATCGGCGTTACTACTTTTCTAAACCACTCGATAACTTTATCCATTGTCATGTCACCAAGTTCTGCTAAAACATCATCAAGAGCGACACATCCCGGATGCTCTCCACGAATCGCAGCCCCTACACCTGCTGCTCTAATCCAAGAGCCGTTTGTAAATGCTATTTTGTCTTTTGTGGACTTTTTGATTAGTTTTCTAAGTTCAGGATGCCTACGCATATCTTCCTCTATTTCTGCTAATCTGTTGAATGCTTGTCTATTGGATGCAGAAAATAACCAAATAGTCATTGGTTTGTTTCTATCTTTTTCAAACAAGCACATGTGAAGTAATTTTACTCTTAGAGTAGATGATTTACTGTGAGACCTTGGTGCGATAATACACACACGGTTAACTGATTTTTTTTCTGGGCGTTTGTAAAGTTCCATCCACTCATCTATGTGGTCTGCCCATTGATATTCTTCTGATAACCACTCGTAAAAATATTTGATGTCATGCCTTGACCTTTCAATATGAAAGCCTTTCATCATGCTCATTCAATAACCTCCATACAATCTTCGCAAAAAGATTTGTCAGATAAGTTGTAGCAGCCTTCCTTCTCGCAATACTCACTAATTATGTGAGGTGCGAGTGCTGGCGGTGAGGCCGAATTGACGAGAGGCAACGTCAATACACACCCGCATTATTCTTTTTTAGCAGCCTTCTTTGAGGTTTTCTTACTAGCCTTTGCCTTTTTCTTAGGGGGAATGACTTCGTAAGAAACACCATCTTCTCTGAGTCGGTAAATAGTACCGTCTGCTTCCGTCCATTCTTTCACGCTAAATCACCTCAAGCGATGATGAAGGAAACAACAAGGTCTAAAATACCGCCTTCGAGGGTAGCGGTAGCGATTGTTCCTATAACATTTGTTGCTGATGAAACGTAGACTGGTGCAGAACCGGCGGTAACTGCGTTTGAACCTGCGTATGCAGCGTTGTCGAAAGCAGTAGCGCCTTTGAAAGCGGTAGCAGTTCCAGTAATACCCAAAGCGAGTGTTGCTGAACCACTGGATGCTAGAGCGCCACTACTTTTTATAACTGCGCTTGTTACCAAAGCACCTGCTGGTAATTGTTGAGCAGCGCCAGATGTATCAGTAAGAGTAACTGCTCCTACTGCTCCACCTTGGGAATCAAACTCATATCTAAAAGTCAAACTTTGAACTGGTGTGTAAGCGAGGTCTGTGGTTGCGATAGTACCGGCTACGATTTTTGCACCAGTTACCGCATCATCCTTAAGACGCTCAGTTGACACGAATTTCTGAAATTTTCTGTTCTGTGGCATAATATCACCTATTGGTTATGACAAGAGCCTTGCGTTATTTAAGACTTACTCGGATAGAACCGGAGAAAACAACGAACCTACAAGTCCTTCATCATAATCAATAATGTGGGCCGCTAAGCCTGCTGGACTTTGCGTATAGCCGTGTCTGTAATGGTATCTATCGTGTCCTGCTAGACTTGGTAACTGAACAACAGTGCATCCTTCCTTTTCTACTAGGGATTGATGGTGAAGATGTCCATGAAACCAAATGTGCCATTTTGTATCGCCCCAATCTTTTCGAGCCTCAGTAGACATTAGAGATGGTAGTTTGTTACCACGAACTGCATCCCCATGTGTAAATCCTAGTAAAGTGTCACCGTAGGTTAGATATTGTCTTGTCTTTGGTGATACAGTGACTTCTACATCATCAATATCTTCGTAGGCTGCTGATAAATACATCATAAGTGCGTATGTTGAATGTCTATCGTGATTACCGGGCATAAAGACAACCTGCACGTTTGTAATCTGTCTCAAAAGGTCAATATGCTCTCTAGCAAGTTTGCATCCTGTCATCAGTATTTCTGCGGGGGAAGCACACATATCTTGCCTTGTTCCTTTTGTTGTAGTCCCAAAGTCGTTGTCAACGTGAAACCAATCACTACCACAAGCAACAATAATTTTTTCGGGGACACTTGGTAGGCGTGAGGCCAATTCCTCAGTCTTAGTGAATAAACGGGCTCTAGCCTCATCAAAATTATAAGTTTCTCCTACTTCATCTTCCCATCCGTATTTACCCCAATGGAAGTCAGTAGGGCTGATAACAACCGCATATCTCTTATCATTGGCCTTGAGTTTTAGTTTTGGCACTTTATCGTGCGCTTTTGGTACAAGTTCATACATCTTGTCAAGCAGAGTGGCCTTTAGTAGTCGGTATGACTGCGCATCCTCTTTGATTTGTTTTATTTCTTTTTGCTCTGCCTCTTTGATAATCGCTATTCTTTTCTTTGAAAGTAAAGTCTCAGTCAAAACTTGCTGGTCTTCACTCTGCAATTGCTCATTAGTGAACGGGATAGATGAATGACTCCACCCATACTTTGATACATATTCCTTGAACCAAGACTCGGGCATTTCATACTTGGTAGAAACTTGCGCCTTCGTAAGCCCCTTACCAACCATATCAGAGTAATCTTCTAGCATGGCCCTGTGAGTATCACCGGGAATAGCCACCTGCTCTGCTGCCGAATGCAAGTAAGTATAGTATGTATCACTGCTTTCATCGTAAAAGTAAGATTCATCATCTTCTATTTTCTGCTCATCCTTCTCCCAACGCAGGATTGCCATCTCCCACCCTTTTACACTCCTTGTCGGGTCTATCTCATTTAGAAATTTAGCAAACCCTAATCGGCTTGCTGGTCGCTCATGTGCATGTTTTTTTATTAAATCATAATCGAAAGGTGGTCGCCTCGTCATGGTGTAAGCGATGAAAGCACCTATTTAAGAGTCTTTTGGTTTTTCAAAAAAATTTTCAAAAAAATTGTGGGACACTAGGCTCTGCCCTTGTGTGTTGATTGTGTGTTTTTGGAGGATGTGCCCCCCACCCTAGACCACTAGGATGAGGGGCGGTGCTGCTTTCACAGTGATTCGATGACTCCACCGTAGGCGTAGTGCCATAGGTCATACACGTTCTTGACGTGCTGACTGTGTGCCTTGTCGATAGCGTCGGTCTTGACTAGGAAGCCAACTATGAAGTCTAGCATTGGCATTCCTGTCCTGTCACATAGGTCTTGACCATCTGTATTCTCAAACATTTGAAACAAAGCGTGTGCGAGGGCTTTGCTTGTGCTGAACTGTAATCCTATCGGACTGAATCTTTTCAAGTGTTCAAGTGAGTCACTACCTTTGGTAAGGGTATCTTGATGAAGGCCATTACGGGCCTTCTTCAATGCACATATCTCACAGTCCACATCTAAGTGTAGTCGACCACAATCTTCGCACTGTCTCATTGTATCTCCCTCAATCCGTTCTGCATGTCTCTTATGGCTCTGATACCTTTCAAGGCGTTGTTCACAGTGTCGGCTACGATGCTGATAGTTGTTGCTGCTGACGGTATGCTATACAAGTCGTGGACTACATCTCCACCCTCGAGTATGTCTGCTACTTCTTCTAGTAGTAGTTCATACTCTTTGTATTGGCAAGGCACACATGCCAATCCAAATCCTAGCGTAATTGTAGTACACTCACATTTGTCACTCATTCCTGTTCCGGCGTTTCCCTCCGGCTTGGGTTGGGTAGGTTCTTGTCCCATGTGGTTGACATGGTAGGCTCCCATATATAATGCCTATGCTGCGGGCCACATTGTTGTGGATATAGTACTATCTTATGGGAAGTATATACCCTTCCTTATAGAAAGAAAGAGAGAGAGAGAAACTAAGAGAGAAAAAAGGCCCCCCACCACCCCGAAGGATGATGGGAGGCGGTATTCAATCACTTGATTGATGTGCCGAAGTCAGAACTAAACAAAATCCATTCGTCTTTGTCCTCTCTCCATGCATGATAGTCAACTCTTATACCACTTTGACTTAGGTATTCTGCCGCTATCTGAGCCGCCGTTGCGCTTACATAATCCCAAGGGATAACCTTGCTTACTTCGTGCCTAGTGTCAATTATCTTGACCCTAGAGCCTCTATGCGTGGTTGGGCCCAAGTGATACACAATGAACGCTCTCATGTGTTCGCCGGCTATGTCTCTTCTTGCTGTTTTGGTCACTTTTTTTCACCTCCAATCTATCCGAGGGGCCGTACCTATATAATATGTTTGAATGGCGATATTATGTCTATGTATATACTTAATGGGAAGGACGTCCCAATGCGAGAGAGAGATAGAGAGAGAGAGAGTAAGAGAGAAAAGTGAAAGTGAAATTGGAAAAAAAAGGGCCACCGACGACCCCGAAGGGTCGCCGATGGCGGTACCGATTTACTCGGTGGTTGGGACGAACTTCTCGCCTTCGTGGTTTGCTCGGTGGTAATCCGGCTCACCATAGTCGAGGTCTACCATGATGTTTGATGGTCCTCTGTATCTGCCGCCAATTCTCCCGACGGTTTTGGTTTGGCCATCATAGTCAGTTGTTGACCCATAATTCACCAGTTGAGGTGTGTGGTTCATGCTGCATGGTTGGTCACTGCTGACTCCTTGAGCCCCACAGTGGATGCAGGTCACAAGTGAGTCTGCCCATGCGTTTCTGAACCGTTGTAAGGTGTTGTAGGTTCTGTTAGCCAATTTCAGTTGTTGTTCTACTTCCATTGGCTTCTTGGTGTTTGGTGCCGTTGAGTCAATGATTCGACTCGGCGCACGACCGACGACAAATTGAGCCGTCGATTCAAGGGCTTTTATGGCTGATTTGAGGGCCTTCATTGGCTCATCAAACAATGCCACGTTCCAAGTCCTTTCACCATCTCCATTGTCGTCTGCCATTCTAAGCATGTCGATGATTGCTTGACCGGCGTTGGTCGCCGATACCACAGTTCTTCTCAATGCTTCTAACATTACGACAATGAGGTTCATTCTTGCCATTATTGGGCTGACCTCGTTTTCGTTTTCGTTCGTTCCTTCTGCTACGTTCTCATATTCGGACATATTTTTTTTCCTCCTTTTTGAGTCCCGTAGGAACTTTCGCATATATCCCCACAAATTTCGACCTGAGGCCGAGGTGTTGGTAGGTAGTCAGTTCTTAGCCGACTTGCTTCGGTTCCTAACGGAACAATCCGTCTGAGGGGCCGCCCACATATATAGTTGACTGACCCCCCTAACTGAATGTGAAAGTGAACATTTTGCGATTTTTCTATGCTTTTTATTTTTACTTTTTACTTGTATGGTGCGCCACGCTAGAGAGAGATAGAGAGAGATAGAGAGAGAGAAAAAAGAGAGATAGAGAGAGATATGTATGGGAAGGAAGTCCTTCCCGCTGCCCGGAGGCCATAGAGAGAGAGAAAAAGAGAGATTTATTCGGTAAAAATTGGGGATTTTTCTTGTTCGGCGACTATCCAAAATGAGCAAAAACGGCCATTTTTCGACGTTTTTTGACCAAGGGTATATATCAAACGACTATACCATGACGTTCTATGAGAACGGCGATGATGACCCCTACGGACATCTATGGTTTGAGCCTAGTATCGGCCGGGGGGCCAAGCGTGAGGCTGTGTCCCTTGGCTAGTAAATTGATAAAGATGGTAAAACATCTGTGCGACCTAACAAACGGGTATAGCGTCAACATTAGGCATTTGTCTGAGTAATCGTCTAGTCCTAGACTAGATTGAGCGAGGGCAATTAATCGGCGGAAGCGTGAGCCACCAAATAACAATTCATTTTACGCATTCTAGTGGCCTTTGATTTAATCACAGGCCATGATTACCCACGGAATTCAATCCGTGGCTTTCTAGGCCCGTTTATGGGCCATCTATCATATTCCCATGAGGGAAATGAGGTATAAAATATGGAAATAATACGAAGCATAACGATGAATGAAACCGCTTGGGTCGCTTTAGCGATTGGCGTAATGTGGATTGCCTTGGTCAATTTGGCAAGGCATCCCACCTACGGCATTGAAATTGAAGCCATCCGACGAAATGGAATAACACAAACCGGCCTCGCCGCATACTTGTCCAACAAGTTCGGCGTACCTATCCGGTACCGTGGTTATACACATGACGGCGTACGAAATTGGAAGATAGTCGACGACGGCTCCCTGTCTAACATGGGAACCGAAATCGTGACACCGATTTCAACAAACGCCGACATGTCACTGATACGGCGAATTGTTGCTGGTCTGAAAGGACTAGCATCAGCAAACCGTGAATGTGGCTTGCATGTGCATCATGGTATCGTCAAGGACGGAAAAAGGCTCGACTCAGTTTTATGGGGAGATGACTTTGAAGAGGCCGTTAGTCTGGCTGGTTGGGTTGGGCGTATCTTGTACGCCTACACTCACTTTCAAGCACAGATAGACGGCTTTATGGCCCCATCTCGTCGAAATGGACGCAATACATATTGTCAGAGGCTCGACTACATGGTCGAACGCTTTCTACGCTATGGCAGCCCGGCAAACTTTGAACATGAATTCAAGGCCGATTACTTTAATCAGCCGATGGAAGGATTCAGCAAACTAAGACGCTTGTTTGACAACTTGTGCAATGACCGATATGTGAACGTGAATCTTTGTTCACTTGGTCGGTATGGCACTGTCGAATTTAGACAACATCATGGGACAACAAATCCCAATCAAGTACAAGCATGGGTCGAGTTCACGCAAGCCCTAGTAATGGTATGTCGTGAGCCTTGGAACAAATACAGACACCCTACAAGTTACGAACACAATCTTCACGGTCTGTTTGGGTTCTTGGGACTACGAAAAAGCCCACTAGAGGCATTCTACAATCGACGTACTAAGTCGTTTAAGGGAACTCTAATCAGCGGGTGTTCGCACTGTGCTGAGCCTACTTGTGACCAAGATGAATATTGTCCATCAAGGCGACAACTCACACCGAGCGACTACGAAATACACAGTGAATACGACGACGGTTATGATGACGACTATGGCTCTGTGAGCCTTTTCAGTATGGTCATGATAATGCTGGCTCCATTGGCTTTGATTGTCAACTGTGGCATCGGTGCTTATCATCACGCTTCAAGGGCTAGCCGCAAGGCACCTTACGGCGTGAAGAAGGGCATCAAGCGCCTCTTTGCTGGTCTAACTAGCCGAGGCACTGACGCCGCCGGTTTTGCCATCTCTAGCATCAAAGGCTCTGTCCGATATTTCAAACAACCAATTCCAGCAACGGCCAAGGCCATGAACAAGGTCTTCAACAAGGAGTTTGGAACCGAGTCAAGGGTCGCCCTTTTGCATACTCGATATGCAACACACGGCGGCAATAATGAGTTGAACGCACACCCACACTTTTCGCCACAGTCAAGGCGAATCATCATGGTACACAACGGCATGATTTCAGACCATGCCAAGGTGTTCAAGGCGTTGAAGGTCGAACCTTTGACGCAGTGTGACAGTGAAGCAGCAGCGGCCTGTCTTGAGGCGGGTGGAGTCGAGATGGTGGTCAAACACTGTACTGGCTCTATGTCGCTTCTTTGGATAGACCACTATGAGCCAAATGTCCTCAATGCATGGACAAACGGCGGGAATCCGTTGGCGTTTGGTCGTCTCGACCATCCCAAAACCGGCCCCGTCGTATTTGGTTCAACTGTCAAGCACTTGGAAGACGCCTTCAAGGGTCGCCTCAAGTCGAAGTATGACTGTGCTATCGGTCGCCATTACAAGGTAAGTCCTGATGGCATAATCACACACACCGACATCGAGGGAAGTGAAGACACGGCTTTCACATGGCGATACAACTACGGGCGAAATTACTCTTGGTCTTGGAACAGACAAGCAAAACCCAAGATGGATAACGACGAAGTATGTACCATCGACATCGGCAACGACGACCACGGATATGACCCCGAGAAGCATGAAGGCATTAGACCGGATGGCTCAAGGTATCAACTGGCGAACTGGATTAAACCAGTAGAAGACCCCGTTGATATGGAGGACTTGAAGCATGGCATGTTCGACGAGCCAATGTACTATGATAATTGGTACGAAACGGATTGGAGTTAAGCGGTTTCAGACATCAGAAGCAACGGCATAAGCCGATACGCCTGTCGTCGTCCTTCGGGGCGGCGGCGGGCCTACTTTTCCAGACCTCGACCTTCATTCCAATCACATTCAATCATCTCATATTTGGGCGCTTTACCACCGTCCATCTCGGGGGTCGCCGATTACCATAGTCGGCGGCTCCCACCCATTCAATTCTTTTTTTTTATATTACACATAAAATACACATAAAGAGAGAAAGAGAGAGAAAGAGAGAGAGATAAGAGAGTAAATTCAAGTTATTTGGTGGCAAAGAGAGAGAGAGAAAAAGAGAGAGGGAAGGAAGGAAATACCTTCCCATTACCTACTCAAGAGAGAGAGAAGAGAGAAAGAGAGAGGTAAAAATCTTTATATACTTATACTTCCCCTGCGATGGGCAAGCCGGTTGAAAGAGAGAGAGTTATTAAGCAGCAGCAGCCAATCGTATTAGAGAGTCACCTGTATATATAACCTTCGTATAGATGTGCATTGAGAGAGATTGAGGGCGCATGTCCCTCCTACTTATATACCTTCCCATCCTAGAGAGAGCCGTGACGCACGTACTTAGAGAGATTCGCAAAGTATATATACCGGCATATTATCAACCCATAGGCTCCGCCGCCAAAACCTTCTAAATTATGTCGGTGTGTCTAGCAACACCTAATGCATATCGTGAATCACCAAGGCGAAAACTCAAATCAAAAAATCGGGGCACTGAGACGTTGTGGGTAGGGTTTCTGTCCAAAAATCCAGTGTAACTTTAACACCACCTTTCCTAAATCTTATTAACTTTAATCAAAAAATAACACTTGTCATTTGGCCGGATAGGTCGTTTCCAATGGTGAGCCATATTATAACTCTGTCGTTCAGGTTCACGGCAATCTGAATCTAGTCTGGTTTGATATAGTTTGACACAATAGTTATATACAGATACTCGTTCGCCTAGAATATGCGAG
>Ga0208919_1000828_pt1 | contig 19290 bp, 27 predicted proteins | sample 4_EtaG_FD_184076 | JGI IMG/M metagenome (GOLD analysis project Ga0208919, IMG submission 184076) | Marine viral communities from the Subarctic Pacific Ocean - 4_ETSP_OMZ_AT15127 metaG (SPAdes) (version 3) | ecosystem: Environmental > Aquatic > Marine > Oceanic | place: Pacific Ocean | collected...
GTCGATGCCCCTTTGTATAGCTGCTGCATTGGGACTAAGATTTTGCGCAACGGAGCCCGTCGGCTTAATCGGAACAAAACCGAGAGAGTCCTTCGTGGGTTCGGGACCAAACAATGACCCCTCACCAGTAATTCCTCCTACGACATCACCGCCAAGAATCTTGTCCCACTGTGCCGAAGAAACGGCTTGACCCTTTCCTAGTGCAGTAGCATCTATGCCGGGGAGTATGCTGCTATCCGTGCCCCACGTTGGTATTGCACCTACTTGGTATCCAATGGGTGAGGTAAAGTCGCCCGGATTATAGACCGGCGTCAGTCCCGTAAAGGAACCTTCCAAGCCTCCCATAAACGTGCCGGTGCTAGAAAGAGCCCCCCTGAGACCCGCACCTAGAGAAGCCATACCCCCGCCTATAATAGCAGATTTAAAAGCATCTTTTATAGAACCACCCCCTACGAGAGTGCCAATACCGCTGCCCAGAAAACTAGCGGCAAAAGAACCGGCGGGGATTCCTAAAAAAGGTACGCCAAACATAGACGCTGCAATTGGAAGAACAATTGGCGCAGCTTTTTTGACGACTTTGACGATCTTCTTGACGGCCTTCTTGACGGACCGGAAAACGCTCTTGAAGAAAAACTCCGGCATACCCGTAACAGGGTTAATGCTATTTAGTTCGTTACCAACAATAAATTCTTGTGGGTCAAGGCCCATTTCACGCATCTGACCGAAAAGAAGTTCTTTCACCTTTGGGTTGGCGTCGAAAACTTCCATGGGAACAACGGTTTCCCCTTCAGCGGCGTGAACCACATAAATGTCGCCATTGCGCCCGAAATCCGCCAATTTTTGAGCCTGCCCTTGAAAAGAACCAAGACCTACGGGCGCTAGTTCATAGTCAGGCGAAGCGTCTTGAAAGGAACCTATGCCGTTATCTAGTGTGTGGTGAGTTTGTTGTAACATCAAGAAAGCTCCAAAACACTGGCAAAGACATAGATCTTCGACGCCGTATCACAGTTAAAAATGAGCGTGTCGCTGGCCTCTAAAACAAAAGGGCCCGCTAGGGACACGTCTGCGAGAGTTCCTATGCTGTTCTTTTCTAACGTAACCGTTACAGAAGCGGAACTGTCGGTAATTTTAGGGTATACTACTATAGTTCCAGAATGGCTGTTATACAAATTTATGTTTTTAACAAGGGCTTGAGTGGCGCTTGGGCACGTATACACGGTAACGTCCCCGGTAGAACCCACCAAAACGGCTATGTTTTTGTATGCGGAAGCCATTATTCCATGAACCACGCTACGCCGTTGGTGTCATCTTCCCCGCTTACTACAGAAGGAAAATCCATTTTTGTCAGAGCCATTTCAAGATCCCGTAGAATCCTTACAAAAGTGTCCGCATCATACTGATCGGGGGCCATGGGCATTGCATGATCCAGAAGTTTAGCCATTACCGTCTTCCGTCCGGGCGGACCCCCAAGCGCAAATCTCCCAAGGTCCATGTTATATCGGTCGTGTCGCTTTCAATCCGCAATGCCGCTTGACGTGAACGACTACGCAGGAAAGCCTGTTGCGTTGTAGATTTAACGGCGTTTGTGGAATTGGTGGATAGACTGTCCCCTGGATAATTTCGCGTTTTCAAAACGTAATTTACCGAAGCTTCTGCATCACTACTGGTAATGTCAATGTCGGGTATCAGTCGATCCACAAACATAAACTGCTCACCGTCCCCCAAATCAAAGTCAGCAGACTCAATAAAGGAGGTCATTGGTGAGCCGTCGTCGTCGTCGCCACTTTCATGCACATAGATGTAATTTACATCGCTGGCCTGTCCGGATGCTCTGGGGTTGTCGTGAATCCCATAATCTACCCATGCCGTCCGAGATAAAGTTCCGAGATCCCAAGTGTTTTCCGTAAAGTTAAACTTAACGTAACGGTCTATTTCTCTTGAGTCAGAACTTGGATAAAACCAAAACACTTCATCGAACATTCTATTTGAAGCAGCAAAACATTTAAAATTCTGCTCTAAGTTTATGTCATCAAAGACATACCGAAGTAAGGTACATGGGATAACTTGAAGACGGCCCGTGTAGACATAAAAGTTTTCACGATCCATCCAAAACACTTTGTCACCAACCGTGGTGACCGCATTTGGCCCTATTATAGACACGTTGTTTGCCAACATGCTGACACTAAAAGTAAACGGGGGGCCCACAAATCTCATGGCATAAAGGGATATATCTGTCCAAACAAGCATTTCTTGCCGCGTTTTCTGGGCCGATATTATACGAGAGCCGGAAGAAATTCTTTGGGAGCCCGCCGTATTAGTCGCTGTCGGAGTCCAGTCAAACGGGCTTTCTTGGTCGGACCAACGGATCATTAACAAATCCTGATCCGTTTCATTTATCGGGTTGCACCCAAAACAGACAATGTGGCGGTCTGCTCCAGAAACCATCAGCCTACGAGCAATTGTGGGAGCATCTGAAGCCCCCGATTGGGAAGCAAAAGTTGTGGCTCTGTTCGCAAGACCAAGGGTCTTGTCCCAGTAATAAGGAGCGCCGTCATACACATTAAAGGCAAGATCTTCGCCCCAGTTGTCCTGGCTCCATAGACGTATGTTTGACCCACTTTCAGCAGCGGTGGCAGAGGACTCTCCCCACCCCACAAAATCGTTGGCTTCCTTAACATTTACGCCATCGTCGTGAGCCGCCGCTGTTGTTCCTCGCGCTCCCCGGGCAACTCCCGCGTCTATAGTATTAGAAGATTTACCCGTATATTGAAGCAATTCGTCATCAATTAAGACAAGTCCAACAAAGGTTATGGTAGCCCCGCTAGAAGAACTTGCTGCCGTAGTTCCGTCCTCTCCCCGAGTCAAATCTCCAAACACGTTGCCTACGTTGGTCCCGTAACGGATATTCTCGCTACCTATCTTTATCGTTCCTTTGCTAGGGAAACCCGTTGTACTGGAACCGGCTATTGTGGAACTTGAAGCAGTAAGATTTGCGGTTGTAGTAGTGGACGCTGTTTCAAAATCGGAAGCACTTGTTAACGTAAAAGAAGTGTCCGAATTACTGATGCCACCACTGTCATTCAGCGTAGTCTGCGCGTAACCAGTGCTAAGTCCCCCCCAAAGACCCGCACCGAAACCGGTTCCCGTAACCACGGTATCCAAACCGGTGTTTATTTGATACTCAGCCACAACCGAAGAACCACCGCCCGCAGTTGATCCCGAAGAAGCAGACCCCGAAGTCGATATCGAATAGCTATTAGAATCTATAAGAGTTATTTCATGCTCTGTGTTTATTTGAGCCGCCGTAATTCCATCCGTGGTAGTGGCTCCACTCAAAATTACAAAATCTCCATTCACTGCGCCATGTGCTGGTGCAGTAACGGTCATGGTTCCTGTGCCTGAAGTACCCGTTTTAAGGGGATTTGTTCCCAGAGTGGTTGTAGCACGAATCGGCGTTACGTCGTTGTAACTACCGCCTTCTTCTATATAGAACTTGGTTTCTGTGCCAAGACCCATGTATTTGGCACCACTAAGTGCAGACCAAACATGAAGAGAGCGCCCAATCCCTTGGATCGTGTTACTGCTAAGACGTGTCCAACCCCCCATCTTTTCCGGACGTCCTTTTCGGAAACGAACCAGATCAGAATTGTACCACCCGTTTTCATCTCCGTAGGACGTAGTTTCCCTGTTTACTCCAGGGCGGAACTGTATCTTAGATAACGGCATACTATATTTTCCAGAGCATTCCGGCCAACATCAGAATAACCGCACCAGCCGATCCGATTAAAATCATTTCAAGACGTTTTATACGCTCTACGGTTTCTTTCCAACGTTCGGCGCACACTGCTTCATGGGTGTTTAGTTTTGCGTCAACATCTTTTATTGTCGTGGGCACAACCCTACCCCACTTCTGAAGAATCTTCTTGATTTAAACTGGCAATAAGCCGCCCCGTAAAAAACTCAATGCTTGCGGTCGTCTGGTCGAGTGCGCGGTGGCGCAACTTCCGTTTCTCCTGCAATTCTTGAATCTGACCAGCAAGATATTCCTGCTCCTCTGTAAGACCATCAGAAGAATAAGATTTATCCCCAAACGTAAGCACATTTTCATTATCATCAGCCATTTTTAGTCTCCCAACACAGGCCAGACAATATTGTAAGAATCAACTGAACTTATGTCCGATTTAGCAGCAACTGCGGATTCCATTTCTGTTCCTTTAGCTCGAACAGCATCACGATGGTTTTGAATTTCTGTGGGAATTTCCGTACCTACGTCAAACTTTCTAATGACCACCCAATCTGTTTCTCTAAGACGTAGCATTTGTTCATATTTAATCTTTGAAATCTTTGCAGATTTAGCGTCGGACAACGTCCGTTCTGGAGTTTCTTCTGCAACTTCAACTAAGCCAACCGAAACTTTTTCTTCGTCACTCCAGATAGCCCATTGAGGGGAGTAATTTATTCCATTACTACCTCTCCAAGCCTTGCCTTCTTCAACTTCTTTACCTTGGTACTTCCAGACCATTTTTAAAAACTCCTTGACCCTTTATGCTTTTGTCGATGAATCTAAAGTACCAAACCCGCTCGGAGGAGTGTGCGCGAAATCGCTTGCGCCAAAATTAAACTGATAAGTTTCATTAGAACTTCCTCCACGAGATATGAAAGGATAAAGTGCGCCAGAAGGGGCGGATAAGCTAGTGTTACCACTCCCATCTATTGCTGGCGTTGTACCGTCGGCCCACGTATTGTTTTTTCCAATCCAAAATTTTCTATTTGTAGCATCGAAAGCAACTTGCCAAACATCATTATTCGAAGTTACATTAGTACCAGAAAAATTATTTGTATCGTCAGCAGAGGGTGTTCTATATGTCCCTGCGTAGGTATCAAATCCTAGATAGCTAACTGCAAACGCATTATTGTTAATAGCTTGGCTTGTTAGACCCAAATAAACTCCCCCATCAGTAGCATATGAAATTGCTTTAATTTCAAAATAAAAACCACCACTTGTTGCCATTGCCATTGTTGCTGTTAATGTTCTGCTATTTGTAGTAGTAGCTACTCTTAAATTTCCTTCACTTAAAGTCATGTCAGCACTATTAGTAGCACTGTCAGGATTTAAAGTGGCATACTCTTTAGAACTTCCAAACCAAAATGAAGAAAAGGCCATAGTATATTAAGCCCCTACAAAGTCTGTCTGGACCGCTCCCAAAAGAATATTGTCTGCGGCTTGAACAAAATAAGGTATGATATCAACGTCATTAGCACCCGTACTAAGAGTTATACCATCGTCTCCAGAAGTTTTGTACTGTGATTCTAAACTCAATGTTCTGGACCCCGTTCCATCTTGGATACAAACAATAACGCCAGACTGACCGACTTGCTCTGTGCTTGGATTTGCCAAAGTCACGTTGCCAGTAAAAGTCAAAACAAAGTTTTGGTTGGCACTGAAATCCAGAGTAACAGAACCCGTATTGGAAGTATCCGTATCCGTATTTCCCAGCAAGATTTTTCCAGCAGTAAGTTTCCCAGCAACCGTAACATCCGTGCCACCTGTCGGAATTTCAATTACATCAGCGTCAGCATCATTTTTAATCGTGACATCATTGGTTGATCCCTGACCTGTGAGAATCAAACCTTCAGCAGCGGTATAACCCATTGCAGCTTTGTCGCTGGCCGAGGTGTCGCCATCGGCATTAACTGTGGCTGCTGTAACGTCACCTACAATGTCAACATTTGTTGCGCCTGTGGCTATCGTAATAACGTCAGCATCAGCATCATTCTTGATTGTTACATCATTCGTGCTGCCTTGACCTGTGAGGATAAGACCTTCGGCAGAAGTATAACCCATGGTGGCGTTATCACCTGCGGAAGTGTCCCCATCAGCATTGACTGTGGCTGCCGTTACATCTCCGACAATATCGACGTTCGTGCCGCCTGTTGCGATTGTTATTACATCAGCATCAGCGTCGTTTTTTATGGTTACATCATTCGTGCTGCCTTGGCCTGTAAGAATAAGACCTTCAGCAGAGGTGTAGCCTATGGCTGCATTGTCACTCGCACTGGTGTCGCCATCTGCATTCAGTGTAGAAGCCGTGACATCTCCAACGATGTCAACACTTGTGCCGCCAGTGGCTATCGTAAGGACATCGGCATCAGCGTCATTTTTAATGGTTACATCGTTCGTGCTACCTTGACCCGTCAGTATTAAGCCTTCGGCAGAAGTGTACCCCACAGCAGCTTTGTCGCTGGCCGCAGTGTCGCCTAAAGCATTAAATGTGCCGCTAGAAGTAATGTCACCGGACGCTGTTATGGTGGCTAATTGCAGGTTAGATAGCGCATCTATAACCGCTGCGCCAGATCCGGCCCCGTCCATATAAACAACAGCAGATTTTCCATTTTCAATGGTAATATTTGCGCCACTACCTTGCGTTAAAATAACTGAATAAGGTCCACTGGACCCTGAATCCGTTGTGGCATTAATCATAATAAAGTAGGCAGCAGTCGTATTCGGGGCTACTGTAACCGTATTATTAGCTCCCAAGGCACCCGTAAACTTAACAACACGATACATGCCATCTTGAAGATTTTCAGTTCCTGATTCAGGAGATGCCTCTCGAACAGTAAGTGTATGTGTTGAACCAGAAAGACCCACGGCTTTATACGAGGCTATACGATCTAAAATATCCAAGTTATGGTTAGTAGTCGTTCCCCACGCACCGGATTGCTCACCGGACCCTATCTTTTCAATACCAAAACTTGTGGTGTATGATGATGCCATAATCCTATTCCTATGCCGCTATTTCTGTCCAACTGGGCGTTTGAGAATCGTCTATTTCGGACCAACTCGGAGTTTGTGTAGTACTTATCTCAGAGAAGTTTGATGTTTGAGAAGCATCAATAACACTCCAAACAAGGGCGTTATTAACAGCCCCTTCGGCAGAAACACCTTCTACAGTGAAGGCAAAGTTAATTTGTACAGAGCCCGCTGCGCTAGCCGCAGATACCCCCGTCACCGAAACAGTCGAGTTAGTAATCGCAGAGGCGCTTCCTATTGCACTTGCGGATGATACCCCCGTAACACTGACAGTAATCGGAACAAGAACAGAAGCCGAACCAATAGCACTGGCCGCAGAAACGCCCGTTACGCTAACGCTGACGGGTAGGCTTACAGTAGCCGAACCAATAGCACTGGCCGCAGAAACACCTGTGACTTCAACGGGAACAGGACTATTCCATGTCCCCGAATTCCAAGTGCTTCTATTCCAGCCAGTGATTAGAGCCATTACGAGATCCTAATTATCGCATTATTGGCGTCATTAGCCGGAAACTGAATTGTAAAATCTCCTGCACTAGATGACTTGTCTCCACCAAAATTTATAACCGCAACAGCAGGGTTTGCCGCATGGTTGGTAGTAGATCCAGTTCCTGCGGTACTAAGTGTGCTGTTATAGATCAAGGCTCCACGGGCGCTTGAAATAGTGGAACTGCTCCATGTACTATCGGCAAAATCCAGAAATGCGGTTGGGACCGAGCTACTGTTATCAGCCAAAGCAAGCGTCACACTGCCCAGGGAGTTACCACCAGCCGTATAGTTCGTACCACTAACTTCATTACTAGTAGTATATCCCGTAGTATCCGCATCAATAGAAGAACTATTCGTGAACATAGCAATCTTGAACGTATCAGCGCCAATGGCGCTTGAGCCTGTTCGCGTATGCGGGGTCCAGAAGTGAATACCTGCCATCGCCTCTGTTTTAAAAGTTCCGCACATTGCGGATGATCCAACTGCCATTACAGTCTCCTTATAATCTCGGCCACATCTTCGTGACCCTGTTGCTTCATCAAGGCCCAGATCGTGGTCCGTTCGCTTTGCGCCATCCTATTCATATAAAAAACAAGTGTTTCTTTCAACTTGTCCCTATGCGCTATTGCTTGGTCTCGTATGGCAGGAGGGGCATCTTTAGAAACCACCATAATTTTATTCATTGCCATTTCTGCCATTTCTTCAGGAGAGTGTCCTCTATTACTGCTTGTAAACACAAAAGGTTCCGTAAAACCCGACTGACTTTCGCTAGAAAACATTATTGTACCGCCCGTCTCACTCTATCGTATCGGTATTCGTCTCGGGTTTGTTTTCCTTCTCCTAGATTCTTCAGCCATTGGATAGATTCAATAAACCTTTCGGTATATTGCTTCAACATGTCGGGCTCACCCTTCATAAAAGTGTACGCTTCGCACAGACTTCCATAAAGAAGGCACAACTCTGCGTTTGTGCCAAGCCAACTTGTGCCGTCACCGCTTGAGGTTATAGAAGTAGGTCGATAAAAATAATGTAATTCCATGGTATAATTACTGTCCGGAGTTGGGGCTAGTAAAAACGTGTCATTATCCCAATCCCCGTAGTATTTAGGGGCCCCTGTAGTTGCGGGGTTAGGTGTGTAGTCTTGCAGCATAGTAACTTGCTTATATAGAAGAAATTCTTTACTGGATGAGTTTATTACACTAAGGGAGTTTTGAGATAAAAAATCACTTGGTTTGGATAAATATTGATTTCCAGACGTAGCACTTCCTTGAGAGCTTTTCCTAAAAACATCCAACTGACATTCTTTAAGAATTCGTTCTTCGGCGTTTATGATAAAACGCGAAAGCTGGCTTACAAAAGTAGACTCAGTGTTTTGCGTATAGTCCTGTATAGCCGTTTTCAACGTTGTAAAAGTAAAAGCCATGCTATGCACTCACGGTTACAGGGCCAGCAGAGGCATTTTCACCCCCGCCTTTTACGCTACCCGTTGTTGCGGTTCCGCTACTGGCGGCAAATGTATAACGGTCATCATCAACCTTGGTTATGGAGTAACCGTCGGAGTTTTCTACAACGCTTGAGGAAAACCCATCAAAAGGTTCCACAGAACGAAAGCGCACTGTATCACCAGTACTTCTTCCATGCCCGGGTTCCGTAACTGTTATAGTAGACGACCCACTGGAAGAAGATTTGAAAGCATTTTCAGGTAGTAAGACTTCTACGGCGGGCTCCGTCCTGTCTGGTCGGGGATTTCGCAGGGCTTGGGGGTCAGCAGGAGTCTTAACAACCATCAACTGGGGTTGTTTAGCTTCCCATTCGTCCTTCCCAACAAGCATTCCCGTCCATTCTTTACGCATGTCTTTTAGACGGTACGCGGCTCCGGACCGGTCCGAGATGCCCATGGCATATTTATTTGAGGCGTATCTCGCCATTATGAAGTCGCACTAAGATAACTATAAGAAGGGACTACGCTGAAACTTGCGCGATCCCGGTCTTCTTCGGCTGCTCGAAGAAACTCTTCTTCATAAATGGATTTTAGAACCGCCACTCGGTCGGGGGCTTTTTTTAAGGAAATGTAATAAGCCAAACCAGCGGCCAGACAAGGATAAAACCGGAAAGGGACTTCAACCGTGTTTATAGAAGCATCTGCGTCATCTATGCGTACCAGACGGTCATAGATAAATATGTCAGTGCTGTTTTCAGGTTCCGGCCAAACTTTAACAACAGGTGTTATTTGCCGATCTACATAAAATTGGACCGGTCTGCCCGAAGTTGTTTTGGAAGGTATGCTAAGGTAGTCGTCTCGGCTGACTCGGCTAATGGAAATGTCCGAATCACTCCGCCGGATAACGGCGGACAAGATGTCAATAGTAGCCCGGATGTCGTTAATGCTGGGGTCTGACGATATTGTAGTACTTACTGCTGAACCACTGCTATCGGTACTGGTAATGGTTTCTCCAGCGGTAAAAGATCCCGAAGGAATACTTAATGTAACCGTAGTCGAACTGGGTTTTGTTAAAACAACCGCAGTCGTACCGCTTGACGAACCTGTTATGGTGTTGCCAACAACAAGGTTCGTAGAAGCCCCTACAGTAGCCGTTATTGTTCCTATGGGATATTCAGAAAGACCGGAAACCAGGGTTTGGTTCACCTGATCTATGGTCCAACGATTTAAGCCCCGGTTTGCCCAATCTGCAAAAAGGAAGTTTATGGATCTTCGCGCAGTAAGGGCATCATACCCGGTACGAAATTCTAAGCCACACCGCTCAAACGCTTCTTCCACGTATTCAGCTACATTAGGTTCAAAATCCTTAGATCCGGAAACAGCCATAACACAAGTAGCCTTTCATAAAGACACGCCTTAATATTGTTTTAAACAATATAGAACTACGGAATACGTGTCCCCGCTGGTGTGACCAACCGTAGTGAACTGTATGTCTCCGGTTTTTCCGCTGGAGGCCGCGACATTTGGAAGACCACTTATGTCTGAATAGTCTAACGTGTCGGAATAATCCGCCGGAAGTTGTGCTGCAATAACGTCAGTCGAAGCGTCCCAAAGAACCTTGACACCCATACCAACATTAGAAAACACAATCTTCTGGATACGAACTCCTGTGCAAGCGGTTCCATCTTGAAGCGCAGACAACTCGGAAACATCCACTTTTGTAACAGCAGCCTCTCCAGTCCCGTCGCTTGTGTTGGTGCAATAAATTACCACAGATTTGGGGCCATCTATTACAGTGGTAGCAGTTACGGCGTCTGCCATAAGACTCTCCTATCAGAACGGGGGCAACGCCCCCGTTCCATTACTCAGGTTTAGCTATCCGCGAAAGGAGTTGCAATTGTTCCAGATCCAATAAGAACACCCTGAACAAGATATTCATTGTCAGCAATGGCAGTAATCTCAAGGTAAGAGAATTTATCTCCGCCCTGCGTTCCGCCATTCATAGAAATCACATCGTTTGATGAACCGGGTATAAAAACCTTATAACTGCCATCAGTGACGCCAACAGCTAAAGAGCCAAGAAATTTGTCAGTGCCATCTGTTTTGATGTCAAGATCCGTAGCGTCGGTTCCAATGTAAAACCTGTAAACAGCACCAAGCTGGTTGTTTACATTTGGATCATCTTGACCGGCAGACGCCCCTGCGGAATCAGCCTGAATAGTCGGCAGAGTTACCGCACCATCCGCATCATTTATCTCTATGACGCGACCTGCATGGTCGGCAAACGTAAGGGTTGTCTCGGCAGTTATATTGACAACTGCATCGGGTCCGGCGGTTATAAACCCGCGCAACGAACGGACCGGACCGGAAAAAGTCGTTCTAGCCATAACGTAGTGTCCTTCTCACAAAGGTTTCGCCCTAGCGTCTTGTGAGCGTCTGCTGGGCCAGTCGCTAGGGCTATGCAATCCCAGAAAAATTTACAAAGCAGGGGAGGGTTAGAAAGACCCTCCCCTTATATATTATGCTCCTGGGGAGCCAAAAATGCCGCGTGGGTCAGACCAACCGAAAGCATAACGCTCCCGGGCTTTGTAACGGACGTTCCCCGTATCAAAATCACCTTCCATCGAAGTCCGGACGGCGGTACGGTTAAAGCCCTTCAGACCGTTGGGTGCATCTGTCAAGATGAAGAAAGCATCCGTGTCACTAAGGAAGTGATTAACGGCGTAGCCTTCCGGAAGCATACCCATGTTCCGAACTGCGTTAATGTCGTTATCCGCAGTACCGGTACGCAGGGTAGATTCTAGAAGACGGTCTGCTGTGAACTGAAGTTCTTTAGGAACAATCAGTTTCATGCCGCGAACCGCAACCTTCAGGCCCCGCTCGTCAACAAAACTTGCGATGTCAATCAGAGACTGTTCAAGACTAGTCTCGTTAAGATCAGCCGCAGTGGAGAGTTCGTTACGGAACGAACTTCCGGTTACGAGTGGGTGGTCTGTAGCGCAAAGTTCCTTGCTGTCACCACCGGTATAAGTGCTGTCGAAAGCATTGTTAAGAACCGCTGCGGCCTTAACCTGTTTCGTCTGACTCATACTGCGGGCAAGAGCTTTCGTGTAACGACCGGCAAGCCTGTCGTACAAGTTATCCTCGACCGCTTCTTCGGTGATCGAAAAAGCAAGGGCAATCGTTTCCATCGTATAACGCGCTGTATAAGCTTCTTGCGCGTCATCGAAGGATACTGCACTGCCTTCCGCCTTGGTTGGGGCGCTTCCAAAACCTGAAAGCATAACCTCTTCTTCAAAAGCACGGTCCGAACTCTCCATAGAGAAGATTTCTTCGTGCTCCCGATCATACTGATCGTACTCCATTCCGAACAATGCGTTCAGGCCGGGTTCCAACTCTTTTACGAGTTGTGCTCTACTGATAGCCATTTTCTAAACCCCCTATACGCCAGTAGTTGAAGGAGTACCAGCAGCAATAGCGCCGTTGTTGCTATTGAAGTGGTTATTAAGTCGGACAATTGCACCAATGCCCGCTGCGGAGAAGTCTTCGTTAGAAGAGTCTTCTACCCAACCCATAATCCGCATTTGCAGTGCAGCCGTAGTGGCAATCGTGCTGATCGCGAGGCGACCTAACGATACACCAGTGGCATCCGTGCCAGTAATTGCGGTTGAGAAGTTAGCGTTAGCAAAAACTGCGGCACGTGCCGTAGCCTTACTGGTCCACGAAGCATCCGTTGCAATAACATAAAGCTGCATTGGATCGTCGTTGACATACGCCTTTACAGGGTGGTTGCTATCTGCCCCCGAACCGGGCCAGTAATTGCTCCACGTAGGTTTTCCAGTGGTACTAGAAACATACTCACAGCCCTGGAACACGCCCAAAAGCCCTACCGTACCACCAGCCGCCGCTCCCGGAGCGTCGATATAACCGGTGGAAAGAGGAATCACGGGTTCGCCGTGATAAAGCTTGTTTGTGTTGCCGTTAGCTATCTCATAAAGAGTATAGTTTGAAGTAGCAGTGGAATTGGCCGCGCCACCCATCTTGTTGAGCGGACGGAGGCCAAAGCTTCCGTTAATGTTAGCCATTTCGTTTGCTCCTTAAAGCAAAAGGGTTCAAAACAGGTGCCCTATTTTCTAGGGCCTCCAAACGTTACACGCGATTGTCGTTCAGGCTTCTGAATCGCCATCGAATGATGCTGCGTCTCCTTCATAAGATCGTTGTCAACTGCGGTCATTGCGTCCGAACTCATTTTACCAAAGTAGTCCTTACGTTCCTCAACAATCTCAATTGGAATACGGGCCAGCAACAGCCCTCCTACGCCAAAGACACCTTCATAGGTCCCGGAATCCACAGTTGGGGCCTCAAACTCAGGGTATTCTTCTTTCCGGACCAGTTCCCACCCTTCTCTCATGCGGGCAGAAACATTCTTCCGGTCGTCAAAACCCCTGACTTCAGACCGTATCCATCGGTGGACAAAGCCTTCTGGCGGGTCGGGTGCGTCCAATAAGGACGGGGGACTCCAAGGTTTCCTTTGCGTTTTTACGGCTCGGGTCTTGGATGCGCGAGGAGTACGATCAATAGTGTTTTCAGACATTGTCATTTCCTAGCGTTTGTATTTCGCGTACTGGTCTAGAGGAACCCCCAACTTGTTCGCAATAGTAACTTCACTTGGGGATAATCTCACTGTTTTGCGCCCGGATGGCCCCGAACGTGTAGCAGAGGCAACAGCCTGTTGGGGCCTGTTACCTCCGGTATAAGAAGTGGTGCCCCCAAACTTGTGGGGAAACGCTTCTCGCATTCTTTCGTCAATTACACGATAATACTCTGGTGAGTTTGTGTCAAAGTCTTCTTGTTCAACCAAAGTCTTGTGTATTCCAAAAGCAGCGAAGGTCATTGCGTCGTCTTCGCCAAACCACTGGTTCTCTTCCGCCCATTCCACGGCTCTTGGATCGGGACGGGCCGGTGCGGCGGCTTGGACCGGTGCAGCTTGAGCCTGCTGGGCTTGGAGTTGTTGAGCGTCATACTGAGCCCGCTGAACAGACTCTGCTTGTTGCTGTTTAGCCGCCTTGACCCGCTCCTCTTCTATCGCAAGTTGCGACAGCTTTTTGTTGATCTCTACCTGAGAAGAAGTGTCGTTAGTCGCAATCGCAGTCTCCAGATCTCTGGACAGAGAGTCAGACTGCGTGGCTACACGGTCTCCGTATTCCTCAATGTAACCTTGGTCCAAATCGTGAACCCGGGTCCTAAGCTGGTTGTTTTCCGCCTGAACGCCTCTGGCGTACTCGACTGCCGCCTGCTGCTGCCGTTCTGCTTCCCGGGCCTTCTTTGTAAGCTTGTCAATTCGACGTTTGACTTTTTTACTGTAATCTTCGTGTTCCTGAGACGTTCCCGGAACACCGTCTTCGTCAGGGAACGAGTCAACCACAACATCGACACTGGATGCCGTCTCTGGAATATCGACAACTAACTCGTCTTGAGCTTCTTCAGGCATGGTTTATCTCCATGTTAAAAGTGCAGGATATCTTCGGGGTCCTGTATAACCGCTATAACCTCGTCGTCATTTAAAACGCGAACCTCTCCGCCGTCTATCTTGAAGCGTGCGCCCGCATACCGTCCAAAAATAATCCAGTCTTTCTCCCGGCACCACGGGCCACTAGGGAACTTCTTACGGTCTTCATAGGCAAGAGGTCCCACTTTTAAAACATACCCGCACACGGTAGCCACGGATTCCCTGTCTACCACTGTATCTGGTAGAAGAACGCCGCCCTGACTTTTACCCTTTCCCCTATAAGGAAGAATCAACAAGCGCCAACCCGTAGGTTCAGGCAGTCTATTAAACGTAGCCACGTCTAACTTGCTGGGATCTAAGACTCGTTCTTCGGGTTTTACATAGGCGGGGTCTAGGGAAACTACGCTGGAAGCGCCGGTTAGTTCGGATTTTTTGGACATTAATCTGCCTTTTCTAAGATTTCTCTTAACTCCTGTCCTATATAATCCAAAGACTCTACGTTGCCAACCAGTTGTTTATACTCTTCGTGACTTTGTACTCCACCAGAAGTCATAATCTCTGAAACACGGTCTCTACGTTCTCGAATAACTTGCAAAAGTCTTTCCGCCAGCAAAATTCCGTCCATTAGCAACGCCACCTTTTTCTTGCTTGCCGAATACGGGAATTGGGATTGTTACGAGTTTTTGCAGAACTCTTCTTCAACTGCCCCAAAGACCTCGCACAATAACTTCTTCGGCGCTTGGCGCGAGATTTGCTGGGATTTTTTTCAGTTACAGCGGGTTTGAGTTTTGATTTTGGGTTGGCTTTGCGATACGCGCTTATACCTTTTTTAGTCATCCCGCTTTTTTTGCCATAGTTGGCATTTTTACCGGTAGTTGTGCGCCGTATAGGTTTATCTTTCCGGGACATTATCGCTTCTTCTCTTGCTGCCAAGCACGAACTTTGCTCATGCTACGAGAACCGAACCAGAATGCAATGATTGAAGAAAATATAACAGAGGTCTCAGGGTCCCAGATAGCGACTAACCCCGCAGACAAATCCATGCCCTGCGTACTCACCATACTGTACAACGTGACGCCCTTGATCGTCGCAAACAACAAAAAGAAGGCATAAGTAAGGACAGGGCGCACAGAACCCCGCAGAGCGTTGACAAAACCTCCAGCGTCAATAGACCGGTCATGCTCATATATGCCTTTCGTTTCCGCAATGTCAGCCTCGGCGTCCAGTTCTTTTATTTTTAGCTCCGAAAGCTTGTCTGCGTACTTGGCTTTTGCCTCCAAAAGAGCAATTTCCTGCTCATTTGCCTGTTTTTGCTTAAAATAACCCAGTATTTCCGGAATTATGGACGTTCCGAAGCCTAGCGCGGTTCCTAAAAGCGAAATAACCATGAATTACCGCTTATTTCCTGCTCATATAGGCGCTCATGCCCATGTAAGCACACGTGACCCCAGAAAAAGCTATGTAGGCGAGCCCCAGAAGGTCGCTTATAGACTTGAGTCTGCTTTCGCTAACGACAAAAAACAAAAGTCCGGTCATCCCGACCATGATGCCAAGGGCGCACCACGCCATATGGCGTTGGGCATCCATCTTCTCGGCTGTCTCAAGAGCTTCAATCGCTGCCAGTTCTGTATCCGACACAACCCCGTCACCGTCAAGATCCAGGGTTTGGTGGCGGCTGTCTCTTTGAAGCTTCTTCTGGGTCATCTCTTGTCGTTCCAAAGATCAAACAAGACCTTAACCTTGTCTTTCAGCACTTCCAGATCACCATGCATCTTGGCAAGGATGATTATAAGGCCGACTATAGCAACCAGAACAGGCCATCCCGCATTGAAGACTTCTATAAAAGAAACATCCGTTCCATGCGACATGACTTAATTCCGTACACATCAGAAGAACTTAAAAAACGCCCTTCTCTTTCAAAAGAAAGCCAATTACGCCTCCCACCATGCCAACCACAATTACAGCAGGTTGAGAGATAAGAACGCCTACACCAACAATCACACCGCCCAAAGCAGCGTAGCTGGAAGGCTCTTTCATGCGATCCATGATCCAGTTCATTTATCTAGTCCTTGTCTAGCAGATTTTAAAGGAGCCACCACGAAGCGCAGCGCCCATGCCACGATTTTTCCCGGAAATTGACGTAGCTTTAGCCACGTTCGGTGTGGTCTCGGTTTTTGCGTCGTTATAAGGAACAAAACCCTGATCCTTTACAAGGATACCTTTCCGCGCAACACCCACGGAACCCTTCTGTTTTTCCATAACAATCTCCTATTGACCGGTTTGTTTCATCAACTCGCGTTCGCGTGCCGCCTGTATACGTGCCGCCACGATTTCTTCCTGGGACTGTATTCTTTGCGCCCCAAGTTCTGCGGTAGACTGTGCCTTTTGTTGATCCAGAGAAAGGCGTGCCTGATCTATCTGATGCTCGGCCTCATCCCGTTTTGCGCGAAGCTGCAAGTCCTGTTCTTTAAGAGCAATCAAAGGATCTGGTTGCTGGTCTGATTGCCCGCTTATCTGGAGACTGAGGGCTTTGACCTCTTGCATCCCCACCGCTATTTGTTCCGCCACCATGGATTCTATTTGTAAAGCCTGCTCTTCGGTTGGTGCTTGTCCCTGAAGCTCCTGCATCATCTGGGCTGAGACCTGTTCCTTAGCGCCTATTGAAACATGCTCCATGACATGTTTTTGCAAAGCCATTGCTACCGCAGGAAGCTGCGCCACAGTTGGAGAAGATCCGAAGACTAGGTGAGCCATTATGTGAGCTTTGTGATTTTGCCCTTGGAACGCTTCCAGTTCAATGTTCTCCAATGCTTCTGAATTTTCCACTGCGGGATCTTTAGGTGCAGCTTCTTCCTGATCTATGACCTTGAGAATAGAATCAACGTCTTTGACACCAAGCGCCTTGTACATCCTGCGAAACGCTTCGTACATGTTATGCAAATCCGGAGCCGCTTGCGCCAACTGCAACTCAGTTTGCGCCATAGTGACCCTTTGCGACATGGAAAATATGTTGGGATCGGAAACTGGAATAACGTCAACCCTATCATCGAAATCCTCTGATTTTATAACCCGCTCCGCACCAACAACATTGTAGGGGTATTCCGGAGGGAGAGATTCTCCAAACACCTTCGCAAGAAGATCAAACTCATCTTTCTGTGCATAATGCAGCCGTTTATGTATGGCCGACATTACTTTGGCACCCTGTTCCAGCATTGCAATGGTAGTTCCTACCGCAGCCTGCTGGTTTCCGTCTCCAACCTGTAAATTAGATACCGCAGCAAAACGCTGACCCGCCTCTACGCAGAACCCCATTAACTGGAACAGAGTCTGATCGGCCCCCTTGTAGGGAAGCAGCATCAGGGAATCACGGATAGCACCTCCGGGAGAATCCACGTCCCGGAACTCGCCCGGGGACAGGGGTTCGTCATCATTCCGAATACGGAGGCCGCGTGTCTTGAAACCTGCGGGTAAATTAGCCAAGGTCCCCGCATCAATAAGCTGACGCAATGCAGCAGTGGCCGTTCTGCTTAATCCACCAATCATGTGAATTAAACCCAAGCCATAAAAACCAAAACCCGGAAGGAACTTGAAATGAACAAAATACTGGTTTTTCTTACGGTCCTGATCTCCCTCCTTGTAGTTCCTGCGAATGCTTAGAACCTTGTTGTTGTTTTCCGACACGGTCACAACATAGGGGAGCTTGATACCGGTGGGTTCGCCACTGGGATCGGAATCTTCAAAGCCTTCCAGATCCAGATCTACGTGGCATTCAAGTAAGGTAACTTCGGTGTCCAGACGACCGGGCTCTATTCCACTTATCTCGTCCATTTCTTCACGGACCTCGGACGGGTCCGACTGAGAGGCGGACACTGAAATGTCCGAATAAAAACCCGCTACCTGTTTCTTCCGAAGCTCGTTCTCCGAGATTTGAATAACATGTGTTACGTTCTCGGCTGTTTCCAAATCGGTCGCGGTGTACGGAACAATCAACTGTTCCGCAGGAACGAACTTGCTAACTGCGCGTCCCAGAAAATCGTCGTAATACACCTTTTTAAAGGTGGAACCCGCCAAGGGAAGGTAGAACAGCATTTGGTCAAATTCAGGTGTGTATTCCTTCATAACACACGTAATTTGATAATTCATAAAGTTACGGACACGATCTGACTGTTCTTCAATCTCCGGTGACGACTTGCCAAGGATCTGGGTGTTTACAGGTCCACCTGCGGGTAAAAGCTCTCCAAACGCCTGCGCCTGAAACTGGGTTACGGCCTCGGCAAGAAGGGGATGAGTCACGCCGGTCGCACCACGAAAAGGCTCCGAACGCTCTTCGTATTTAAAACCAAGAAGTTCTAGGCCGGTCCTGTAAGTGTCTTCCCAATCCTTGCGCCCGTCTTTGTTGGCCTCGTACTGATTCAACAAGTCCGAAGCTATCCGGGACAAGAGTCCGGTATCTACTTCCTCTGCGAGGTTGTCGTAAAACCCTGCGCCCGAAACCTGATCCATACGTGGATCAAAATCAACGATGACACCACCATCATCTTCCAGTTCTATGTTCAAACCGGGAGTTTCGATGATGCTTGCATCGTCAAGAGACACTTCTGCGTCCGGGCCCTCTTCCAGTTCTACAGGCGGTATTTCATTACGCCTTTCTATAAGAGAGGCCGTCCCGAAATTGCTGCGGGGCAGGGGATTCCTAGCCATCTAGTAACGCCTTAATGAAGCAATGCCACCGCCCCGAAATTCTTGCACTGGTGAACCCATCGGAGGCAGGTCAAGCTCTTGTTGGTCATCTACAAATTCTCCCCCCATTCTTCTTCCCATCCCGGTTGCAACGAGCGGCGGCGGCATCACCTGCGGCGGCGGCATCGTCTGCTGCTCCTGCGGCATCATCGGCGGCGGCATCTGCGGCATCATCGGCGGCGGCATCTGCGGCCCCATCGGCATCATCTGCTGCTCCTGCGGCATCACCTGCGGCGGTCCACCAAACCGATCTAGCATCCGTCCGATATACTTAGAGTATTGTGGAAGGGTCTCTGCCAC
>Ga0208919_1000830_pt1 | contig 19254 bp, 18 predicted proteins | sample 4_EtaG_FD_184076 | JGI IMG/M metagenome (GOLD analysis project Ga0208919, IMG submission 184076) | Marine viral communities from the Subarctic Pacific Ocean - 4_ETSP_OMZ_AT15127 metaG (SPAdes) (version 3) | ecosystem: Environmental > Aquatic > Marine > Oceanic | place: Pacific Ocean | collected...
GTCTTCATAGGCATCTGCACGGCGGCCTCTTCAGAAATTTTTAGTGGTTTATTACTCATTTTTTTCTCATGTAATTTTTAGATGGTTCGTAGTCCCATTTTTTACCGTGATGTCCTCTTATATCAGCCCACCACATTCTTAATCTTACTATCCATTTACGTACAGGTCTAGGCATCTTTTTTCTTTTTCTTGCCACATTTACAACGTGGTGCAAATAAACCATCTATTTTTTCTGAAATCCAATCTAATCCACCAAAAAATTTTAATAAAAATCTATCAATCATCTAACATTCTTTAAGTTTTTTAAGTCCTCTTTTGCAGCTTCTTTGTCTTGTTTTTCTAATTCTTTAGTCATTTTAAGTTCTTCTTCAAGTCTTTTCTTTTCAACTAAAGCTGCTTCTCTAGCTATTTTTTTTTCTTTCTTTTCTCTAGCTTTCATACGTTTTACATATAAATCATAATCTGGTCTTTCATGATCATACTTAGACCACAATGCTTTAGCTTCTTTACCAATTTTACCATCGATTGGACAAGGAGTACCGGCTTGTATCATTGCTTCAAATACACGCTCATCCTGGCAGAGAATTGCAACTGCTGCAACTTTCATACCAAAGTCTTGAAGTATTCTAGCTAATTTTAATCTTTCACAATTTTTATCAATAAAATGTTTTCCACCACTGACACCTATGCCAAATGTTTGTACTCCAAGTGATCCACCTGTGCTACACACATCCTGTGTCATAGAATTATATGATGGAGCAGATGCTGATGGTGGTGAAGACTTTATATCTGAGTTTGTAGTATTGTTAGTTGTAGTTGTAGATTCAGAACCAGATTGATATGTAGTTGTAGCAGTTGACGTGTACCCACCTTCAATTGCTGTATTAGATCCAGATGTGTTCGTTTGAGTGGAACCACCATAAGCTGGTTTTACGCAAAAAGCTAATAAGGTCATTAAAATAATTAATATACCTGTAAAATAATAGTTCATCCTACAACTCTCCATTATTTATCAACCTCATTTTCATATGTCTTGTCTGTGCTTTTATCACACTGACATTCTTCACAAGTGCAAATACCATATTCGTCTGCATGCAATTTATTATCTTCACCACAATGACATGGATGAAAACACTTGTTACAAGTCATATTACTTAATCCAACTTATTAACCAATTCCAAATTTTTTTTATTGGTCTTACTATCCATTTTTTAATCATTTTTCTTCTCCTCCATTTCATAGAAGTACTTGTCGGTGTCTTCTGTTTTCCATTGACCAGAATCTTCTACGTTCCACTCTGATGTTTGCACTTTCCAGTCAGGAATATTATCCTTCACAGTAAAAGAAGGTAAATCCCATATACATCTATTGTTAGGTTGTGCTGCATAATTACCATCATCTAATGCAATTATGTGTGCGCACTTGTGTTCGTGCGGTATCTCAGAATGTTCGACGTCTAGTATATTACTCTCTGGATGTGCAAAGTCAACGGTAAATAAATAATTACCGTGATGCCATTTTTTATCTTTGCCTATGTACTTGCCTGCTGTGCCACCTAAAAGATCCCAAATATGAACAGAAGGATAATAGCTAAAACAATTCCATAACTGAAGTTCATCAAGTCTACGTTTAGGAACATCTTCCGGTCTAAAATTTCTCTGTATGAAGGCAGATATCGGGAGACGATAAAAGATAGCGCCATTCTCCATAATCGCATGGAATAAAATAGCATGGCCTGCAATAGAGCTAAGACCAAAGATAATACAGTCTTCAACTTCTCCATGATGTTTTTTAAGATCATATAAATACTCCCTTCGTATTTGTGCATACTCTACTGGTATGTTTGCATTTAAATAAGACATTAATACTCCTCATTTTATTTCACCCCAATTTTTTCCAGATTCATAGTCTACCTTGTTTGGTATCTCTAGTTCAACTGCGGATTCCATAATTTCTTTTATACGTTTAGCCTTTTTATCATCTTCTACAGAAATATCCAACTCGTCATGCACTTGTATATGTGCGACAATACCTTCTTTATAAAGTTCTAACATAGATTTTTTAGTCATATCCGCAGCCGATCCTTGAATTAATTTGTTTAAAGCCTTGTATGTATAAGCACGCTTGATACCTGGTCCATGTTCCTGGACTGCTTGTTCAAAAGGTAATGCCTTATGCATACCAAAACTATTCGGTTCCCATAAATGAAAACGACAAAGTCTACCAAGTAAAGTTCTTATTTGTCCACGTTGTTGTGCTCTGTTAGCTACTGAGTTCATTAATTTTTTAACAAATGGAACTCTTTCATGATAAATTGTAAATAGCTCTTCCGCTTTTTCTTTTGATACACCAAGTTCTGCTTGAAGTTTAGCTTTACCCATACCATAAAATAATCCTAAGTTAATTGTTTTAGCTGCTCCTCGTGGTATGTCAGCCATCTTAGCAACGATAGTGTGAAAATCTGCATCACCATCTTCGTAAGAATCTTTAACATTAAAAACACTTGCGTCTTGGTCTAAGGATGCATAGTGAACTACAAGTCTTGGTTCTTGTTGACTGTAGTCAAAGCATCCCCAATCGCAACCAGACTCAGGAATGAATAGGGATCTAATCATCGGTCCTAAATCTTTGTTGCGAGCAGGAATTTGTTGTAAGTTTGGATTTGAATAAGAAAACCTTCCGGTTACTGTTCCACCAGTATCTGATCTAATTTGATTTATATCAGCATGTATTCTACCCTCATGTTCATGTTTAATAATTGTATCTATAAATGTAGTATGTGCCTTGTTAATCTCTCTTGCTTTTGATATACATTTAACTAAAGGATGTTCATGAGAAGAAAGAAAATTTTTAGTAAATGATGGAGAGTTTGTTTTTTCGGTTCGGTCATATGGTAGGGAAAGTTTTTGAAAAACTTTCTCAATGCTCCTTGCAGCCCATATTTGAACGTCTACTTGTGTTTCTTTTTTTATTTTTTGTAATAATTCTTTTTCTTGTTCAGCTAACTGTTGCTTTAATTTATGAGCTTTCTGAACGTCTACTCTTACTCCTAAAAAACGCATATCAACTAAGCAAGGAAAAAGTTCTGTTTCTAATTCAAAAATAGCTTTTAGATCTTGGTCATTTATTTCTTTTTGCATTACCTTCCATAAATTAAAAGTTAATTCTGCATCACGTTCAGCATAATTACCAACATACATTGCTGGTAGTTTCCACATATCAGCTTTAGGATCTACACCCCATTCTTTTGCAGCATTATTTAATTCTGTTTCATTTTTACCATGACCACAATAATCCCAACCCAATGATCCAAGATCGTATCTAAATCTATTTTCATTTACAAGTGATGCTGCAATCATAGTGTCAACTATAATTCCATTTATTTGTATGCCCATAGATCTAATCCAACAAACATCATACATTGCATTGTGAAAAATTTTAGTAGATGTAGTTTTACAAATATCTGTAAACCATTGTAATACTTTACTTTTTTCAAGGTTACCACCACCCTCATGATCGAATGGAAAATATCCTGAGTAGCCTTCTGTTGCAACTGCGATGCCTACAACTTTACCTTTACCAACTACAGAACCTGATCCCATAGTTTTTAATTCTGGATCATGTGTTTCTAAATCTATTGCAATCTCATCACAAAATCTAAGATCTGGAAACTCAGTAGGTTTTACCCACTCTGTTTGTGCTTTAAATATCATTTATAATCTCTCTCTTTTATCATTTCTAGATAATGTATTGCTTTATCTATGTCTTGCTCTTTTCCTTTCAGTGCATGCCTGCATATATACTTTATAGCCGATCCTTCAGCAAATGGCAACCTGTTCTCGTTTATAAATTGACTTGCTTGAATCTTCATATCTTTGTAGTGAGAACCACCAACTTGTTTTTTATATGCACTCATATCTTAAACTCCTTTGATTTATTTGGACATTTTATTAAATATAAATTTTTCATAGTTCTTGTTAAACCTACATACCAAACACGATATTCTTCATCTTGTTTTTGTATAGATTTTTTTGCTCCTTTAATTGTGTTTGCAGTTTCATTTAAAAGTAAAACAACATTAGTTGCTTCACCACCTTTAGCTCCGTGTATTGTTGATACCTTTATTCTTGCTTCTTTCGTTAAATTTTCATTATTAAGTAATAATAGTTTCATATAATTTATTTGACTATCCGATACATTATTAAATGCATCACACCATTTTAATGAAAGATTCATTGGTCCTTTTATTCTTTCTTTAATTCTTTGTAATTGTATTTCAGGAAGAGTTACTTTTTTTTGTAATTGCGACCAGTATTGTATATCTTCATACAAACTTTTACCAATACTATTTCCTTGTGCAGACTCAAAAAATAAACCTTTCTTTTTTAAATAAGTTGGTATTGGTTTTAATAATGATTTAGTTCTAGTTAAAATTAACCAGTCACCTGTTGACATATCAATGTCAGATAATTTATATACTTGAAAAATATTTCCAGATTCATCTTTAGGAAAATATTCTTTGTCAAGTCTATTATCTTGCACTCTATTAATGACATCTAATGCAATTTTTTGTATACTACTCGGCACTCTTTTTGAATATTTTAAGGGTATTTCTTCTGCTTCCCAATTTATAAAAGAATTTACGTCTGCACCAGCCCAACCAAATATAGCTTGGTCATCATCTCCTGCAATCCACACATCACACTTTGTGTCTTCCTCTATTTTTTTAATCATAGACCACTGTATTAATGATAAATCTTGTGCTTCATCTACAAATATAACATCAAACTCTGGAGTTTTACCTTTGTCCAAAAATTTTTGTATCATGTCGTTAAAATCAATTAATCCATATATATTCTTGTAACTAACTATTTCTTTATCAATAGCTTCTAATTTATCCCTTTCAATTCTTGAAAGATGTTCATTTAAATCTAATTGATCTAATGTTTTTATTTGTTTTACTCTAGCTAAATTAATTAAACTTAAATATTCACTGTCTGATGTAAAAATACCGTTCCAATTATTCGTTTCATATGATGCATATTTTATTTGAATACCACATGTGTCACCTATAGATTTGTAGTTTTCGTCCTGCATAACGTTTTCTTCTTTTAATCCTAATTGATTAAAAGCTAATGAGTGTAGTGTTTGAAAATATTGTATATCTTTTTTAGTTAGGTCTTCATTTTTTGCTAGATACCTGTCTCTTGCCTCTCCGGCAGCTTTTCTAGTAAAAGCAAAATAGCCAATACGATCAAGAGGCACGCTTTTGTCTACATACTTTTGAACTTCATTTAATAACCGTCTAGTCTTACCTGTGCCTGGTGGTCCTACAACTTTATATCTCATTAATAATTACTTTCTTTTCTTTCAACAGGTTTATATTCAATTTTATCCATATGTAATTGTTTAAGCCTACATACTTTTACTGTCTTACCATCTACATTTAATGAATGACTAAACTCTACACCGCATTTTTCTTTCATTTTCTGTGCAATTCTTTCTTCAGGAATTTTCCAACTAGAACCTAAATGATCTATAAAAGAATTAAATCTAAAATAATGATAACCTTCTTCTGTTAAACATGATCCACTATTAATCTGTACTCTTTTTTGAGCTCTTGGTCCATTGACACAGTATTGATATAATTCTTCTTTTAATCTATCTTGTATTTGTGTGCCTGCAGGTGGTTCTATCTTTGTAGAATTTTTTCTAAGTTCTGTAAGTTTTGCTCTAAAATCTTTTGGTTTTAATGGCTCGTGATAAATACCTGTTTGCTCCCAAATTAAATCTAACAATTCTGTTTGTTTTGTAATTAATCTTCTATGATTTGCAACTACACCTGCCTTGTTACCATCAGGTAATTCTACATTAAAATGATACTCTGGCTCTGCATACATTATTATTTGAAAATCAGATATTTCAGGAAACATTGTTATGCTATCTGACTTTACGCCAAACGGTCTAGAATAACAAAGTGTTCGCATGCATTTACTATGTATTGGATCTTCATAACAAGTATGACCTGCAGTATCTTTTTTCCATGCAGCTATTTTAGAATCTAATTTTGATTTATCCCAAGGAAACTCTAAATAATTATAGTTTGCATTTGAAACTTGGTCTGGCCACTTATCTTTGTATTTCTTTTTAGCAAAGACCATATAGTTATACATAAACCTGTCTCTACCATCATCTAGTTTTCTTTTTGAACATAATGCTAAACATGGTGGGCCATCATCAAATTCTGAATTAGTTCCAAGCAATACGTTCTTGTATGTTTCTTCTACAAGTCTGTCTAAGTCAGATTTATTAATTTTGTTTTCGTTGGCAAATTTTATAAATTGTTCTAAGTCTAATGGATTATTATTTTTATCTACTGCGTATCTTTTTGTGCTACCATTATTATAATAAGGTAAGTTTATAAAGTTACCTGGTTTTATATCGCCTTTGTCGTCTTCCTTTAATTCTTTCTGTTTTGGAAAAATTTCTGTTTGAGGATCTAATCCCAAAGGCATTAAAAAAGATTTTAATGCTGAGATTAAATCTACAGCTGGTATTGGTTCTTCTGAGAACAAATAACAATGCAGACCTCCACTCTTTGATAGTATAGGTATTAATGGTAATTTGTATTGTTGAAACAAAGATAAGTAATATTCAACATTAAAGTTAGAATAATCTTTTGCGTCAATATCTATGCAACCAAACTGAACTGTTTTGTCTAATCTACATGGTTGTATACCAATAGATATTTTACCTTCAATGTGATCTTTATAATCACCTTGTGTTATGGGTCTTCCTGCCCATTCGTAATTAGGTTTGAGTTTATTTTTTTCTGCATCCATTTCAGCAGAAGACATGTCGGCAATACCAAAATCACCTTGGTAACCTGTAAATAATTTTATAAACTCATCAAACATATAGATCCCGGGTCGGAGCGGCTCCACTCTCGCTTTACCGCTCCTATCTTTCTCGCGAAAGAATTAGTAGTTAGATTCCTCTTGAACAGCATCAGCAGATTTTTGCTGACTACCTTTTATAGAGTTATGAAAATCCCTAGCCATTGTATAAAGCGCGGCATCATCTACTTTTTTAAGCAGATTAACATTATATGTATGCCAAGTAAAACTCCCGGTTTGTTCAACAGAATTTAATTTATAAACTCTAGAAAACATTGGAGCTGGTACAGCTTTTCCTGTTTTAGGATCATTTTCAAATTGATCTTCCATTAAAGAATTCCATTGTCTACTTGTTTTTAATCCAGTAGATTTCATGGTCAATAAAGCTTTTTCAGTTTTATCTCCTTTAATGATTACAAAATAATTTGCTGTTTTGATAATTTCATTACCATTGTCCAGCATGTCTTTGTTACGATCATTTTGAGTTACTTTACCCATAATGTCAGGTCCTCTGTCATTATGCACAGGTCTTCCTTCTCTTTTTTCAAAGGGAGCCCATTCAGGATATGTCATCTTGTAGAATACAGGAATAACTTCTATTCCTTTTTCTCCATTATACAATTTTTTAGTAACTGTATTATAGAACATACCGGCTTCTGCACCTTCAACATACTTTGCATGTTTCTTTTTAGTTTCATCTGAACCTGATTGTAATAGTTTCAGAAAAGGTAATGCAAGATCATTCTTTTCAATTGTTTCAAGACCCATTCCTGAATCTGATACAAAATCTAAAGTTGCTATTGCGCCACCTTGTTTGTTTGCTACGTCTCTTGTTTCTTCGCTCATGTTATTTACTCCTTGTTATTTTTGTTTTGTTTCCCTTAAACAGATTAAAATGTTCAGATGGCAAGTCTTGTTTCCCTTCGACTCGTTCTCTGTACAATGCTTTGAGAGTCATGGGTTCAACTTTCAATTTTTGTTGAGGTTGGTACCCATTACTCTCTGCAAGGTTAGCGTATTCACGCGCCTTGTTATCTTCGTTTCGACCAAAGGAAACAGTGATCTCATTTTTAATCAAATCACCCAGGTCGTTTTTTCGAAGCCAGTTAAATGCACCCTCTTTTTTATCAACAGGGATTGTTGCACTATAAATTTCTTTTACTTCTATTGCTGAACCATCGTGTAGCTTCATGGTTTTAAGTTTCATAGATTCCATTATCTCTGGAATAACTTGTTCAGATATTTTATCTGCAGCTTCTTTTTTTTGTTTTAATTTTTCTTCATCTGCTTTTATTTGATCTTCTAATTTTTGCAGTTGAATTACATAACTAGATAATGATTCAACATTATTTAGTTCATTAACTTGTTGAGGTGCGTCCTCAACAAACATTTTCTGTAAGTTTTCACTCATCTATCTTTCCTCTTTCATATAAGTTTATTTGTATTGGATAGTATTGTCTTTCTTGTTTGTCCCATTTTAACAAATTGTATTTACCATTAGTCATATCGGAAACAATAGAACAGGCAACACCTATAATTGCAGGATCTCCAGTTAATAATAAATAATCATCTGTTGTAAAATTTTTTAACAACGTTCTTAATTTATATATTAAAGGTCCTGGTGAAAAAATAATTTGAGATAACTCTGGTAATAAAAATTTAAACTCACCGTATTTTGATGCGCCCATAATATTTATTTTAGGGTTACCAGTTTTCGTGCCAGGTATTTCCTGTATGACGTAAACTATATTATCTTTCATGCTTGACAATATAGGTCTTTACTATTATATTGTCAACTAGAAAGAAGAAAAATTATGAATTATAAATTTAAGACTAAGCCATATGCTCATCAACTTAAAGCTTTAGAGATGTCTTGGGATAAAAAAGCATTTGCATATTTTATGGAAATGGGAACAGGTAAATCTAAGGTATTAATAGACAATATATCAATGCTTTATGATAAAGGTAAAATCAACGGTGTTTTAATTGTTGCACCTAAAGGTGTTTATAAAAACTGGTATAGTGCAGAAATACCAACACATATGCCTGATCATATTGAAAAAAAGGCTGTATTGTGGCAAGCAATGATTAACAAAAAACAACAAGATATTCTTGATACTTTGTTTAAAACAGGAACTGATCTTCATATTTTAATTATGAATGTAGAAGCTTTTTCTACTAAAAAAGGTGTAGATTTTGCTGCTAAATTTTTAAACTCTCATGAATGTTTGATGGCAATTGATGAGTCTACAACTATTAAAAATCCAGATGCTAAACGTACAAAAAATATTGTAGGTCTGGGTGAGAATGTTAAATATAAAAGAATACTTACAGGTTCTCCTGTAACTAAATCACCATTAGATCTATACAAACAATGCGAGTTCCTTGACACTTGGCTCTTGGATCATGCTTCTTATTACACGTTTAGAACTAGATATGCAGTTATGAAAACAGCACATTTTGGTGGTAGATCAGTGCAAATTGTAGCTGGATACAAGAATCTTGGAGAGCTGTCCGATAAATTAAAAGGTTTTTCTTATCGTGTACTAAAAGATGACTGTTTAGATTTACCGAAGAAAACATTTATGAAACGTATTGTTCAACTTACACATGATCAAATCAAAGTTTACGATCAAATGAAAAAACAGGCACTTGCAATATTAAATGGCAAAATGATTACTACTGCAAATGCATTGACACAGTTAATGCGACTACAACAAATAACCTGTGGTCATTTTAAAGCAGATGATGGTACAACCCAAGAATTAAAAAATAATAGACTTGATGAGTTGGTAGACGTTTTAAATGAGATAGAGGGTAAAGTTGTTATATGGGCTCACTGGCAAAGTGATGTAAGACAAATTATAAAAACAATTGTTGAAGAATTTGGTCCAGATTCTTTTGTAGACTATTATGGTTTAACACCACAAGATGAACGACAGAAAAACATAAAACGTTTTCAAGATGATGATAAGTGTAGATTTTTTATAGGCACACCTCAAACAGGTGGTTATGGTATTACACTTACTGCAGCTAGTAATATGATTTATTATTCTAATGGTTATGATTTAGAAAAAAGACAACAATCAGAAGCTAGAATAGATCGTATTGGTCAAACTAAACCTATGACATACATTGATATTATCTGTGAAGATACAGTTGATGAAAGAATTGTAAAAGCTTTGCGTAAAAAAATTAACATTGCAAGTAAAGTTATGGGTGAAGAATTAAAAGCTTGGATATAGGAATATATAGGACTTACGTGTGGTGGCTCAAATTTTTGTAATCAACATTACAATAACACTGGCCATGCCAGCCACAAGCGTACCAACTGATACTAATAAAATACTTTCTACTCTATTAATCTGTTGTTCTAATTTTAAAATTTTATCGTGAGTTTGTTTTTGCATGATACGGCAAAGTTTTTCGTGTGAGTCTATTCTTTGTAGTGCGTTTTCTTTAGGCATTATAGTAAATCAACGATCCCTCCGTCGCCGTAAGGTTTTCTTTGAACTAAACCACCGTCTTTCCAGCCCCAACCACCATCAGTTCTTCCTGAATTAGTTGAGCCTGATGATTTAGCTTGTTGAGAACCGCCTCCCATTCCTGCTGCAGCTCCGCCACCACCGCCACCAGTTGTTGCTCCACCTGCTGGACCTCGTGATGTAGAGGGTGCAGTGTTACCTGCAGATGAAACTCCTTGAGAACTACTTGATACAGCTCCTGCGTCATAGCCACCGCCTTCAGCTCCTTCAGACATTTCCACATTAGGTGGTGTAGTTATTGTTTGTGTTATGCCGGCATTATTTTTAGCATTAAGAATTTGTAAAAATTTTTTTTGATCTTGTTTTTTTTTAGCTTCTATCGCAGCTTTTACTGCCTCTATATTAACAATCTCATCATCATCGGTTGTCAATGTTGATGTTATGCCATCATCTTTGCCACTATCTTTTGTTAAATTTTGATTTTTTAAAACATTTGCAGCTTCGACCATTTGTAAATATGTAAACCCTTTGCTTTTTGTTTTAAATTTTCTTTGATTTTCAAAAGCTTGTTTGGCTATTGCTTCTTCTATTTCGTCATCAGTCATGTTGGTAAATCCAAATTTATCCGCTAATTCTAATTGTCCTTCAAGATAACCCTTACCTGCAAAATTTTTACCTGTTAAAGTTTTTACCCCACCAGGTCCATCAAATAACATTCCTTGACTCGATAAACTATTATATAATTTTTTTTGTGCATTATCCATTCCACCTATTTTATAAGTTCCTCCCAAAAGATCATCATCTTTTGTAAATGGTCCTTCTGGATTCATTTTACTTTCTAAAAAATTTATACCTGCTGTTCCAAATGGAATAAAAGCAGCTGCTGCTTTCATAAAACCCGGTAATTCTTTTTTAGGTGTTAAAGAATAGTCTTTATAAAAATCTCCTGTATCATCATATTGAAAATATCTACCTGGTCCTTTTTGACTAACGTTTCCTGGAAGACCACCACTATAGTTTATAGAATCATAATAACCAGATTGTCCAGCATATGGACCTGTTGTTAACACACTTGAATCTCCTGGTTGTATGGCATTACCATAACCAAATGCATTACCATCTACATTTGAAAAAACTTGACCATCTCCTTGGCCGCCTGATACTGGTTGAATAAATTGTGTTGTATTAACAGTAGATACAGGTGCATCTGTTACTTGATCACCGCCACCTAAGTAGTACTGATACAAATCATACAATCCGCCTCTTTGTCCTAATCTAACTCCTGGGTATTCTGCCATAATTATATTCCTCTAACTAGTTTATCATACTCGGCTCTTTGTGCAAGATTCATTTGAGAGTATGGGATTTGAGTATTAACAGAAGTTACAGGCGGTGTTAATAGTTGTGGGTTGACTTGTGCTAGACCAGATATAGCTGATGTTACTGGTTGATCTTCTGTTGGTGTACTAAATGGATTTTCAAACTCTGGAAAATTTCCTAAAGATAATGGTGCGATTGATAACATATCATAGATAGCAGATATAACCGGAGCCGCTGCTTCCATTGGATCCGCTACGCCTAGTTTTTGAGCATTTTCTGCAATCGTTCCATATATCTCTCTTGAAATATCATAAGGTCTAAAGATACCTTCTTCTAAAGCACCTCTTTCTTTTCTTGACGCAGCTCTGCTTAATGACTCATTTAATTTTTCTTCATTAATTTCTAAAGTTCTTGCTGCATCTATATCTAATTTAAAATTTTTCTTAACACCAAACAATGCTCTATTTGCATTTATATAAGCATCAGTAATTTGTTCAGGTGTAACAACACCACTTCTTAATGCTTCTTTAGTAAATAGTCTTTTAGAATCTCTAGAACCTCTAACAAAGTCAGCTGTTTTATATTTAAAAGTTCTTTCAGGATCTATTTTTACATTTCTTGCACCAACAAAACCCCACAGTTCATCACCAAACTCAAACTGTCTACCTTGTGGATCAAAACTATCTGGATCATCTTTGTTTTTTAATGATAATTTTAATCTTTTTAATGTTGGATAAGATAAAGGTGCTTGTGATTTAACTAGGTGAGCCATAATTTTATATGCTTTGTTACCATCAGAGTCTTGATCATTAAATACTTCAAAACCTTCTCTAGTTCTACCACCTCTAATTAAAATATCTGATATAGCTTCTGTCCAAATAGATTCTGAAATAAATGGTGATGTAATTTCTTTACCAGCATCAAACATACCTTTTAAAAAATCATCCATCATACCATCTTCATCTTCTCTGCCTGAAGCAACAGCATTAGTAATAGTTTGAAAAGGTCTAATTAAAATATCGTATGGGTTAGCATGACTAAAATCTATATACTTATCTAACTTACCTGTTTCTTTATCTCTAACAGGAAGTAATGTAGAATTTTTAGACCAGTCAGCAACAAATCTTCTTAATGCTTCTATCTCATCTTGAGATACATTATGTATTGTTTTAAATGCTGCAACGGTTGCTGCTGGAATAGCTGCTGTAGTTGCGGCCATACCTACTAATCTTTGATAACCTATTCTTGCTAAAGGTTTAACAGTTTCACCCGCATCATTAACAGTAGAATAATTAATTTCTTTTAGACCACGTCTTGCAATATTTGTACCTGTTCTCATAATTTCTGCAGGGAATGATACAAAATTTCCAAGCGGTAACTTTCTTAAACCTTTTACAAAATCAGATACATAATCATAATTTGGTATATTATTTCTTACAATAGATGCTGCTTCTTCTTCGATTTCATCTATTGTTCTTTTTACTCCAGCGTTTTGATAAGCTTTACCTAGTCTTCTAGACTCTACGGAAAATGATGCCATTTTCCAAAAGTCATCTTCAGCTGTGTATAAATCTTCCCCAACTCCTTTTGCTTTAGATGCAAATCTCGATAGCCATCTAGGTGCAATACTACTTGCATTTTCTACAAGATTAGTATCACCAATTAAACTTTTTAAATCTCCTAATCTTACGTTAGAGTTTGTTACACCTAACTGTAACATTTTTCTATATCGTTCGTTTTGTTTTCTCATTCCTTTTAATGGAGCTTGTAATGCTTGATAAGAAAATTTTATAGCTTCTGCATCAGGTATAATACCATTTGCAGTTGCGAAGGCACCAGCGCTCACAAAGTTACGAATGTGTGTAATCGGTGATAAAATTGTTTTTGCCATCTGTGATGTTGCTTTAGGATATAAAACTAAACCAGCGTATATCTGACTTGTTAAACCTTCACCTAATAAATTTTTATTAGTTTCTTCTAATGCATCTGCAATTTCATCAATTGCATACATGCCATTAAGTGGATTGGTAGATCCTACTTCTAATTTTTTAGCAGGGTCCAAATTAATAGCTCTAAATCTAGCTGTATTTAACTCTCTTGCAGCTGTACCATCTTGTACTTCATCTGCAGTGTAAAACATTTTTCTACCTGTAGAACTTTTTGATCCTAATTTATCAGATTCTGTAAGTAGATCATTAAAGAATTGATTACGTCTTGTAATTAAAGATAATCTTGTTGTGCCACTTAATATAGTTTGCATTGGGTTGTTTGTTTTACCTAACACAGCTTCTATATTTTTTCTTGCTTCTTTACTAATTAGTTTTGTATTATCTAAGTTAACTAAATCTTCTTGAATAGTTCCCTTTCTAAACATTGGCATTTTAAATAATGGAGAAGATGCTTTGTCTAGTTTTAACCCTTTGGGTAAACCTTGTTTTTGTGCAGATTTAACTAATCTTTCAACATAAAGTTCTGCTTCACCATCAGTTATTTTTACACCATTTCTTTTTGCTTGTTCTATAAACATTTTTTTAGTAGCCTCAACAGCTTCTGTTGCGGGTTTAAAATTAAAGAAAGGTATTAATGATCTGTTTTGATAAACATCATAAGTTTGTCCCATCCAATCTTTAAATTTATTACCAAACAATCCTTGAAACTCATCTAATTGTTTACCAGTAATTCTTGTACCTAGAGCACTAAACATTTCACCCCAACCAGTTCTAATAGCTTTTACATTGTCAAATATATCATCAATGTTTTTTAATTTATCTGTATCATCACCAATAATACCTCTTAGTTTTTTTATAAGTTTTGCTTTTTTAGCTGCATCTACATCACCAAATTTAACATTACCTGCTTTGTTAACGGTTGGTTTACCTGAAAGCATAACGTCATTAATTTGTTCTAAAGTTTCTTTTCTATCTTTGTATAATGGACTTTTATTAGAAATAGTTCTCCATGCAGGAAATATTGCATCTATTCTTTTATCTAATTCTTTAGAAGTTTGTTTTGCAAGTTGTACATCTGCTGCTCTTAAACCAACTTGTTTTCTTTCAATATCAAAAAATTCTTGTGTCTTGCCACCTCTTGCTCTTGCAAACGATGCAATCTTATCTAAAGTTTGATCTATTTTACTATTTGAAAATCTATTCTTAGCACCCCTTGTTGCCAGATTCTTGATGGTCTTACCAACGCCACCTAATATCCCACTAAACAATGCACCTTCAGTACCAAACTTAACTCTGTTTATTAATTCTCTTGTTGGATCATAATCATCATCTCTTTCTATTTCTGTTGGTCCACCTAACAGATCTCCAAACGTTCCAATCTGTTCAACATCACCAACAAATACACCTTCAGCCACACCTGATGCAGCGGACCCAGCAATAAATTTTGCAGTCTGACCTCTAGCGTTTAGTTTAGTTGCTTGTTTAGCACCTTTAACTAAATTGGGTTCTGTTAGTTTAAAATATTTACCAGCTTTACCAGCCATAAATGCTTTAGATGCAAGACTTGCACCTGCAGAATATGCACCGACAGCAGGGAAACCTATATTAACTAATGTTTCTGTAATTTTACCAGCAGTTGTTGCTTCTGCTTGTTCATCTAGTGTTGTAAGATCATCAAAGTATTTTTCTATTTCTGCTGCTTTGTTTGTACCAGCTCCTAGATCCATGAGACTGGCACCTAGTGACGCGAAACCTTTTGGTATAGCAATTAAACCAGAACCTACACCAGCAAGCATAGATTGTAATACACTTATATCGCTGTAGTCTTCAACGTCCTCTAGTCTACGTGAATTAAATGATTGTTCGTCTTCTTTGCTTTGTAAGAAAAGTTTGTTTATTTCTTCTGCTGAAGCCATTTAACTCTCCTATCTTTTTTTAACTATTTGAGTAGTTGCTTTTCCTTCAGAAGTTACAATTTTAACATAAGCATCTTGTGCAGAATCGTAGTAAAGTTTATCTGGACTTAAAGTTTTTAATTCTTCTGCTCTTGCTTTTTTATCGTTTGATAAAACACCACCAAAAGTAGGGTTATCTTTCATTTCAACTTGCGAAACATAAGCCGCTTTTGCTTGACTTGGTGTACTGTAAGCTTTTATAAAATCTAATTCAGACTCTGATGTTTTACTAATTTTATCTGCAATTTCTTTATCTGATAAACCTGAATCTCTGTAAAAATTAATTAAAGATTGAGTTGCATTTGGTTTATCTTTTGCTTTAGCAATACGTGTTTGAATTTCTTCACCTATTGCAAGTTCTGCTGCTTTTTGTTTTGTTTCATCTATTTTACCAGTTGCACCAGCTGCTGCAGTAATAGCGTTTGCTATATCTGACATAGTATTGCCTGTAGATTTACCAAACTCTGCGCTAGCTGCTGCAAGAGCATTATTAATAACTCTTTTTCTAGCACCAGGGTTTAATAATTCTTCAAATTCTTTTGCTCTAGCTTTAAGTAAGTCATTCTTTTCAGCTTGAGTTACAACATTAGAACTAGTATCTTTTAAATTAATTTCTGGTTCAGTATCTGGTTGTAATAATTTTTTAACTTCGTTTGTTTTTGGAAAAGTTATACCTTCTAAAGAACCTTGAGTATCTCCTTGTCCAAGATAATATTCATCAGGTTTTTTCTTAAATTCTGGTTTACCACCTGTATAAAATATATCTCCTTCAGATGTTGTTTCAATATTTTGTGGTTGTGGATTTTCAGCTATAAAAGTTGATTTAAGATTTATAGGAAAATCAAAATTATACTTATCTTTAATTTCTGCACCTGACATATTATAAGGCATTATTTCTTTTATGTCTCCAATGCTTTCAAATTTTTGTAAAGCAGTTCCATCTTGTAACTGTTTTCTATCAACTAAACCACTCATGATACCATCATTGCCTGCTTCAGCTTTGCCACCTATTTTAAACATTGGTCTTTTTAAAGTTCTCATAATCTATCCTATTTAAAAACGTTGCCGTAAATACTTGCTAGCCCTGTTCCTATTTGTAATGCACTTGATAAAGGACTCGCTCCCGGTGCATCTGGACTATATGTTGTTTGTGCTGGGTATCCACCCATCAATCCTGTAACTCCTGATCCAAATTGTTGTGTTCTTTGCATAGGTTCATAAGCTGCCATTTGGTTAGCTTGTCTAGTTGCATCTGCTTCTGCTTGCGCTTGAGCTTGTCTAACACTACCTAGTGCACCAAGACCTGCAATTTCTTGTTGAGCTGCTTGTTGTGCAAAACCACCAAGCCCTTGTTGAAAAGCTCCTTGTGCTAATTGTGATTGTGCTAATCCTTGTTGCGCAGTACCAAGACCCAGTTGACCTGATGCTAGCGCTGCTTGCTGTGATGCAAGTCCAGATATATTTTGTAAATCTGCTTGTCTTGCAGCTTGTGCTTGACCATAACCAGCTTGTAATAATTGTGCTTGTGTTGCTGCTCTATTTCTATCAGAGCCTGATGTAAATTCTGCTAACTGTACACCTTCACGGCCACCACCAAAAGCACCTGATCTTAATGCTTGATCAGCAATTGCTTGTTTTTGCATTGCTGCTTGTCTATCGAACTCTGTTAAAGTTGTATCAATTACTTGTGATTGATAAGGTGACATATAAGATGCAATAGAACCAACTCCGGTTCCAGCACCTGTTCCAGTTAAAGCTTGTGCTCCAGCTAATGTAGTTCCAGCTTGACCTAAACCTGTACCTGCTGCTGTAATATAAGAAGGAACACCTCCTAAAGTTGTTGCGGCATCTCCTGCTGCTGTTCCTGCTCCTGTTAAATATTGTTGGTAAGCTCCTAGTCCCTGGGCACCTGTTGCTTTGGTAATAGCATCTTGTTGTAGTTGATCCATTCCAGCAACGGTTGGCGCAAGGCCGGCCATTTGTGCTTTTCTAATATCAAATTCTCTAGCTGTTTGTTTTTGTCCAGCTTGTCTTGCAGCAAATTGTTCTGCTGTTTCTGCAGGATCAAATTCACCTTGAACTAAACTTTGAGATACATCCGTTGTTGTAATCGGTGTACCGGCTGTTTGTGTAAGTGTATCAGCATAAGTTTTACCTAATGCTTCTATAAACTCTGCGGGTAATGTTCTAGTTTCTGTAACCATTAACTTACTTTTCTTTCAAGTGATTTCATTGTGTCATACATTTTCTGTGCACCTTTTTGTACACTACCACCGCCTGCTGCTCTTACAGCATCTGCAGTCATAACAAATTCATTTTTAGATAACATTGCTGGAACGTCATCTGCTTTTTCTTTTACACCAACTGGAACAAAACCACCTTGGTCTCTGTAATCTCTTTCCATAACACCACCTTGGTTCATTCTCATAATACCTGTAGGCACATCTATCATGCCACCACCCATAACTTTTTTTCTACCCATCATAGCTGACATTACACCTGCTCTGTAAGAATCTTCTTCGTTTTCGTCTTCAGGCATTGCGCCTTTCATTAAACCTATTCTGCCACCGTTAGCTGCCATTTGCATTGGCGCTTCTTGCATAATGCCTTCTGGTGATTGAGCTTGTGATTCCATGTACATATCTAAAAAACTTTTAAAGTCACCTTCAAAACCTTGACGCTTTGCTTCTTCAAAAGCTTGCATCAATTCACTCATTAAATCTAATTCAAATTCTTCTGGACCTGACTCTGATGCCAGTCTCATGTCGCCTGTGTATTTTACATCTGGCGCTCCTGCTTCTAAACTTTTAATTCCTTCTCTGTCCATAGTGTCTCCTCCCAATCTATAGCCTACTCTGCCACCTTTTGCCATATATTCTTGAGTATTGGCTGTAATAAAATCTTTTATTTCTTGCGGTGAAGCATTTCTATTTACATTCTTATAGTACCTATCTAGTAAAGGTTCAAGTCTAGAAATACGATCTGCATAAGTATCATCGTCCTCTCCTTCTTCTTGAGGAAATAAACCAGATAACATTTTTATTCCTGCTCCTCCAGCAAATATCTTACCTACTGTGCCTAAACCTGTAAATGCATTTTTAGCATTACTAAATAATCCCATTAAACCAGAACCACCACCAAAACCTTGTCCAGGTCGCATCATACTTGCTTTACCTATTAAACCTGATAATGCTCCTTTACCAAACACACCACCAAACGATGTTCCTGGTATACCAAAACCTATGGCACCTGCTATTGCAGCTTTACCTATAGGACTTTTAATAACATTTTTTACACCTTTAACGGCTTTCTTAACTAGGCTACCTAGTCCATACATTTGTCTTGGCATTTGAGATCTTGTAATCATATTTATGTTTTAGTTAATATATTATATAGGCAGGAATTACACCTGGAATTTATTAATTTACTAGATTTTATCTAATAAATCAAGGCTATGTTGTAACCTCTCTAGGCTTAGATTCTAAGGCTGAGAGTACTACATGCAGTCTATTGGCTGTTGCCGCAGTCACTTTTAATACTTCACTTTCTTGTAAGACTAAAGGTGCTGTAAGTAATTCTGTTGTTGCATTTGCTGATATAGATTTAGTCTTAAAAAGACTAAATACAGCATCTGATGTATCTGTAATAG